>ENA-OVFS01000212-OVFS01000212.1-human-gut-metagenome-genome-assembly--contig:-NODE-212-length-72825-cov-7.668613_pt1 | contig 72825 bp, 75 predicted proteins | sample MGYA00237763_ERZ505405 | MGnify/ENA primary metagenome ERZ505405 (study PRJEB26158, sample SAMN06016401) | human gut metagenome | biome: human gut; feature: ankylosing spondylitis patient; material... | reverse complement strand
GCACCTGCTTGACCGCCATCTTATTGCGCTCGGCCACAATTTCGTTGGAGCGTTTTCCTGCGTCCTTCGGGTCAATCTGGCCCGAAGTGCGGGAGCCCTGGTGCTTGATAGCCTCAAGCTGCATTTTCAAGGCTTTGGCCCGCTCACTGGGGAGGATTTCTTCACGCTGGTTGAGATTATCCTCGACCATCTGCGTGATGGCTTCATCGTCTGTCAGGTTTCGGACGATACAGGGCATATCCGCATATCCGGCAAGCTCGCTGGCTTTCTGGCGGCGGTGGCCGGACACGATCTCATAGCCGCCATCCTCACGGGGACGGACAATAGCGGGCTGGGTCACGCCCTTGTCCTTAACGCTGGACACCATAGCCCGCATTTCTTCATCGTCCCGGACTTCAAAGGGATGGTTCTTGAAGGCGTGGAGTTCGTTCAGCTTGATATAGACGATCTGCTCCTTGCCCCGGCGTGGAGCATCCTTCGGTTTTTCGGGTTCCTTCGGAGCGGGAGCGGCCTGTACCGTTGGAGCCGTTTTTTTCTCCGGTTCCTTTTTGACCGCCTTTTCCGGTTTCTGTGCAGGAGCTTTGGGCTTCAGGGCTGCGGCCTTGTCCTTATCTTCTTTCGGGGGACGGCCCCGGCGCTTCGGCTGTTCCGGCTCTTTGGGTTTTTCCTCTGCTTTTTTCGGAGCCTCCGGCTGCTTTTCCGGTTTCTCCGCTTTTGCCGGGTCAGGCTTTTCCACGCCGGGAGCTGCCGCTCGTTCCTCGGCTTTCTTTTCCTTCATAATTTCAGCGAAGTTATAGACAGAAACCTGTGGGGTCTTTACCTCTGGTTCCGTCTTTTTTTCCGGCTCCGGGGAAACGGAAACCTTCTCCGACTCTTTTGGGGGATTAGGCGGTGTTTCCTTGCCCGGCCCGCTATCCGTTACCGGCTGTTCCGGCGTTTTTGTGGTTTTATCATCTGCCATAAGCATTTACCTCCTGTTTTTTGGCATGAAAAAAGGGGCTCAACTTTTCAGTCAAGCCCCCGTGGGAAGTTCCTCCTTTCTCCGCCATGATACAAAAATACCGCCCGTAGTCTCGTTTGGGCGGTACTTTGTGTAAGATTGGCAGTCCATTATTAAGTTTTTTATTATGTTCCCTTTGTACACCGTTGCAAAGTTCGTTTTATAATATAATCGAAGCCAAAGGGCAGACGGAAACGCTCCATTTGGTCACAATACCTTCCTTTAGCTGCAGGCGGTAGCCGGGAACGGCTGCCGGTATTGGAACATAGCTTAGATGGCAGAGCGGCTGATATTTAATCAGTATGTCGAGGGTTCGAGTCCTTCCGTCCTGGTTCGCGGAGTAGAGCAGTCTGGAAGCTTGTCGGGTTCATACCCCGAAGGTCACTGGTTCAAATCCAGTCTCTGCAATGTTGGCGGTTGCCTTTTAGGCGATATGCCTGAATCCGTGATATCAGATAGCGGATATTATATGCTGGAGTGATCCAGTACATCTGAAATACCTGGTTTCGGGATTCTCCACCCAGACATTCCAGGTAGCATGAGGCATCCTTGAAAAAGGGTGCCTTTTGTGTTTAAGATTTATTTCCTTTACAATATGTGATATACTAAAAAAAATAAATGTCGAAATGGAGAATTTGATATGGATAAGATAGCATTACTGGATGAACTCGTTGAAAAAATTGGACAACTGAATTTTGGCGATGTGGAAGGGAAAGGAGCATTAGCTTCAACAGCTGACTTATATGCAAGAAAATTTTTTGGAGATAATAGTCAGTACATAAAAAGAATTAGTAAAGTTAATTTTAGCCCGATAATATATCCATGTGATACAAATACACAGCGTAATTGCTGGGAGGGGGGGAAAACGTCTTTAAAGAATATTGTGCTTACCATGAAAAAAGAGCTGGCCTTAGATAGTGATATGAATTCCGCAATAATTCCTGCTTCAGCGAAAAAAGAAACACGGGATATCTTTATCGTACATGGTCATGATGAAGCTATGAAACTTGATGTTGCTCGAACCATAGAAAAATTGGGATATAATTCAGTGATTTTACACGAACAACCAGATAAAGGCAGAAATGTTTTGGTTAAATTAATTGAGGAAAGTGACAATTGCGGTTTTGCAATAGTATTACTTTCTCCAGATGATTATGGATATCCTGTAAATGCGGATGATTCTAATAGAAAAACGAGAGCTAGACAAAATGTTGTTTTAGAATTAGGGTATTTTATGGGAAAATTACGACCGGATCGAGTTGTTGTATTATATAAAGATGCTTCCGATTTTGAAATTCCATCAGATTTTGTTGGAACATTATATAAGAAATATGATGAATCTGGCAGTTGGAAATTAGAAGTGGCAAGAGAATTAAAAGCGGCGGGATTTTCTGTCGATGCAAATAAGTTAATTGAGTGAGTAGATTATAGAGAGCCACCACCGCGTGGCTCTTTTCTTTTTACCCAAAATCAGACAGATTGGAAGGTGAGGTGAGTGGCCAACAATGAAAACTTAAAACCTGTACGAACCAAGAGTGAAGCAAGAGAACGAGGGAGAGCGGGCGGTAAGGCATCCGGGGAAGCCAGACGAAGGAAAGCGGACTTCCGGAGGACACTCAACGCCCTTCTCACGACAGAAATAGACAGCCCGGAATGGACCCCGATCCTGAAGGCGATGGGGCTGGACTCCACCCTGGAATCGGCGGTCAACATGGCGATGATCAAAGAGGCCTTGGCGGGGAACGTGAAAGCGTATGTGGCGATCAAGGATGTTCTGGGACAGACTTCCAAGTCGGATACGGATCTGGAAGAACAGCGGCTCCGCATGGCAGCGACCAAGTCGAAGCTGGGAACCGATGTGGAGGAAGAGCCGGAGGACGACGGATTCCTGAATGCGTTGAACGAATCCGCTGCGGATGACTGGGATCCGGGAGCAATGGAAGGAGAAGACGGAGATGATGAAGAAGAAACGACCGATATTTAAGTTTCAGCCATTCTCGAGGAAACAACGCCAGATCTTCACCTGGTGGGCGGACAAGAGCCCGGTAAAGGATGCAGTCGGCATTATCGCGGACGGAGCGATCCGTTCCGGAAAGACCGTCAGCATGAGCCTGTCCTATGTGATGTGGGCGATGTCAAAGTATGACGGCCAGAACTTCATCATGGCGGGGAAGACGATCAGCTCCTTCAAGCGAAATGTGCTGCAGAACCTCAAGCTGATGCTGACCAGCCGCGGGTATCACTGGATCTACCACATCTCCGGAGAATTTCCGAACATGCTGGAAGTCACCAGAAACGGCAAGACCAATTATTTTTATATCTTCGGAGGCAAGGACGAAGGTTCCCAGGACCTGGTACAGGGTATCACGGCAGCGGGAGCCTTTTTTGATGAGGTCGCCCTGATGCCGGAGAGCTTCGTCAATCAGGCAACGGGCCGTTGCTCCGTTGAGGGCGCGACCTGGTGGTTTAACTGCAACCCGGCGGGACCGATGCACTGGTTCAAGCTTGAGTGGATCGATAAGCGGAAGAAAAAGAGGCTCCTGTACCTTCACTTTACGATGGATGACAACTTAAGTCTTTCGGAAAAGGTCAAGGCAAAGTACCGGGAAATGTACGCCGGGGTTTTCTATCTGCGGTACATCAAGGGCATGTGGGCCGTGGCGGAAGGTTTGATCTACACGATGCTCACGAAGGAGAACCTGTACACGAACGCGGAACGCCCGGCAGGCCTGAAGAGCACGGCAGCCAAGACGATCACTGTGGACTACGGTACCACGAACCCCTGCGTATTTCTGGAGGTGTGGGACGATGGGGAGACGTTGTGGATTGACCGGGAGTACCGTTGGGACAGTCGGTCAGAGGAAGCAAGACGCAGCGGAAACCCGCAAAGGACAGATTCGCAGTATGCAGACGATATGGAGGAGTTTATGGGAGCAGATCCGGAAGATCAGTGTATGGTCGTTGTGGATCCGTCAGCGGCATCCTTTATTGCAGAGCTCCGCAGCCGTGGCGTGTATGTAAAACCGGCGAACAACGAGGTGGAGGACGGGATCCGCGTGGTCGGATCGCTCTTGGCAAAGCGGAACATCCGGATCAACAAAGAAAACTGCAAGGGACTGCTCGGAGAGATGCGGTCCTACGTCTGGGACGACAAGGCGGCAGAGCGGGGCGAGGAAAAGCCCGTGAAGCAGAAGGATCACGGCCCGGATGCGTTAAGATATTATTGCTATACGGTCCTTCCAAAGTGGCGGATCGGGGCATAGGAGGAAGTTAAATGTCAAAGAAAAGGACATTACGCCAGACAAGGGCGGCTACAAAACAAAATATGCATTCGAGGGCGCCCGTCATGACGATGGACGCCTTTTCTAATCCTGCGGCAAGGATCGGATTCGGAACGCTGGATCTTCTCCAGGCAACAGAGTACCCGATGACCCGGATGACACAGAACTATCAGCTTCTGACAAGCCTGTACCGGGAAAACTGGATCATCCAGAACATTATCTCAACGATCCCGAACGACATGATGAGGAAATGGTACGACTTGAGGACCAGTGTGGCACCGGAATACCTGAAGCAGATGACACAGTTAGAGCGCCGGACACAGATCCGGAAGAAGCTGCTCCTCGGGATGTGCTGGGGACGGCTCTACGGCGGCGCGGTGGGCGTGATCCTAATCAAGGGACATAATGATATGAGCCAGCCGCTGAACCTGGACACGATCATGCCGGGAAGCTTTCTTGGACTTCATATTCTGGATCGTTGGAACGGAGTGTATCCGGAAGGAGAGCTTGTCACGGATCCGGAAGATCCAGACTTCGGGCTTCCGATGTTCTACACGGTCCGGAATGATGAAACAGGGACCATGGTAGCGAGAGTTCATCACAGCCGGGTGATCCGGTTCATCGGCAGGGAGCTTCCATGGATGGAGCAGGTGACCGAACAGTACTGGGGTGAGTCGGAGGTCGAAGCAATCTATGAGGAGCTGACCCGCCGGGACAACGTGGCCGGGAACATTGCGGCACTCACATTCCGGGCGAATATCAACTACCAGGAGACCGATGGCCTGGATCAGCTGCTCGGATCCGCAAACTCTGAGATCCAGCGGCGCTTCTGGAACACACTGGCGGCGCAGTCCGTGATGGAGAGCAACTTCGGAACCCGGATGATCAACAAGGGGGACGCGATCCACAATACCCAGTACACCTTTACCGGACTTCCAGATGTCTATGACCGTGTCATGATGGACGTGGCCGGAGCCGCAAGGACGCCAGTGACGAAGTTGTTTGGACGTTCGCCTGCTGGCATGAACTCCACCGGAGAATCCGACCTGAAGAACTATTATGATTACATCGATGGACTGCGGGAGACGGAGCTCCGGGGAATCATTGAACGGCTGCTCCCGATCATGGCGCTATCGGCATGGGGCAGGATTCCGGACGATATGGACATCGACTTCCCGCCGATGCAGACGCCGGATGCGAAAGACGTGGCGGAGATCACAGAGCGGAAGAGCAATGCGGTCCTTGCGGCATATCAGAATGACCTGATTGATGCGGCAACCGCTATGCAGGAACTGAAGAGTCTGTCCGATGAGACAGGACTTTACAGCAAGATCACGGATGAAGCAATCGAAGCCGGGAAAGGAAAGTTCTACTCGGAGTCCCGCAGCATGCAGGATCCTATGGCGGGCTTTTCCTTCCCAGGGAGCACAGGGGAGGATGATGTAGGCGATGGCAACGAAGATCCGGCCGCCAAAGAAGGCTGATGTTACGGCGCTGCTTCGAAATCTTTTCCTCCGGACAGAGCAGGAACTGATCAGAGAGATCACCCGGAAACGTGCCGCAGGGCATGTAGAATATGCCGAGGTAGCGGCGCTGGAGCGGGTCCAGAAGATCCTTCAGAACATGGTGGACACCTCCTGGAGCTATGTGCCAGTGATGATCGAAAAGATCTTTTATCACTCGGATAAAGATGCCGCCGGGTATACCAACGCGAGGACGATCACAGGAACACGCTCCGTGACCCAGATCGCCATTATGGAGCAGTTAGCGAACAATCTTCAAGGGGAACTCATGGAGATGGCGGGAACGGCGAAGAGGAGCGTTGAGAACGTGTTTACGATCGCAAGGCTGGAGAATGATCCGTACCGGAAACTGGCATTGGAACAGATCCTCCGGCAGGAGGCGGCAGGTAAGCCGTGGATCAAGAGCAGCCAGGACCTTGTAAAGGAGTTGGAGACAAACGGAATTACAGGTTTTACGGACAAAGCTGGACGGAAATGGAGCATGCAGGCCTACGGAAACATGGCGGTCCGGACGACAGCCAGACAGGCAGAAGTGGCAGCACTCTTGACATCCGATGAATATGATCTCTGGCAGATCACGAAAGTCGGGACAACCTGTCCGGTGTGTGCGCCGTTAGAAGGGCGTGTGTACTCGAAGAGCGGCACCAATCCGGATTATCCGCCGTTAACGGTAGCGTTTGGGAAGGTCGATCCGTATGGGAGTAATGATCTGTCGAACACCTACTTGAATATCCATCCGAACTGCCTGCACAGCCTGGTCAAGTACACCACGATCGGCAAGAGCGCGGATCGGATCCAGAAGGACAAGGACTTTTCAAGCATCGAAAAGAATCCTCTGAGCCGAGATCCGCGGACGAATAAGCAGATCGCAGCGTACCGGGAAAAAGAGAAGAACCGGCAGCAGCTTCTACGGGATATGAAGCAGCATAAAGAGTATCGGTCCATTCTGGGGAATGATGTGCCGAAAGACTTTGCGAAGTTCAGGGAATTGAAGTATAATAATTCTGAGAAATGGGATAAGTTCCATAGCCTGTATCAGGATGATAAACTGAAAAAGAAGATACGTTCTCCTGAAGTCAATAAGACGATAGAAGAAGGAAAGCAGGGTAAGCATATCCTCGGACACAAAAATTACAAAGATGGCCGTAGTTATTTGAAGGTATCTGCGGAAGAAGCACAGCGATTAGTTGATCAATATGCCGGAACAGGTCAAATAAAACGTGACAGCAAGGGACATTGGACGAATAAAGAATTTGTATCGGCGGACCATATAATTGGCGTTGTCGTGGATGCAAATACGGGAGAAACCATAGAAACTTCAAGATTTTCGATTCATTATTCGAAAAATGGTGTCCATATAGTGCCGAGAAAGGAGTAAGCTATGTTGGTAGGCAAGGAGCTTGAAATGTATCAGGTTCAAGGGAAAAAGGTGCAGATTTATTTAAATGACGGATCAGAATTGGTTGGAATGTGTACGGAATTTTCTTCGGCATACGATAATGATCCAGAAGAGGCAAGTATTACTCTGCACAGACCGTTAAAGGATGGAAAAGAACTTCCGTGGGAAACAGAAGTGATGGAGCATGAAATTAAAGAAATCAAAATAACAGATTAGTACCACCAGTCAGAAATGGCCGGTGGTATTTTTATACCCATTTTTAAGGAGAGAAGATAATGAAGAAGAAAATAGTAGCATTTTTTATGGTAGCCTGTGTAGCAAGTGGTGTGGCCGGCTGTTCAACGGCATCTACAGTTAACCACAATTTATCAAAAGATGCGAATGAATTTAATGTTTATCGCAGAATTACGGTTACCAATGCGAGAACAGACACGATTATGCTTCAGGCAGAAGGTTATATGGCGCTTAGTAATAATAGCTCAAATGAATTAGTAGTAACGATCAAAACAGGAGCAGACCAGTATTATAAGGATTATATTTATCTGAATGACTGGACCTGCTATGTGATGGAGCAGACGGAGCCGAAAGGAACGGACAAGTATCATTATGAGCTGGTATTTTATCCTGAAAGGCTGATCCCGGATGTTGAAATTAAATAAATCTGTTGCGACGTCGCAACAAACAGGGAGGTGATTACAATAGGATTTTTCAAGTGGATCAGACAGCATCGATGCAGCCATCACTACTGCAAACACTGGAGCCGGGATTCCGGCCCGTATGGAGGTTATGTGAAACGCTGCGCGAGGTGCGACAAGACAGAAAGGTGGAAATAGATGCTTGCATATTACGGATACACGATAAGCCCAAACCAGCTCGAGACTGGCGAGGGCTTTTTGATTTGTAAGAATGTGCCGATTGCCCGCACTGGAACGCAGGACTATCTCGGAAGTGAGCTGGGGCTCTCCGGTGGGGATTCCAGCCGGATCATCGCTGTCATCCGTCCGCCGGATGAAGTGTTTTCCGAGGCGGCCATGGCGTCTTTTGAGGGCAAGCCGGTGACAAATGATCATCCGCCGGGACTGATCGGTCCGGACGATGTGAAGACATACGAAATGGGGCATGCACAGAATATCCGCCGGGGAACCGGTGAATGGAAGGACTTCATGATCGCGGACCTTCATATCCACGACAGAGACCTGATCGATGCGATCCAGAACGGAAAGCGGGAGATCAGCTGTGGGTATGAATGTGATTATGTGAAGAATGCAGATGGCACATACAGCCAGAAAAACATCAGAGGGAATCATGTAGCGGTTGTGGACCGGGGAAGAGCCGGGAAGCGGGCCGCTATTTTAGATTCAGATAAAAACAAAAAGGCAGACAAGCCGGAAAGGAAAGCAATGAGCAAAAAGGGATTATTTTTCAACCTCTTCGGACAGGCCGTCAAGGATAAGAGTCCGGAAGAAATCCAGCAGCTGGCCATGGATGCTGCGGCCGCGTTAGATGCGGAGGAGACAAAAGGTAAGGAGGGAGCGACCCCGGAGGGGGAAAAGAAATCAGAGGAGAAGCCGGGAGAGACAGGAAAGACTCCGACTAAGGACGCCGCGTTTCTGGATGCCCTGGATAAGAAGATCGATAGACTCTTAGAGGTCCTTGATAAAGCTCCGGAGGAAGAAAAGAAGGATCCGATGGACGAGGCCATCAAGGCATTAGAGGGAACCGAGGACGCTGATCCGAAGGGAGAAGAAAAGAAAGAGGGCGAGGCAAAGGTCGTTCCGGCAGAAGAGATGGATGGAGAATCTTCAGAAGGTATGGACAAAACAGTAGCTCTCGGAATCTTAAAGGCAATGCGTCCGACTGTGGCCGCGATCCAGGATCCGGTACAGAGACAGGCTGTTTCTGATGCGCTGATCAAACTTGTTACCACAAACGATTCGAAGAGCGATATTAGCGCGATCTTAAATGCATCCCGCGCGAACGCAAAGAATGCAGCTGATAAAGCGCCGGTCATGGATGTGGACCAGTGTCAGGCCGCTTATGACGCAAGAAACCCGCACAAGAGAAAGGAGAATAACTGATGAGAGGACAGGTAATTGGAAAGAGCATGCCGCACGGCTATGCCGGAAGCTATGCAAGACAGGCAGATATGGTGGTAGACACCCATCCGAGCGAAGGTGAGATCGCATTCGGTGCGCCGGTAGTACTTGGAACCGCGGGAGCAGTAAAACCGTGGGAAGCAGCATCCACAGCGGCAAAGTTCGTCGGTGTCGCACTTCGTGAGGTAAAATCCGCAACGGATTATATGAACCAGAACGAGGGCGGATATCACAAAAACGAAGCCGTGCCGGTCATGAAGCGCGGCTGTGTGAACGTGATCTGCCAGAATGGCACACCGGCACCGGGCGGAAAGGTCTATATCCGCACCGTGGAAAATGAGTCTTACCCGAAGGCAGTTATCGGAGGCTTCGAAGCGGCAGCAGATACCGGAAAGAACGTGGAACTGACAAACGCACAGTGGAAGGGAAGCGCAGATGCCAATGGCGTGGCAGAGATGCGGATCCTGACCATCTTAAACGCATAGGAGGGAACGAGACATGGCATTTAAGAATGTAGGTACATACAACTTAGATAAAGCGGTGAGCGGGTCTGCCGGAGCCGCAAATGCAGGTGCATTTACAATGGACGCTGCCGGAATTGCCTCCGGACAGGCGTTCCTCACGGCTGAGCTTGAGAAGCGTGATACGCTCGTTCGGACACCGCTCACAAGCTTCACATACGCAAGAGATATCCCGATCCGTGTTGGCGGCGGCTGGGCAGAGTTTGTTTCCGCGATGCAGGTGGGTTACGGCATCACTGGAGGCTCCGGGGATAACCTGATGCATTCCGGCGGCGCGAACGGGATCCCGATGGTACAGGCAGACTTCTCGAAAGGACAGTATAAAACCCACGTGGTTGCCGCAGGTACCCGTGTGATGTGGGTCGATCTGCAGCGTGGTAATATGACCGGACGCAACATGGACAGTCTCCTTCGTGACGGCCTGCGCCTGACTTACGACAAACACATGGATGAGAATACCTACGTGGGATTTTCCAGATTTGGCACCACAGGCTTGTTAAACAATCCGGATGTCACCGTAACAAACGCGGCATCCAATGGCGCAACGACATCCAGTACAAAGTTCAAGGACAAGACGCCGGATCAGATTTTAAAGGACATCAACGAGGCGATCCTCTTAGCGTGGAATGCCTCCGAGAACGATAATGCAGCGATTCCGAACCATATCATCATGCCGTATGAGCAGTTCAATTACCTCGCAACCACAAAGGTGACAGATCTGGCAGAAAAGACGATCTTAACCTTCCTGCTCGAGAACAACGTTGCCAAGCAGAACGGATCCGATCTTGTGATCGCAGCAACAAAGTGGTGCAAGGGAGCCGGAGATGCAGGGGTGGATCGTATGGTGGTCTATCGCAATGAGGAACGTTTCCTTGCGATGGATGAGTTGGTACCGCTGACGAGAGCCATGACAAGCTCTAACACTAATGACTTCTGCTTTGACACTGCCTATGCCGGAAACCTGTCCGAGGTAGAGATGTTCTACGACCAGACCATGCTCTATGTAGACGGAATTTAAGGAGGGAACACATGTTTATTATAGCGAAAAGAAATTATCTGGTGAGACGGGCCGATGGCTCGTTTTACCGGATCGAAAAGGATTATATCGGAGAGATCCCGGAGGATGTCGCAGAGAGTGAGCTCGTCCAGAGAGCGATCGTCGGCGGTAATATTGCGGTTCCGGGCGGTACCAAAGACAAGGAGCTCTATAAGGCAGATGATGCGGCGGCAGAGCAGGCAGCAGAATATGACATCCGTCCTGACACTGAGAAACCTGCGGCGGAGGAAGAGGCTAAGAAGTCTGTAAAAGCGAAGAGTACAAAGAAAGAGTGATGCCTATGTGGCCGTATGGAAGCACAAACCCGATGACAGCAAAGTTTCAGGCGGCAAAAGAGCAGGCGGCGAACCTTACACAGCCGGGAGAGCGGGGAGCTTACACGGAAGAGATGTTCCGGGAAGACTTCCCGCAGTTTACGAAGAAAGTCACTCCAGAGAATGATGGGGATCCCGAAATTCAGGATCTTCTTCCGCAGGGGATTCTTCAGATGTTTCTGGAACAGGTCAATGACAGTGTCCTTCCATCGCGCTGGGGAAGCATGTGGCGCTATGCCGCAGGGCTTTACCTGGCGCATTTTGCGGCGATGTACTTAAAGACATACGCTCAGGAGTCTTCCGGGGCGGTACAGGCAGCCGCAAAGGCACAGCCCGCAGGAGTCATTAAGAGTGCCACTATGGGAGACACATCTGTCAGCTATGACAACTCCGCGGTGACGATCGGAACGGAGAAGTGGGGCAGCTGGAACGCCACACAGTACGGCCAGCAGCTTGCAACACTCGCCCGCTTGGTGGGAATGGGAGGCATGTATGTTATTTGATAATCCAATTTTTGAAGGCTGGTACACGGATCTTATGGACGTTTTCCGAGTAGTTGCTGTGAAGGATGGAAGTATTTCCAGGCAGGAGCGGAAGAAGGTTGGAGAGGGCATTCCGTGCCGCGTGTACCATACCGGAACCGGAAGCCCGAGTATTACGGACAACGCCGCAAGGACCAGGGGAGAAGACAAGATCTCCTGTGATCTCTCTGCAGATATTCAGGCTGGGGATGAGCTTCATGTAATCCGCGGCGGGAACATCGGCAAAGCGAACCAGCCGGAACGGTATCTGGCCGGACCGCCGCAGGTTTATTACGATCCGATTGGCGGAGCGCTTACCGGTTTGGAGCACAAAGAGGTCGTTCTTCTGAGGGACAACCTGATCGGATCCGGGAGGTGATCGTTTGTCGAGCTTTGGAAGCCAGATGCGGAAACGACTGGAAGAACTGAGAAAAGCCGGAGAGAATGTTCCGCAGATCATGGCGGAGGTCGCTGAAGGAGCGACCATTGAGGCGGTCCGCGTGGCAACAGAAAAGACGCCGCCGAATGATGGAACCCTTGCCGGGACCAACATGAGAAGCGGGCAGATGGCACAGCACTGGGCGACAGACAGTGTGACAACCCCGATTATGGCCGGCGGATCCATGATCACGGAGCTTAACAACAACATGCAGTACGCATCCTATGTGAATGATGGCCACCGAGTAGACAAGCACTTCGTTCCGGGACTGATCATCAACGGAAATCTTCTGGAGATGAGTCCGGACGGATCCGGCGGTCTCATGGTCGGCACAAAAACGACCTATGTGCAGGGGAAATATATGAAGGAAGCGGGAATTGGAAAATACCGGGATACGATCCGGAAGGAACTGGATCGGAGAATAAGGGAGGCGCTCAAGTGATTTTTTCATTGCATCATGTGATCAACAGTCTGGCGGAGCTTCTCTCCGAAGGCTATCCGGAGTATCCGGTATATGACAGCCCAAATCAGCAGGGAACGAGTTTTCCCTGTTTCTTTATTTTCTACATGCCGTCCACGATCGAGGACCAGATCGGGAACCGGTATCTCCGGGATCTGGGCGTGGATATCGTCTTTGTGCAGCAGAGAAACCTCGCGAATGGAAACCAGAAGATCCATGAGATTGCGGACTTTCTGGACCGGAATCTGGAGATGTTCCGATATTCAGACGGCAGCGGGGACAGCGCGTTGATCGCGGTCTGGGAACGTCGGTGGAATATCGAGGATGAAGAACTGCATTACCAGTTCCATATCCGGGAGCGGATCCTAGTGGAAGAAACCATAAATCTCATGCAGGACATGGAGGAAAACAATGTCGGAATCAAAGAGGACAGTTAAGAAAACGGCAAAGGCGGAAGAGAAAAAATACTCCACGGAGAAGCTTTTAAAGAGCCGCCATCTTGCAGCATATCAGCCGGATTTTGCCAGGGTGATCCTGACAGAACCGGAATACACGATCTCCGGGGCAATTGATGCTCTGGAGAGGGCATTGAAAGGAGGCAGATAACATGGCAGGCGGAACATGGATGAGCCAGAACAAGGTCCAGCCGGGCGTGTATATCAACACGAAGTCCAGCGGAAACCTTTCTGCGAGTATTGGAGAAAAAGGTATCGTGGCGATCGCGGAACCCCTCTCATGGGGGCCCTGTGAGGTCATGCAGACGATCATTCCGGGCGAGGACTTAACGCCTTACATCGGATATGACGTCACGAGTGAGAAGGCAATGTTCCTGCGGGAGATGATGAAAGGCAGTGATACGACTCCGGGTCCGATCAAGATCCTTCTGTATCGTCCAAAGGGAACCGATGGAGCCAAGGCAACCGGAACGATCGGAACATTGACGGTGACAGCATTGTACGAGGGAATCCGCGGTAACGATATCACAATGATCGTTCAGGAAGATCCGGACGCGGAGAGCACCTATGTAGTCTCTACCGTTGTGGATGGACGTACCGTAGATGAACAGACTGTCACAGAAATCTCCGGGCTTACAGCGAATGCCTGGGTCACATTCTCGGGAACGGGAAGTGCCTTCACGAAGACAGCAGGAACGGCGCTCACAGGAGGCAAGGACCCGACGATCGCCAATGCAGATTACTCCGCATTTCTGACTGCGCTTGAAAAGTACAGTTTCGATGTTGTGGTATACGACGGGGCAGAGCAGGTCGTTATCCAGGCATACGCATCCTTCGTGAAACGTATCTCGGAGCGCGTGGGACGCAAATGCCAGGCAGTTATGGCGGCAGCGGAAGAAAGTAACAGTGAGTGGGTGATCTCCGCAGGAAACGGTGTCAAGCTTTCTGACGGCACGGTTCTGACGCCGCAGCAGGTGACTTGGTGGCTCGGTGGAGCAGAGGCCGGTGCCCCGTATAATCAGTCTCTTACATACGCCAGATATCCGAACACGGTGGAGGCAAACCCGAAGTTTACCGACACAGAGATCGAGGAAGCAATCCAGAAGGGCAAGATCGTGTTTATCGATACCTTTGACACTGTCAAGGTATGCACAGATATCAACACCCTGACAAGCTTCACGGTGGATAAACAGAGCTGCTTTGCAAAGAACCGCGTGATGCGTGTCCTGAACCAGTTCTGCAACGATGTCTATAAGCAGTTTTCCCTGTATTACATCGGAAAGACCAACAACAACGACGATGGAAGAAATCTTCTGAAGGGCTGGATCGTTGGATACTTAAACGAGATGCAGGCAAACGGCGGAATCCAGAATTTCGAACCGGATGACGTGGAGGTCCTTGCAGGCAATGAGATCGATGCGGTCATCGTAAACGTTGCAATCCAGCCGGTAGACAGCATTGAGAAGATCTACATGACAGTAAATGTGTCTGTTAATTCGGACAATGAGTAAGGAGGTGTAAGATATGGCAATCAACGAAGGATATTTACTCGCACAGGATTCCTACCGCGGCGCGGCCGGAAAAGCTTTTGTCGCGATCAATGGCAGTAACGAGCTTCTGTTCGGAATCACAAAGTTTGAATCCAACGCAGAGATTCAGACCGGCGAGTTTAAAGTCGTCGGAGCGCTGACAGAGCAGGAAAAGATCAAGGGGTTAAAGTATTCCGGATCCGCAACGATCTATTATGGAACTCCGACGCTGCTGAAACTTCTGGTGGAATTCAAGCGTACCGGAAAGTTCCCGGTAATCAACTTCCAGATCACCAACGATGACCCCGCGTCATCTCTTGGATCGCAGACCGTGGTGCTCTACAACGTAATCCTGAAAAAGATCCCGATCGCGCTTTTGGATGCATCTGCGGAAAGTCTGTCGGAAGATATTCAGTTCACATTTAATGATTTTGAGCCGCTGAAGCATTTCAACAGCCAGCCGTCTCAGTTAGGTAAATAAGGAGGACAAGTTTATGGGAAACTTAGGAGCATATTTAAGACCGATCCCGGCCGGAAAAACGAAGGAGATCTTTCTTGAAAATTTTAAGGATGAAAAGGGAAATAAGATTCCGTTCGTGGTAAAAGCGATCACCCCGAAAGAAAACGAGATGATCGTGAAGAGAAACACTATTAAGGGCAAGCTTAACAGCACAACTTATGGTAATGAACTGATTGTTACATGCCTGGAGACGCCAAATCTCAAGGACACCGAGCTGTGTAGCTTTTACGGCGTGATGGACCCGATGGAAGTTCCGAGTCTCATGTTCACCATCGGAGAAAAGCAGATCGTTATGGATGCCATTACTGAGATCAATGATATCAAGATGGCAAGCAATCTGATGAACGAAGCAAAAAACTTTTAGCGGGAGGAGACTGGGAGACAGAAACAAGTTATTTTGCATTTGTCTCCCTCGGAATCTTCCCGGAAGAGTTTGAAAAGCGACCGTTGCGGGAGAAACTCCTCATGGCGGCAATGATGGACCGATTGTCGAAAGAGATCAAGGATAAGTAAGGAGGCGGGAGAATGGGACAGATACAGGAACAACTCATTTTAACGGACGGTTTTACGTCGGCATTCACCCGCTTCTTAAATCTCGGAGATCAGGCGGCGGTAAAGTTCGATAAGATGAGCGGATCCAGCCAACAGTTTACGCAGACATCCATGTATGCGACGCAGCAGATCGATTCGATGAGATCCGCACTTGCAGCACAGCAATCACTCTTTGCCGCGCAGAATCAGAGGCTTGCCGTCCAGAAGAACCATGTGGCGGAACTTACAACGAGATATCAGGAACTGGCAGCTAGCAAAGGTGCAGATGCAACCGCCACGCTCAGGGCCCAGGAAGCGCTGGCAAGAGCACAGGTTGCGGAACAGAACATTTTCCAACAGTCTCTTAAGACTTCTGAAGTAATCGCAAAGCAGAACAGTGCGATTGAAGAGTTTGCTTCAAAGATGGAGGCGGCAGGACAAGAGACCGAAAAGGCAGGGAAGGCACAGGAGAAGTATAACGAGCAGATCAAGAAAGGAAGTTCTGCAGCTGGAGATCTTTTGAAAACAATCAGGCGTATCGGAACGGCGCTCGGCGTAGCAAAGCTCACGAAAGATTTCCTTGATTTTTCTGATACGCAAACACAGATCACTGCCAGATTAAACCTAATGAATGATGGACTGCAAACGACAGATCAACTCAGTGAAATGATCTATCAGTCGGCGCTTCGCTCAAAGTCTGCATACTCGGATACAGCGGATGCGGTCGGAAAGATGGGATTGAACGCGAAGAATGCATTCTCATCAAACCAGGAACTGATCGCTTTCACGGAACAGGTCAACAAGCAGTTTAAAATCGGTGGTGCATCAGCTCAGGAACAGAGCAATGCGATGGTGCAGCTTACCCAGGCGATGGCAGCGGGTGTCCTTCGAGGACAGGATTTAAACTCCATCCTTGCGGCGGCCCCGGGAATTGCCAGAACCATCGAGGAAAGCATGGGCTGGGCGTCCGGATCCATTAAGCAGTATGCGGAAGATGGAAAGGTTACGGCTCAGGTCGTAAAGAAAGCGCTGCTTGATATGGCGGAACAGACGAACCAGAAGTTTGAATCGATTCCGATGACCTTATCGGATGCCATGACACAGGGACAGAACATCGTTCAGCATAGCGTGAAACAAATGGCGCAGTCCTGGAACGATTTTATCCAAACAGATAAAGGGCAGGAGATCCTTGGAGAAGTGATCTCGCTGTTCTCAGTTCTGGCACAGGTTGGAACAGACGCGTTGGCGGCCGTGGGAGCCGGAGCTCTTTGGGTACACGATAATATGGATATGATCTTACCGATCTTGATGGCGGTCGGAGCTGGATTTTTATTTATCAAGGCTCAGGCGATTCAGACGGCTCTCGCAAGTGCAGCGGCGGCAGGAATACATGGCACTGCGTGGGACGCGGCAAACTGGCCGGTTCTTTTACTTGTCGCATTGTTCGCTGGGGCGTTGATTGCAGCGCAACAGTTCGGAATCGGTATGCAGGAAGTTGGTGGCTGGGTTGGTCAGGTATTCGGCATGATTTATGCGGTTGGATACAATGCATTCGCTACACTCTGGAACGTAATTGCATCATTTGCTGAGTTTTTCGCGAATGTATGGAATGATCCTCTTGGAGCAACCGTGCGCTTGTTTTCCAGTACCCTTGATACGATTCTTGGCATGGTTGAGACTGTGGCCGGAGCTATCGATGCATTGACAGGATCACACCTGCAGGCGGCGGTAAGTGGATTCAGGGGAAAAGTATCTGACCGGGTGGACAGTACATTCGGAGAGAATGCGGTCCAGATTAAACGTATGGCAAACCTTGATGTCAGTGCCACAGCTAAACAGTTCGGTGACTACGGTGCGAATCTGGGTTCTAAGATTGAAAATCTTGATCTTGATATCAGTAAGCTTGCAGGCAGCTTCGGAGACTTGGATCTATCCGGAAATGGAGATATTGACAAGGTGGCTAAGGTCGGAAAAGTCGGCAAGGTAGATGATATCAAACTGTCAGATGAGGACCTGAAGATCTACAGAGATCTCGCAGAACGGCGGTACATGAACCGGATCGAACTGAAAACCATGGCTCCGGAGATCAACGTGACGATCCCGCCATCCTCTGGTGGAAATCTCACAGCGGATGATGTCTCAGAACATCTCAGAAAGATGCTGATTGAGGAGATGAATTCACAGACACCGGTCCCGCACGGCTGATGAAAGGAGAGCATGCATGGGAAAACTGAAGAATGGATGCTCGATCTATCTGGTGTTCGCCGGAAAGAAAGTTAAGCTTCCGGTGAATCCGGAGGAGATCGAGACAAAGCATCCAACGAACCATAAAACATATGATGTCATCGGTGTGGGAGAGATTGTGGTTCCCAGAAAACCTTCGTTAAAAGAGGTTTCCTGGGAATCTTTTTTTCCTGGGGACCGCAGTGCCGTGTATGTGAACAGTGGAGCAAAAGCGCCCTCCTATTACCTGAAATACTTTGAAAACGCACTGAAAAAGAAACAGATCTGCCGCCTGATCATAACAAGATCGGGTGGATATGATACGAACATGAAGTGCATTGTTTCAAACTTCGAGGTGAAGGATAAAGGCGGAGAGCCGAAGGATATTTATTACAGTCTGGAGCTGAAGGAATACCGTTCTTACGCGCCAAAGGTCGTATCGATTCTCACGACGCCGGCGGCAGGACAGGCAACTGCGGAAGCAACCACAGAAACTGCGAGAGCAGTGGAAGCGCCGGTTCTTAGAGTGGGTGCACCAGTCGTTGTGAATGGTGAGTACTGCTACGACAGCTATGGCGGAAGACCGCATGGGACAGCGAATAACCTAAGCACCACCGTGACCAGGATCGTTTCCGGTAATCCTTATCCGATCCATGTCGGATCTTATGGCTGGGTAGCAGAGAGCCAGCTGCAGATAACGGGGTGATGAAAGATGGAGAGATCATTGCAGGTCCAAATTAAAGGAAAAGCTCCCGACGGTTCAGAACAGGTGACGATCATGGAATACATAGAGGTTGCCCGGGAGATCGAGTTCACAACGAACCGGATGGATGCTCCCGGAAAGTTAAAATTCTCCTGCCTGGAGGAAGGTCCGATCGGGATCCCGGAGGGCGGCTCCGTGGAGTACAGTGTTGATGGAACAAAGCTGTTCAAAGGATATGTGTTTACCATTGAACGGACCAGGGACGGTGAGACATCCTATACAGCCTATGACCAGCTTCGTTATCTGAAAGCCAATGCCAGCTATTCTTTTGAGAATATGAGCTTGGAACAGATCATCACACGGATCGCGGGAGATTCTGGCTTGAAGGTAGGAAAGCTGGAGGCAACTGGATATGTATTTCCAAGCTTGCTAAAAGAAAATGAAGAGTGTCTGAATATTGTGTTTGACGCGCTGTCAGAGACGATCATCCAGACTGGAAAGATCTTCATTTTGTATGATAAGGCAGGGGAACTGACTCTGGTAGAGGCAAAGAACTGGTTTACCAGCACAATGATCGGTGACAGCAGTCTGGCCACGGACTACACCTACAAACGGGATATTGATTCCGACACCTACAACCGTGTGAAGCTTGTCCGGAAGAACGAGAAAAGCGGACGGACAGATGTATATGTGCATGAGGACACTGACAACATCAAAAAGTGGGGACTTCTTCAATATTACGATGAGGTGGATGAAAAACTGAATGAAGCCCAGATTGATGCAATGTGTAAGGCGTATCTGGAGTACTACAACCGGGTTCTTCAGACCCTGAAACTGGAAGCCATCGGGATTCCAGAACTTCGTGCCGGAATGATCCTTCCGGTAAAGATCGGAGATATCGAGGATCTGGCGATTTCCAGACTGCTGCTTGCGGAGAAGGTAACACAGAAGTGGGAAGGCGAGAACCATACCATGCAAATCGAAGTAAAATCATTTGAGCAGCTGGGAGGTGTAAGCATCGTATGACAGGTTTTGTTGGTGTAATTCAGCAGATCGTAAAAAACTATGTGGACGCGATAAAAATGACGGACAAGGCCACAGGGACGGTCACGAAGACATCTCCGCTCACCATTCAGACAGATACATCACTTCCGCCCATCTCCGGAAATGCATTGATTCTGACCAGTAATGTGATTGAAAGAATTGTACCGGTCCAGGGCGGGGCTGGCGGAACCGTGACGGTTACAGAAGGTCTAAAGATTGGAGACAAGGTATTGCTTTTAAGAGTCCAGAAGGGGCAGCAATTTATTATTTTATCGAAGATTACATAGGGAGGGCAAGATGGCAACGTTACCGGAAGGTGTGGGGCTTGATGTGTCCCTGCAGTATGTCGGAAAACCGACGAAAACATTTCTGATTGACTGGTCCTCGAAACAGATCTCCGGAATGAATGAAGGACTTCTGGCGATGCGCCAGGCGGTCGAGATCATCCTTCAGAATGAAAGATTTGAATGGCAGATCTATTCGTCTAACTTCGGAAGTGAGCTGGAAAGCCTGATAGGCGAAGAGCGGGACTTCATCGAGAGTGAGCTTCCGCGCCGGATCGAGGACGCATTTTCAAGCGACAGCAGGATTTTGGCTGTTGATAATTTCGAATTTTCGGAGCCGAAGGTGGGAGAGCTTGTCTGCCGATTTGATGTGAGGACTGTATACGGCACTTTGAGGGAGGAGGTAAAGGTGTGATCGATTTTAGCAGATATACCAGAGAAGCGATCCAGAAAGAAATGCTGGATCAGGTGGACCCGAGCATTGATACCAGGGAAGGGAGTATGGTCCAGACTTCCCTTGGTCCGACAGCATGGTATCTGGAAGGAACTTATATGGCTTTGGATCAGATCCAGAAGAATGCATACCCGGCGACGGCCGTGGGTGCTTCCTTAGATATGATTGTTCAGACGAGGGGGCTTACCAGAAAACAGGCAACGGCAGCAGTCCGTAAAGGAACATTCAATACTGCCGTTCCATCCGGAGCAGAATTTAAAACGATCAACGGGGCGGATTCACAGATTTTTGTGGTGGGTGAAAAGATATCTGGAAGCGGAACGGAATATGTGTACAAGATGAAGTGCTCAGATGCAGGATTTTCCGGCAATAACTATGTTGGAAATCTGCTTCCGATCACCGCTGTGGATGGGCTTATTTCTGCTATTTTAGGGGACATTATTACGGCCGGAACGGAAGAAGAAACTGATGATGCCCTCCGGAGTCGTTTCTATGAAACGTTTAATGTAGCCGCCTTTGGCGGAAATCTTTCATCGTACAGAAATGAGATTCTGGCAATTGAGGGCGTTGGCGCAGTTCAGGTGTATCCGGCGTGGAAGGGCGGTGGCACAGTCCTCTGCAGCATTCTTGGTGATGATCTTCGCCCGGCATTATCGGCCACAGTTCAGAAGGTTCAGAGCATCATTTGCCCATCGGAAGAGGGCGGCAGCACGCCATCTCCGTCTGGATATGGAATTGCTCCGATCGGTGCCGCAGTGACGATCACAACGGGAACAGCGCTGACGTTAAACATTACCTGTGACATTGACTTTGTAGAAACAATGTTAAATGGCGTGGAGACGTACCAGGAACAGATCGAGGAAAAGATACAGGAATATTTGGATACACTCTGCAAAGCCTGGGGAGATCCGCTGAAGGCGCATCAGATCACTTACGCGGTCACGGTCTATGCATCCAGAATCATTTATTCCATTCTGACTATCCAGGATGTGGTCAATGTCTCAAACGTCAAAATTAACGGAGTCGGCGGAGACCTGAAGCTGGCCGAGAGCGCAGAGCTGCAGCAGGTGCCGGTACTTGGAACGGTGGTGATCAACGGTGAGTAGTGCAGAGGAAGTTTTGAAACAACAGTTGCCAAGATACTTCCGGCCAATCAGTGAGTTTGGAGAGATCTTAAAAGCACAGGGCTACGGACTGGACCAGTTTGATAAAGCGAGCGCGAAGGTGTATGCCAACAATTACATCGCGACATGTGACGAGGAAACAATCGCGTACTATGAGCGGCTTCTGGGGATTGTATATCGGTTTGGCGATACCATGGAGTATCGAAGAACACGGGTTTTGCAGAAATATAACACGATCGTACCGTTTTCTGTTGGATTTTTGAGGGACAAGCTTACGGAGTTGTATGGAGAAGATGGTTATGAAATGTCTGTTGATTCGGCTGCGTGTAAGCTGAAAATCAAGGTTACTTCGGATCGATACGGCGCTATAGATCTCCTGTATGATCTTTTGTGGGACGTTGTCCCGGCCCATATCCAGATCCTGGCAAACCAGCAGACGACCAACCGTGTTCCATGCCGCCTGTATGTGGCTGGAGCAGTGTCACGGGTATTTGTGCAGACCATTTACAGGCATACCGTTTATGATATCGAAGAGGCGGCAAATACAGGTGGAGCGGTAACAGGCACCAAGATTCAGACAATATCGAACGAATAGGAGGAAAAAACGATGGGAGTATATAGAGCGGCCATTGTAACAGAGAGTGGACAGAACCTTATTGCGCAGGCATTAGCGAATGAAACGCCTTTAATTTTCACAAGCGCGAAAACGTCAAGTTATTCATATCCGGTAGGAACCAATGTTCCGGCTCTGACCGGTCTGCAGGACGTGGTTCAGAGCGTAATGCCGTTTGACAGCAAAGTACTGGGTGGGAACGTAGCGCAGGTGAGCGTACGGTTTGATAATGATGGAGTTGATCAGACTTACCGGATCGAGACGATTGGACTCTATGCGAAGATTGAGGGTGGCACGGAGACGTTGTTTTCTGTCACCCAAGCGACAACTCCGGACGAAATGCCGGTGCAGAGCGATGTCTCCCCGTCAGCGTACATATACAATATTCAGCACACGGTGCAGAATGCATCACAGATCACGCTTACCGTGAATCCGGCCGGAACTGCAACGGTGCAGGATATTATGGATATTGAAAGTCCAGAGTTCGATGATTCTGGTACGGTGGAAGGGATCAGCAGCTTTCCAAGTTTTCTTGAAACCATGAAGTCGAAGATGAATTTCTTCCAGTTCTTCAGAAATTTAAAAGCCGGACTGCAGTTCGTCCTCCACGCCGGTCAGATCGTCAACAACTGCGTGACGGACAATGCTGGACTTCCTCTTTCGGCGGCGCAGGGGAAGGTCCTGAAAGATCTGTACACTCAATTGTATAGTGAAATGCCAATTATAGGGAATTTCCGCAATAAAAAATACGGAGACATCATTAAAATTGGCTCTGTCGTAAAATCTCGCTCTGTCGTATGTGTATTTCCCAGATATAATACCCTTACTACTATTAGGTGTATATATCCTTCACTTGAAATTAGTGCTGGAGAAGATCAATTTCAGCTATTCGCATGGGATACCGCTACGCAAGCCGATTCCACATCCACAAGCTTGGAAGGATGCTACATTGTAATGCCAATGTTGTCTAGGTAACAATGTCGGAAATAAAGTATATGTTCGCAGTGGAATATCTACCAAATGGTTGGCAATCTCTGGAACAGATGTCAATAATGTATCATGACAAAGTTATCCCAATTTAGTCCATCCAGCCCATGCATCACCAGAACATCCATTGATGTATAACGAGTTATATTCAAAGCGTAATACCGTTCCATATTTACCATCTCCTACAATAAACCCCATATACATTGATGCCGATCCATGTTGACAATAAATAATAAAAACTGACTCCTTCAAAGATTCAATGTATTTCAAAACTTCCGTATCGTAAGAAGATGTTATGCTTAATTTTAAATTTTTAAATTTAAAATTTTTTGGTAAATCACTATTTTTTACAAGTTGATCTGATGAAAAAATACCATTCCCTTGTCCATCAGAAAAGACATATTTTTTTATCGGAACCAATGCGCCTTGATAATTGAAATAAAATACTCCGTCGGAATTATTGTATCCCTTACACAAATCTGCTTCATTATTTTTGTGTGGAGAAAAATAAGATTTTACAGATCCATTACTCAAATTGTTATTTGTGGTATTCAAATCACTATACAATTGAGTATGTGTTCTGGGTAAATGCCCTATCAGAGCCTCCATCCTTTACAATGAAAAGCGAAGGAAAGGAGGCTTTTATGATAGAGCAGATTATCAAAAACGTACTTAATGCGATGACGTCGCGGCTGGATCCGGAGCAACTGGAACATCTCAGCAACGTACTCTATTTGAATTTCCATGGAAAAGAGCTCCAGGAAGAGCACACAGAGCTGGTTGACACAGGTGAGGATGGAGACGAGGCAAAAATCCGGATGTTCGTGGCCAGCAAGATTGCCATGAACAGGAAGCGAAAAACGTTGCAGCATTATGTGAAGGAAGTTCGGAATGTTCTGGCGTTTCTTGGGAAGAGTATTGACGCAGTGACGGGAATGGATCTCCGGATGTACTATGGATATATGAGGGAAAAGCGTGGAATCAAAGCAGTGACAATGCAGACGAGATTGCACTATTTATCCAGCTTCTGGGATTTTCTCATCACAGAGGAGCTTGTCAGAAGCAATCCCGTGAAAAAAGTGGGGACGTTAAAGCTTGAAAAGGAGATCAAGAAACCATTCTCAACTGAGGAAATGGAGCGTTTACGTGATGCCTGCCCAGGAGTTCGAGACAGGGCGATGATAGAATTTTTATATTCGACCGGAGTCAGAGTTTCAGAGATGGCAGCGTTAAATGTTGGCGACATTGAAATGGGAAGACAGGAACTGATCGTATATGGAAAGGGGAGCAAAGAGCGAAAAACTTATCTGACAGATTCAGCGAAGTTTTACTTGAAGAGATATTTAAAAGAGCGAGATGCAAAAGATTCTGAGCCGCTATTTGGCGCGGAGCATCGTCCGGATCAGCGGTTGACGGTGGCTGGAATCCAGTACATGCTTCGGCAGCTGGGTGCCCGGGCCGGAGTTGAAAAAACACATCCGCACCGATTCCGGCGAACGATAGCTACGGACCTGCTTGCGCGCGGCATGCCGATTGAGCAGGTGAAGGAGTTTTTGGGGCACGAAAAACTTGATACCACATTGATTTATTGCACCGTTAAGGAAGAACAGGTAAAAGCCAGTCATAGAAAGTACGCATAAAGTCATAGAATAGCCATAGAAAAGGCGGGCGGCAACGGTCGTCTGTTTGCCATGCGAGCATGTGCGATGCGGGGATCTGGAGGGCGTTAGGCTTGTGCTTAATTGTATAGTGATTTGAATACCACAAATAACAATTTGAGTAATGCTGGGATCACAACTGTAAAAAAGATTACAGATTTATATGCCATAAAAAAATCGGGATTTTATTGTTATGATGCTGGTGCGTCCAATGCACCTATGTCATCAAGAGGTGGCATGGTCATTGCGAATTATTTAAGCGATGCATGGATATCTTTAAATGTTGTACCGTATGCATTATCCAAAATATATACCAACTCAAAATATAACAGCACTTGGACCGGCTGGTCAGAATTGGCTTCAAAGGATGATTTGGCAACAAAACTTGAATTAGTTGCGACGGACTTTTTACCTTTAACAGCCGCCACAATTCAACCAAATAATTATACATATTTTATCTTTAACCCATCATTGCCATCTGGTTATATATTGGTTGGTGCTTGTCTAAAAGACACGAATGCACTTGCCAGAAAAGTTGTACCGGTATATTGTAATGCTTCAAGCTCTAATGGAACGCATAGGATCAATCTTCAGCTTGCAAACACTTCTAATGACGTTGTATCCATAACAGCTGATATGGCAATAGCATTTTATTTATTTGTTAGAAAAAAATAGCATTATATAAGCTTTGCATGATGTATAATTACTTTGTCCAGATTACTTTGTTATTCAGCATTAGCTTAACCGCATTTTCACCATCAGAAAGAAAAGCCAATGAACAAGAATTTCCTGATTCATCTTCTATATCAAGATAAATATTTTTTAATCCATTGGTACCGCTTCGAACTTTAAATGTCTTTGCGTTTCCTCGGAAATCAATGGATTTTGTTAAATCATCCTTTGTAACATACTGATCCCATCCCTTCCATTTTCCTCCATCGTAGCTATTAACTGCGAGAGGGGCTTTTGTGGAAATCCCGTAGAGTAAAACCGTAACAATTTTGCCTTTTGATCGAACGATTATTGTCGCACATGAATATCTGTAATAGGAATTTGGAATATCAGCGCCCGTATAACTATCACCCGGAAATCGAACAGTGTGCATTCCTTCGGGAAGCGTCAAAGCATAATCTAAAACACTTGAAGATAATGAAGTATCCAGCCGAGAATTTATATTACCCAAATTGTTATTTGTGGTATTCAAATCACTATACAATTGAGGGAAAGAAGAAAAATCAACTCATAGAGACAAAAGTCAATTGAAAAATCACATAAATTTGAAAATTCAGGATCCGCGAGGGTCCTTTTTATATACAAAAAAATAAATCATGGAGGTAAAAATCATGGAAAAAATCAAAGTCAAGGGTAAGCTCTACGAGATCCAGAGCATCCAGACGACCGAGGCGCATGTGCTGCAGATTGCTTTCGCCAGTACGCCGCCGACAAAATGGGCCGGTGACATTGTGCTCTACACGGCCGGAGACATCGAATGTGCGGTGCTAACTGGCTGGAATACGGTGTATCGAGATGAGGGTCAGACGGTTTATCTGTCAGATGATGGCAGCGTGTACCAGACACCAGGTCCGGATACCGGTGGCGAAATCCTTCCGCCGGAACCATATGAACCGACCTTGGAAGAACTGAAGGCAGCGAAAAAAAGAGAGATCAGTCAGGCATGTGAGACCACTATCTATTCCGGAGTCGATATGACTCTTACGGATGGATCCACGGAGCATTAGTTTGACGGAGCATGATCAGCTCAATCTCTTCGGTAAGCAGGTACAGCTTGCAGCAGGCACCACCGAGCTTGAGTATCACGCGGACGGACAGCCGTGCCGGTACTACACAGCCGAGGACATGCAGATCATCACATCCGCGGCAATGGCTTACGTATCTTACCACACTACCTACTGCAACGCCATCAATATGTGGATTAGTGGTACACAGAGCACAGAGGAGATCCAGCAGATCTATTATGGTGCAGACGTGCCGGAACAGTACCAGTCAGATGTCCTCAAGGCATATATTGCATCGATGAAAGAGAGTGCAGGTGATATGAATGCACAGACTACTGAATAAGTATCTGTTCCTGTTTGACGTTGGAGGTCTGCTGTACATACTGATCGAACTGGCGTGGCGCGGATGGAGCCATTGGACGATGTTCATTCTGGGCGGAATTTGTTTCATTTATCTGGGATTGATCAATGAGGTCCTTCCGTGGTCCATGCCGCTCTGGCAGCAGGTTTTGATCGGCGCGGTTGGGATTACAGTGCTCGAGTTTTGTACCGGCTGCATTGTCAATCTCTGGCTCGGATGGGGAGTCTGGGATTACAGTGGGATACCCGGTAACATCCTCGGGCAGATCTGCCCACAGTACATGCTGTTATGGCTGCCGGTGTCCTTGGTCGGAATCGTCCTGGATGACTGGATCCGATACTGGAAGTTTGGAGAAGAACGGCCACATTACAATTTCATATGATACGCAAAAAGCACCCGAATCCGCGGCAAATGGATTTTCGGGTGCTTTTTAAAATCTTTCTGATTAAATCTATATTATCACAATTTAATCAGAAAGGAAAGATTACAATGAAAGGAAAAATTAGTGTTATGATGGGAACCATTTTGGGATTTATTGTCGCTCAGATGGGCGGATGGAGCGAAGGAGTAGCTGCGCTTGTGTTCTTCATGGTGGTTGATTATGTATCCGGATTAATGGTTGCGGGTGTATTCCATCGAAGTAAAAAAAGCAAGAATGGAGCATTGGAGTCATGGGCTGGATGGAAAGGTTTATGCAAAAAGGTTGTGACTTTATTTCTGGTTTGTGTGGCATATCGGCTTGATCGTGTTATGGGAACTACATATCTTCGCGATGCAGTCGTTATCACATTCTGCACGAATGAAGTCTTGAGTATCATTGAAAATGCAGGACTTATGGGAATTCCGATGCCTAAGGTATTACGTAAAGCAGTTGATGTTCTGGTTGAAAAAGGAGATACAGAAGAGTAGAAGGAGGTGATCCAGACATCTCCCCGGCGGTCGGGGTTAAGGCCGTTGCGACGTCGCAACAGATTTGGTCCAGGAAATACTCCTGAACCTTTTGCTTTCAAAAGAAAGGATGTATAATTACATGGTAAGAGTCGGAAGTGCAAGAAGCAACGAACACGGTGGAATCACCGGTGGCAAGCCAGGTGATCAGAAGGGTGGAGCTGAGGTCAGCATGCAGGCATGGTATCTCCACAGCAAGGGCTGGATTGTGATCCGCGCCAAGGATCCGACAGCTCGTGAGAAGATCGCAACGAACATGGAAGCCGGATGCTGGAATAATCATATCGGGTATTGCCAGACCCATAGAACGACCGCGACGGCTGCTGCTAAGCCTTTTGGCTATGATTTATCAAAAATCACAAAAGAGGTGGAGACAGACTGCTCTGAACTTGTGAGAGTGTGCTGCCTGTACGCAGGAATTCAAGTGGGATGCTTCTCCACAGGAAATGAAGTGGCAGCGTTGCAGGCAACAGGGCACTTTGAGGTTTTAAGAGATGCCAAGTATTGCAGCTCTTCAGAGTTCCTCATGCGCGGTGACATCCTCGTTACGAAGACAAAGGGGCACACGGTCGTGGTTTTGGATAATGGAGATAATGTTTTGCCGGAACCTGAAAAAAAATCAGGATGGCGGCAGGAAGCAGGAAAGTGGAGATACTACCATGGCAATACTGGTGAGCCGATATGCAATGATTGGCACAGGGATCCGGATGGACGATGGTACTGGTTTGATGGGACGGGGGATATGGTTGTAAATACATGGAAAAAGAGCAAAAATAAATGGTATTACTTAGGCTTTGATGGTGCAATGGTCACCAATCGACTCATGGAGATTAACAGCGAAATCTTTGCTTTTGGACCAAACGGCGAGATGCTGGAAGGAACGTTCACAATTAAGACCAATGCGCGAGGTGCCATCGAATTATAGGGGGGTGGAAAAGCTGTATTCATTGCCAGATTCGTGTTGCATTTCGTGTTGCATAATGGCGAAAAAGAGCGTTTTTGGGAGAAAAAACAGCAAGAAATAGATCTATAACATTCCTGTGAAACCTGCATAAAATAAGGGAAAACGCTATTTATGGGGCTTTCATGGAATCTATGGTTATGGGTTCGATTCCCCTCAGGTCCACTATAAGGGAAGTCTTGAGAAATCGGGATTTCCCTTATTTTATGCCTGTTTGCGAGAAATATTAAAAGATGTTATCAGCTCAAATAAAACGCTAAAAGTGCATATCTACGGGGGAAGTATCACACGAAATATTACATGAAAAGCTATTTATACTGGAAAGAGAACAGCACAGATTGACAAAATTATTTTCATGCTTTACACTTTAAATTACAGAACACTTCCCGGAACCAAGAACTGCCGGGAGAAATATGAAACGAAAGTAAAGGAGAACTTTAATGAAAAAACGGGGCGACTATTTAAAGAAAGCATATTATCATTTAATGAAGATCGAGCAGAAGAAAAACAAGATCCTTCAGGTGGAGAACTATGGCGAGATCAACGCGGAGTTAAACCGCAAGTTCGCGAAGGGCGAGTATTTCGATTCCAGCGAAGTTTATGTTGAGGACGGTTACCTCTGCGTGGGCGAAGGTTTCTTCCGCCTTTCCGGAAAAGAGCAGGACGCTCTGATTGAGTATCTCTGCCCGGAAGAGGACAGTACTGAAGAATAAATGAAGATAAAAAAGAATGTGTCTTCCTGTTAAACAAAAAAGATACCGGTATGAGCTGTGCGTTTCGCGGTCATACCGGTATCTTTTTATATGAGCACGGCATAGAAAAAATAGTCAGCCTCTGCACTGCGCGGACGTGCGAATTCTTATAAAATGCAAGTCAGACTTTTGATAAATGCGTCTTTCTCTGCAATCTCAGCCGCATTTGCGAGGAACTCAGCGATACCGCTGGTGGTCTCCTCGTCAGCCTCATAAAACACAGCCCATGTGTAGAATACGCATTTTAAATGCTCCATCTCGTCTTCGCCGGCCTTTGCCAGAGCGATCATCTTATCAATGAATTCTTTTTCAGAAACTCCAGTGGTTGGAAATTCTGCTGGTGTAAAATCCATAGCTGCAAACTCCTTTCCTGTGATCCGGACTTGGATCGTAGTGCGTGATGATTCGGGATCCTCACGATCACTTAAGTGTTTTCATATCCGAGCTTCAGGGTGACCAGAGAATCATCATCCAGAACCTCGCCCTTTTTGTAGATATAATCGCGGATCAGCACTTTCAGCTTTTCGTCAACGGCAGAACTCGAATAGATCGTGTCCGGAACCGACTTTACGAATTCCTTGAGATCTGTTCCGGCAGTTCCCTCCGGACACGGAAGCGAAGCCTGACGGCACGCCATGCCGACTGCGCAGGATAATTCCATATGGTTGATCAGTCTCGCCGGTGTCTCAAAATTTTTGATCTTAATTTTCACGGACATCGGGACAAGCGTATGTACCATCGGACGGATCTCCTTTCTGTCCCTCGCGTTCACGGACCATCTTCCAGATCAGGTCGTGCATCCACTGGACGGTCTCCTGAAGCTTTGAATTTTCGTCCTTTAAACGGGCAATTTCGGCTTCCAGTTCCTGGATTTTTGCATCTTTTTCTTCGGACATGGTAAAAACCTCCCTGAAAACTGTATGAGAACAGAACAAGTATAACATCAGAATGGAAACATGTCCAGTGGAGGAGCGGGCAAAACAGGCGGAAAAAGAATGATTGATTCAAGTGTGACTTTGAGATATAATAAATTTTGGTAACTATTCAGTACCTTCATAGTTACGTGCAAAAATCCATTCCAGATCAGCTTCGCTGATGGGATTTTTGCCTTCCAGCCTATGTTTCCTTACGGTCAGAGCAGCAAGTGCGCAGACCTACTGAACAGTTACAAATTTTGTTTCTATTTCTGCGAGAAAATACATAAAAAGAGGAACATGAAATATGAGTTCAGTTTTACTAAAAGCGGGCTGCTTTTTCCTGATCATCCTGATGGGATATGGTCTGAAAAAAATTGGTCTTTTAAGCCAGTCGGATCTTCCGGTCTTCTCGAAGCTCGTCACGAAGATCACGCTCCCGGCGGCGATCATCCATAACTTCAGCCAGGCGACCATGGATGTCTCCATGCTGGTGATCGTGCTGATTGGTTTCCTGTGCAGCGGTGCGTATGCGGTGATCGGATACGGACTTTTTGCGAAAGGGACGAGGGATCAGAAGGCGTTTGGCCTCGTAAATGCGTCGGGATACAATATCGGCTGCTTTACGATGCCTTTCGTCCAGGGATTCTTAGGAGCGCCGGGCGTGGCCTGTACCAGCCTTTTTGATACGGGAAACGCGGTGGTCTGTACTGGTGGTTCCTACGCGGTGGCTGTGTCAGTGGCAGGAAAAGGCGGTGCCGGAGATAAGCATCAGATCCGCAGGATCGTGATCCAGCTCTTAAAATCCATCCCGTTTGACTGCTATGTAATTATGACAGCACTGACGATGGCGGGACTCCGTATTCCGGTCTTCATGGACCAGGTAGCTGAGACTGTGGGGAACGCCAACACCTTCCTCTCCATGACTATGATCGGCCTCGGACTGGAGTTACATATGACAAGAGAGCAGACGGGCAGTGTCGCAAAAATCCTGGGAACAAGATTTGCGGTTTCCGCAGTCCTGGCAGTTCTGTTTTACCGGTTTTTGCCGTTCTCCCTGGAGATCCGCAGAACCCTGGCGATCCTGATGTTCGGCCCGGTATCGGCCCTTGGCGTTCCGTACACCTCCATGCTTGAGGGAGATGTGAACCTTGCCAGCGCGGTGAACTCGGCATCAATCATTCTCGGAATCGTGAGCCTGACAGCGGCGATCATCATCTTCTAAGAAATTTATAGTCGTGCATAGGGCGGTATCAGATATACCGCGGAGGCTCTGCATAGCTGTATCACACAAAATAAGGAGGAACACAATGGAATTACGGAACGAAAAGGACGCGCGGTTTATCATCCGGCATCATGTGACGGAAGAAAAGCTGCTTCATCTGGAAAAGGGAGTCCGGAAACTCGGTTTCCAGTCCGGCGGAAAGAGGATCATGTCGATCTTTCTTGGGCTTTTCCTGCTCTGCATGGCAGCAAAAGTCGTAATCGGAGGAACGATCGGGGACGCACTCATGATGATCGGCATTCTCTGTGCCATGGGATTCGTGTTTGGAACCTATGCCCTTTTGAAAGGCTGGCTGGACGCGAAAAAGCAGATCCATCTCCAGTTCGAGGCGGGCAAGATGGAAGATAACTATCAGTGGGAATACCGGTTCTACGAGGATGGATATGAGGTTATCGGAAAGAATGAGAAATCCCGTGTGCAGTATAAAAACGTGGGACGCCTTATTGATATGTCCGGTATGTATGTGCTGGTGGAGCGCGGAAATGTGGTGCGTTACTTCATGAAGGATGACGCGGTACAGGGAAATTCCGCGGAGCTTGCAGGATTCCTGACAGAAAAGTGCCATCTTCCGATGGAACAGATCGCAGTACGATAGGAGGTGCGGGATGGAACCGATATACGCAGTAAAATCTACATATGATGAAGATATGTTTTATCACCAGGTTGTGGCTTCCAAGCCGCGGATGATGCCGAAGGAGAACGATGGGAAGAAGATCAAGTTCCAGCTTCCTGATTTCGGACTGAAAGATACTTTGATGGCGCTTCTTGTGGGCGCAGCTGTTTACATGGCGTTCGGACAGCTTGATCAGTCCACGAGGATCCTGCAGGCGGTGCTTTGTGGACTTGTGGCGGCTGTAGTACTTCGGCGAATGAATGAGAGACAGAACGGGGAGACTTCCGGAAAGAAGGCGAATTCCGTATCTGCCGATAAAAATCAGGCTCTGCAGCTTCTGGAGAGCTCTGGATTAAAGGGTGACCGATGCACCATGAATTTTTATGAGGACACCTTTACGGTGGAGCGGCCTGGCATCATCACGGAGTACCAGTACGAGGGAATCGCATGGATCAAAGAGACCAGCAAGTATTATATGATCTTTTGGAACAGATCCCTCGCGATCCCGGTGGAGAAGGCGGGATTCTACCGCGGAAAGAAGGAGACATTCGGATCTTTCCTTGAAAAACGGTGCAATAAGGTGATCGAGAAGGTAAGAAACGTATAGACGGACGGAGGACCATTTCTATATGGAAGTCCATAGTTCCGAACGGTGGAGCTGTGTAAAATTAAATGGAGAGGATCTTTTGGGGATGAAAATAAAAAAAGAAGAGAAAATGCAGATCGAAAAGCTGCCGACATTGAAGTTAAAATATACGCTGGTCGTGCCGTTCATGGGAATCGTGGATGCGCTGACTATGGGGAGCTTTTTTATGAATCCGGCGGCAGATGGAAAACTGCTCATCAAGGCGTTCTATGTGATCTGCGGAATTGCGGGGATTTTATTTGCACTGTGGGGACTTTTGTGGAAGACTACGATTGACGGCAAGACGATCAAGGTAAACCCGGTAATAGGAAAGAAAAAGGTGGTCCCGTTTTCAGATTTGAAAAAAGCGGTTGTTTATAAGAAGAAAAAGACGGGATCTATCGTGAGTTATGAGCTGATCGATAAGAATAACCAGTCCATCGTTACGATCTATCCGCTTATGAAGGACAGCAGTACATTGATGGAGAGATTGAAACGCCTGAAATATCCGGTGGAGGAAGCGTAAGGCAGAAATCCCATCAGGGAAGCTGAACTGGAATGGATTTTTGCGCGTAACTATGAAGGTACTGAATAATTATGCTGGTTTTAGGAAAGATCCCGGGAGAGTGAATACTTCGGGATCTTTCTGCGCATAATGACCTCTGATGAAACAGGAAAAAGGAGGCCATTTTATGACAAAACTGGATTGTACCGTGACGACATGTGTCCATAATGCGGAGAAGTGCTGCTGCAAGAGCGGAATCCTCGTGGAGGGAGCGCAGGCGAAGAACTGCTGTGATACCTGCTGCGGAAGCTTTGAGGAGAACAGGGGCGGTCTTTTTAAGAATCTTTTTAAGACGCCGGAATCAAAGCTTGAGGTGGAATGTGATGTAGCGAACTGTCTCTACAATGATGACCATCAGTGCAGGGCAGAGCGGATCACGATCGCCGGGGACGGCGCCATGGCTGTCGGGCAGACGGAATGTGCAAGCTTTAGGGAGAAGTAGGAATAATGAAGGAACTGGCTGCGGAGAAAGCTGATGACAGCAGACTGACCGTTGCCGGTTCCTTTTTTACTTAGCAGGAAAGCCGCTGTTTTGCCTGAAAGAAAGGCACTATGGATTTGCGATATGGGTCTTTGCAAAGATAGATCCATGGGAGCAGTATGAAAGGACTGTGGAGAATACCGGGCAGAATCATGGAAGGTGCACTTGAACCGAAAAAAGTATTGGAAATTCTGGGAAAAGTGATTGACAAAACGATAGCGGTATAGTAAAATAACAAAAGTTGTGAGAACAACTGACAGGAAAGCAGGTATCCGCCTCACCCTGGCACGAGTAAGTGACCCGGGTTCATAGACATCGGTTTTTATCATGCAGCAGCATGCCAAACCAATGCAGTTACGAGCGGATAGTTACCTATCTGCTTTTTCTTTTCTATCGACATATGTAGAGTATGAGAGTTGGAGGTGTACGGCTATTAGCGAGTTAATGATTAACGAGCAGATCCGTGATAAGGAAGTTCGTTTAATTGGAGAAAATGGTGAGCAGCTTGGAATCATGTCTGCAAAAGACGCTTATAAAATGGCGAGAGACGCAGAACTGGATCTTGTAAAGATTGCTCCGGCAGCGAAGCCGCCGGTATGTAAGATCATTGATTACGGTAAGTACAAGTATGAGATGATCCGTAAGGAGAAGGAAGCGAAAAAGAAGCAGAAGACGATCGAGGTGAAGGAAGTACGTCTTTCCCCGAACATCGATACAAACGATCTTAATACAAAGATCGGATCTGCGAGAAAGTTCATCGAAAAAGGCAACAAGGTAAAAGTTACGCTTCGTTTCCGCGGTCGTGAGATGGCTCATATGAACCAGACAAAGTATATTCTGGATGATTTCGCTGAGAATCTTTCCGATATCGCTGTTGTCGATAAGCCTTCCAAGGTAGAGGGAAGAAGCCTGGTAATGTTTTTAACTGCAAAACGATAAGGGAACAATTTTAAGGAGGAAACAACAATGCCTAAAATGAAAACAAGCAGAGCAGCTGCAAAACGTTTCAAAAAGACCGGAACTGGTCAGTTAGTGAGAAATAAAGCTTATAAGTCCCATATCTTAACTAAGAAATCCACAAAGCGTAAGAGAAATCTTAGAAAAGACATCGTTACCGATATCACAAACAGCAAGGTAATGAAGAAGATTTTACCGTATTTATAATTTGTTTCGGAAGTAAGATTAAGGAGGAAATTAAGCAATGGCAAGAATTAAAGGTGGCTTAAACGCCAAGAAGAGACATAACAGAGTGCTCAAGTTAGCCAAAGGTTACAGAGGAGCTCGTTCCAAACAGTATAGAGTAGCAAAACAGTCCGTTATGAGAGCATTAACAAGCTCCTACGCTGGCAGAAAAGAGAGAAAGAGACAGTTCAGACAGCTCTGGATCGCTCGTATCAACGCTGCAGCAAGAATCAACGGCCTTTCCTACAGCAAGTTCATGTACGGCTTAAAGCAGGCTGGTGTTGTTATGAACCGTAAGGTATTATCCGATATGGCTATCAATGACGCAGAGGGCTTTGCAAAGCTTGCTGAGTTAGCAAAAACAAAACTGGCTTAATTAGTCGATGAGAATAGAAAAAACCTTTCCGGTGGAGTGATCTGCCGGGGAGGTTTTTTGCGTTTTTTGGGGAGAGGCTCATAGTGGTGGGAGTTACGCGCCGACGGGCATCCGGGCGCGGACGCTTCACGGGATTCCGGGAGGGTTCCTCTAAGCTCCCGGAAAAATGCTAAGGGCGGAGGTCCGAGGACACAACTCGCAACTTTCGTTGCTCAAACAAGTGTCCTCGGACCTCCAACGTATTTTCCTGCGAGCCAAGAGGAAACCAGCTCCCTCCACCCAGGCTCGTCCGTGCCCGGATGCCCGTCGGCGCTGTGTATTGGCGGGATGAGGGAAGGAAAGGAAGGGTGTGGAGGGAGAGATGGGATTGGCGAAAGCCAGACGATACGCGGGGCCCTTTGGGCGCCGCGGCATCGCGAGATTGTTGATGTGAAACTAAAAAAAGGCTTAAGTCTTTCGACTTAAGCCTTCGTGCAGAAGAAGGGACTTGAACCCTCATGATATTGCTATCACACGGACCTGAACCGTGCGCGTCTGCCAATTCCGCCACTTCTGCATCTCGTCAGATGACGTATCTCATTGACAAAACATATTATAGTATAAGGCGTGGGATTTGTCAAGAGTTTTTTAAATATTGCTAAAAAAACATTTTTTTTAAAAAATTCAAAAAAGTACTTGTCAAACAGAAAGAACTATGGTATATTAATATGCGTCGGTGAGAGATACAAAATCTTGAAACACCCGATACGCGGAAGTGTCGGAACTGGCAGACGAGCAAGACTAAGGATCTTGTGGTGGTTACATCGTGTGGGTTCAAGTCCCATCTTCCGCACGAAAGACTCAAGTCGAAAGACTTGAGTCTTTTTGCGTTATAGAGAAAATAGCGATAGATGTGGAGAGCCTGGTGATTGAGGTGATGGTACTGGAATTGTCAAATTAATGTATGAATGCGTATTTTGAGGAAAATGCCACGCAAAGTGTAACATGGAGAGAAGGAAGCGCGGTTGCGATGAGCACCAGCGGGAAGCGCTATATTCGGCATTTGTGGGAAGAGCAGGAGAAAAGGCGATGGAAATTTAAGATAGATGATATTTCTGAAGGATGACTGCAGAAGATGTTTTGTGAGATATAGCCGTAGAGATCATTGCATGATATCTTTGGGATGGGTCTTACTGTGGAGATGATCTCTTTAGCGGATTTCGGTTATGCCATGGGATAGAATATAGTACAAATTGAGTAAAAAAAATATGTTATTAAAAAAATAAAAAAAGTTTAAAAAAGTACTTGCCAAACAGAAAGAACTATGGTATATTAATATGCGTCGGTGAGAGATACAAAATCTTGAAACACCCGATACGCGGAAGTGTCGGAACTGGCAGACGAGCAAGACTAAGGATCTTGTGGTGGTTACATCGTGTGGGTTCAAGTCCCATCTTCCGCACGAAAGACTCAAGTCGAGAGACTTGAGTCTTTTTGCGTTATAAAAGCTACTTTTTTCAGGGGTTATGACAAAAGAGTAAGGGACCAATCATTAAATAAACGTGCGAATATGCTTTGCACAGAAAATTTCAACACGCCGCTGTCAGACAGAGAGCGGAAGAGTGCACTGGAGACATGGATCGAGCTGATACGGCCGGGGAGACCATGAAATCGGTAGGCTGCGAATGGACCGATGATGGAAAAATATCAGCCGAGAGGGAAGGAGAGAGGCTGGTATGAGGATCAGGGAGAAGAATACCTCTTCATCAAAGCCCCGGCAGTGAGTTGCGGAGAGTCCGAGAGGAAGAGGGAGAAAAACTCTGTAAACAGGTCCGACTGTGATCATTAAGGGCGATGAGCTTATGAATCAGGCTTGTCGCTTTTTGTTTTGACAATACAAATGATCCGGGGGAAGTTTTATAGAAATGTAAAGAAAAATCAATAGGTCTGTCATGAAAGTTATGATAAGATATTAGAACAGAGGGACGATTCGGAACGTAATACTGAGATGTGCGCGCGGAAGGATCGGAATACCGGAAAGACATCATACATGACAATAGAAGAGAGGTTTTACATATGCCGGAATTAAGCAGAAGAGTACAGACATTTACAGACTCCGTCATCCGCAGGATGACAAGGATCAACAATATGACACCGGGAAGCATTAACTTAAGTCAGGGATTCCCGGATTTTGATCCGCCGCAGGAGATCCTGGACGCGTTAAAGGAAGCGGCGGAGCATGGTCCACACCAGTATTCCATCACCTTTGGGGCGAAGAATTTCCGGGACGCGCTGGCAGAAATGTATACAAAGAAATTTGCCCGTGAGATCGATCCGGAAAAGGAGATCGTTGTGACCTGCGGGGGAACGGAAGCGATGATGGCGGCGATGATGACCGTGTGCAATCCGGGAGATAAGGTCGCGGTGTTCAGCCCGTTCTATGAGAACTATGGGGCGGACGCGATCCTCTCCGGGGCAGATCCGATCTATGTGCCGCTTGTGCCGCCGGATTTCCATTATGACAGCGAAGCTCTGGAACGGGCGTTTCAGGCCGGTGCGAAGGCACTGATCCTATGTAATCCGTCGAATCCCTGTGGAAAAGTATTTACGATGGAAGAGATGGAGGAGATCGCGGAGCTCGCAAAGCGGTATGACGCCTTTGTGATCACGGACGAGGTGTACGAGTACATTATCTACGGTGAGAACCGCCATATCTCCATGGCTGCTTTGCCCGGAATGTATGAGCGGACGATCACCTGCAGCTCCCTCTCAAAGACATACTCCATGACCGGATGGAGACTCGGCTATCTGATCGGACCGGAACATGTGATCGAGGCGGCGAAGAAGGTCCATGATTTCTTGACCGTAGGCGCTGCGGCACCGCTTCAGGAAGCGGCAGTCACTGGTCTGAAATTTGGACCAGAGTACTATCAGTGGTTAAAGGATCTCTACACAGAAAAGAGAGATTATCTCTGCGGCAGGTTGGAGCAGATGGGACTTTCCCACACGACGCCTCAGGGCAGCTATTTTGTTCTCGTGGATATCTCGGGATTTCTTGAGAAGCCGGAGTTTACCGGCTGGACAGATTTGGAATTCTGTGAATGGATGATAAAGAATTACGGTGTGGCAGCTGTGCCGGGTTCCAGCTTCTTTAAGGAGCCGGTAAACAATTACATCCGCCTGCATTTTTCCAGAGGGAAAGAGACGCTTGAGGCGGCTGCTGACCGTCTGGAAAAGATGGCGAAAGATTACGGATTTTGTTAGTTATCCCTTTTGTTTCTGTTTCGGACGTACTTTAAGATCAGCGCGTAGCCGTAGAGCATCACCGGGATGACGATGACGCAGAACAGGAGCGCCAGGATGACATTCTCCGGGCCACCGGTGAAGGTCAGGACGATGAGGGCGAGGAAGACCGCGGCGATGATGAGGATCCCGGCCCAGGCGAAAAATCGTTTCATATATTTAGGTTCCTTTCATGTACATACTTTGAGTTCCTGTTTAGTATAAGGTATTTTAAAGCGGGATTCAAGATAATGAGGCATAAAGAATGTAATTCCGGTTCCGGAAGGAAGATTTTTGAACAGAATATATTGTAACCATTCAGCAGGTCTGCGCACTTGCTGCGCTGACCGTAAGAAAACATAGGCCGGAAGACAAAAATCCCATCAGCAAAGCTGATCTGGAATGGATTTTTGCGCGTAACTATGAAGGTACTGAATAGTTACCAGCATTTGATAAAAACGGAAAGGAGGAGTGACCATGAAGAAAAAACGAACACTTATCCTGATCGGCGCTGTCGGCATCCTGCTTGCTGTGCAGACTATAACATCTTTCGCTGCGGATGGAAAATGGACGCTCACGGATGCCGGTTACACCTTCACATACTCGGATGGGCGCAAAGCCCGGGGTACCTGGGAGGATATCGACGGCGAGTGGTACCATTTTGACAGAAACGGGATCATGGAGACCGGATGGAAGACGGTGGGAAACATCCGTTACCATTTCAACCAGGACGGTTCCCTCTCGGAGGGCTGGCAGTACGACGGTCCGGGCGGCGGAAACTGGTACTACTATGATTCCGCGGGGAACGCGAAGATCCAGTGGTTTCAGGATAAGGGAAACTGGTACTGGTTTGACTCGGACGGAAAGATGAACAAGGAAGCTGTCCGCACAATAAAAGGAAAGACATACGCGTTCCGCCCGGATGGAAGCATGCGGGTAAATGAGTACGCGGGCTTTTCCTACACCGACTACGACGGACAGCCGGATCCGGCGGGGGATATTCTGGCGGTCAACGCGGATGGAACGGCGAAGACAGTGAGCGAGGCCGAGAAAAATGAGATCGCCGTGTATATCAACGCCTTCCCGGATGGTTGGAGAAAGAAGTTCCGGGATGACGGATGGAGGTTTGTGTACTGTCCGTCGGGCGGGGCATATAGAACCTTCAAAGATAAGAGGGGAAACGTACTCTATTCCTGCAATTATTCTCTGGATGAGGAGAAGAAAGAACTCCGGTTTTCGAAAACGGATGCCGTGAAGGGCGGATTCGGGGCGTATGTCTATGAAAATTCCGGGTATGAGATGAAGAAAGACCAGTTCCCAAAGGCGGCGAGGTACCGGTTTGCGGAGATCGCCCAGGCGACGGGCCTGCCGGAAGGCGCGAAGAGAGAGTATGACGTGATCTTTGGAGCGCTGTTTCATATATATCAGGACCCGGATGCCTGGAACGCGCTGAAAGCAAAAGCTTCAGATATTACTTGGACTATCGAGCGGATCGCGGATAACCGGTCGGCGGATGGACGTCTGGACTTAGAGTAGGAAAATATAATACTTTGAGGCGAAACTGCAAAGCAGGCAAAAATGAAAGTAGAACATACGTACGAATAAACTTTGGTTTCACTTGACGAACACCACACAATCTGTTACTATACACATATAACAAATGGAATACTATGATACCGGAAACGCATAAACGGTCCCGGCATCAAAAATATTAAGAAAAAAGATGGTGATCAAATGGTACTGAAGATCGATTTTGACAGTGAAGAAGCACTCTATACCCAGCTCTGCAACCAGATCATCTGCGGCATCGCAATGGATGTGCTTCACGATGGGGATAGTCTCCCGTCGGTGAGACAGCTTGCAGATGAGATCGGAATTAACATGCATACAGTCAACAAGGCATATGCTGTATTGAAACAGGAAGGATTTCTGCGCCTGGACCGCAGACGCGGGGCCGTGATCGCCCTGGATATGGATAAACTGCGGACGATGGAAGAGATGAAGAACGACCTCGCGCTGATCGTTGCCCGGGGAATCTGTAAAAATGTCGGCAGAGATGAGATCCACAGCCTTGTAGACCAGATCTATGATGAGTTTGGCGGACAGGCGTAAAGGAGGGGCAGTATGCTTTGTGAACATTGCAAAAAGCGGGAAGCAACCGTAAAATATGTGGAAGTGATCAACGGCGTGAAGACAGAGCACAACCTCTGTACCCAGTGTGCCGCCCATGCGGACCTTGGACAGTTCTCAGCTCTCTTTGAGGGAGAATTCCCGTTAGGAAAACTTCTCTCCGGACTTCTTGGAACCCAGGAGACGGAGGAAGAAGATGAAAAGTACTCCGGTGTCGTGTGCCCGACCTGCGGAACGACTTATGAGGAATTTGTAAAGGACAGCCGGTTCGGATGCCCGGACTGCTACAGCGTGTTTGATCCTCTGATCAGCGACAATATCCGTCATCTTCAGGGCAGCGAAAAGCACGTCGGAAAGCGTCCGGCGGGATACCGGTCCGAGATGGAAGAAATGAACGGGACGGGAACTATTGGAGAGGATCCGGTGAATATTCCGGAACTCTCAAAGGAAGAGAAGATCCGCCTGATGGAGACGAGATTAAAAGACGCGGTGCGCCGGGAAGAGTACGAGGAGGCCGCGAAGCTCCGGGATGAGATCCGGGCGTTGAAAGAGGAGAGACAGAATGGATAAATGGTATGAAGTACCGGGAAAAGCAGGCACAAATGTGATCTACAGCCGTGTCCGTCTGGTTCGAAATCTGAAAGAGTATCCGTTTCCTGGCCGCCTCACCAAGGAGCAGAGCGCGGAGCTTTCGGAGAAGCTTCTCGGCGGACTCACCGGCATCGCGTCCATGGACCGGATGCAGTATCGGTTTACACACTTAGAGCGGATGGGCGACCTGGAAAAAACAGCGCTTTTAGAGCGCCGGGCGATCAACCGCAGTGTAATAAAGAAGAAAGACCCGACGGGAATGATCCTGTCGGAGGACGAATCAACGGCGATCCTCCTAAATGGGGATGATCATGTGCGAATCCAGACGCTGCAGACGGGGCTGACCCTGGAGCAGCTTTACGAGAGAGCAGATAAGATCGATGACTATATCAGCGAGCGTTTTGATTACGCCTTCGATGAAAAATACGGCTACCTGACCTCGTTCCCCACAAACGTGGGCACAGGACTTCGGGCAGCGGTGGTCCTGCACCTGCCGATGCTGTCCAAGAATAAAAATTTCAACAGTCTCGTTGCGGATATGGGCCGGTTCGGGACCCAGGTCCGGGGCGTGTACGGTGAGGGCGCGGAGAACTTCGGCTCCCTGTACCAGATCTCAAACCAGAAAACCTTAGGACAGACGGAGCGGGAGATCATCGATATCGTCAGGAAGGCAGCCCAGGAGCTGGATGCCCAGGAACGGCGGGTACGCCGGGAATACCGTCAGAGAAAGCCGGTGCAGGCGGCCGATGAATGCTATAAATCCTACGGCGTCTTAAAGTACGCGAGACGGCTGACGAGAAAAGACGGAATGGAATTCCTGTCCCAGATCATGACAGGAATCACGGATGGGATCTTAAAAGTGAAGGAACCGTACTCTGTATACGGTCTGATGCTGGGGATCCAGCCTGCGAACCTTTTGAGTCTGGCGGACCGCCCGCTTGACAAGGATGAGCTGGATGCCGCCCGGGCAGAGTTCCTGAGAAGGCGGCTGCCGGAGATCATAGAGATAGAAAATTAGTTGACTGTTCGGCAGATCTGCGCTTTTGCTGCACCGACCGAAAGAAAACATAGGCAGGAAGGCATAATTTTAATCGGCGCAGTTGATTTGGAATGGAGTTATGTTCGTAACTATGAATGGATTGAATGGTTGCGCAGTTGACGGAAAAGTTCAGGAGGAAATTAGAACAGATGGCACAATATACAGAAAAAGCCCAGGAAGCTCTCGTCCTCGCCGGTGAAGCGGCGGAGGACATGGGTTCCCCTGTGATCGGAACGGAGCACATCCTGGTCGGGCTGATCGAGGAGGGGAGCGGTACCGCTGCCATGGTCCTCGAGGCCAACGAGGTGAAGCTCGACAGACTGCTGGCTCTTGTGGAGCAGCTTGTCTCTTCCTATCAGAATACAGCCACCAAAGAGCGGGACGGCTACACTCCAAGCGCGAGACATGTGCTGGAAAACAGCTATAAAGAGGCTGTCCGGTTCCATGCGCCGTTAATCGGTACTGAGCATATTCTGATGGCATTATTAAAGGAATCGGACTGTGTGGCAGTCCGCCTGTTAAACACCTTAAATATCAACATTCAGAAGGTCTACATCGACCTTTTATCCGCTATGGGTGAGGACGGAAACGCAGGAAAAGAGGACCTGGCCCAGGGACGCCAGCAGCGGGGCGGACAGAGCGCCACACCGACACTTGATGCCTACAGCCGCGACCTTACAGTCCTCGCAAAAGAAGGAAAATTGGATCCGGTCATCGGCAGGGAGAAGGAGATCCGCCGCGTGATCCAGATCTTAAGCAGGAGAACAAAAAACAACCCGTGCCTTATCGGAGAACCAGGTGTCGGAAAGACGGCTGTGATCGAAGGTCTCGCGCAGCTCATCGCTTCCGGCGACGTCCCGGATACGATCCGCGGAAAACGCGTGGTGATCCTTGACCTCTCCGGCATGGTAGCGGGATCCAAGTACCGCGGTGAGTTCGAGGAGCGCATTAAAAATGTGATCAACGAGGTGACAGAGGCGGAGAACGTTCTCTTATTTATCGACGAGATCCACACGATCATCGGCGCAGGCGGAGCGGAGGGCGCGTTAGACGCGTCTAACATCTTGAAACCGTCCCTGGCCCGCGGTGAGATCCAGCTCATCGGCGCTACGACGCTTGAAGAGTACCGGAAATATATTGAAAAGGACGCGGCATTAGAGCGCCGGTTCCAGCCGGTGACCGTGGAGGAGCCGACGGAGGACGAGGCGTTCCAGATCTTAAAGGGACTCCGCCCGAAATATGAGGAACATCACCATGTGACGATCACTGACGCGGCCTTAAAGGCGGCAGTGCGCCTCTCCGCCCGCTATATCAACGACCGGTTCCTGCCGGACAAGGCCATCGATGTGGTGGACGAGGCGGCCTCCAAGACGAGACTGACCGTCTATGTGGAGCCGAAGGGAATCAAGACTCTCGAGGAGGAGATCAAGAAGCTCGAGAAAGAGAAAGAGGACGCGATCCGTGACGAGGCATATGAGCTCGCCGGTGAGATCAAGAAGAAACAGGTCTCAAAGCGGGAGAAGATCCGCAAGCTGAAGGAGAAATGGGAGAGTGAGAAGGAGAGCCGGGAGCTGACCGTCGACGAGAATGACATTGCAGACGTGATCTCCGGCTGGACAAAGATCCCGGTGAGCAAGCTGGCGGAAGGCGAGACGGAGCGTCTCTTAAAGCTGGAATCCATTCTCCATGAGCGCGTGGTCGGGCAGGACGAGGCGGTGGTTGCCGTCGCGAAGGCGATCCGCCGCGGAAGAGTCGGCTTAAAAGACCCGAAGCGCCCGATCGGTTCCTTCTTATTCTTAGGCCCCACAGGTGTCGGAAAGACGGAGCTCTGCAAAGCCCTTGCGGAGGCCATGTTCGGAACGGAAAACGCCCTGATCCGCGTTGATATGTCAGAGTACATGGAGAAGCACAGCGTCTCCAAGATGATCGGATCCCCGCCAGGATATGTGGGATACGAGGGCGGCGGGCAGCTGAGTGAAAAAGTCCGCAGAAACCCGTATTCTGTGATCCTCTTTGATGAGGTGGAGAAAGCCCATCCGGATGTTTTCAATATTCTTTTACAGGTGCTGGACGACGGTCACATCACGGACTCCCAGGGCCATAAGATCGACTTTAAGAATACCGTTATCATCATGACCTCCAATGCGGGCGCCGAGAACATCATCGCGCCGAAGCAGCTTGGATTCATGTCCCAGGACGATGAGAAGGTCCGCTACCAGAGAATGAAGACCGGCGTCATGGACGAAGTGAAACGGATGTTCAAGCCAGAGTTCTTAAACCGTATTGATGACACCATCGTGTTCCATCCGCTGACGAAGGATCACATGAAGGAAATCGTGACGATCCTCTTGAATGTCCTCGCAAAGCGGACAAAGAATCAGATGTCCATCCGCTTAAATGCCGGGGATGACGTGAAGGAATACCTTGTGGAAAAGGGATACGACGAGAAATACGGCGCGCGACCGCTTAAGCGCACGATCCAGAACCTCATCGAGGATAAGCTCGCGGAGCTGGTCCTGGAAGGAAAAGTGCGGGAAGGCGATTCCGTGAAGATCACCTGCAAGGACGGAGAACTGAAATTTTCAGCAAGACATCCACAAACTGCTGGAAAAACTTCCGCCAGTGTGGTAAAATCATAGGCACGACGTAACGGTTAGAAGGGACGGCTGCCTGTGACCGTTACCTATTACAATAGCAATAGCAATAGGGAAAATTTAGTCCTTGTTGAAACACACAAAAGGAGAGTAAGCATTATGTCAGTAATCAACGAACTGATCCGCACAGAGGCAAATGGAACCTTAAGCTTCGGAAACTACAGCCTCGCGGCAAAATCCAAGGTAGAAGACTTCGAGCACGAAGGTGATCTTTATAAAGTTAAGACATTTAAGGAAATCACAAAGTTAGAAAGAAACGGAATGTTCGTTTACGAGTCCGTTCCAGGAACTGCAGTAACAGAATTTGCAGTGACCGATACAACCGTTACCTTCAAGGTTGAGGGCTTTGAGGATGCCCAGATCACCGTACAGTTAGAGGACGACTGCGAGTACGAGATTTACGAGGACGGCGTTGGCGTCGGTGGAATGAAGACAAATATGAGCGGCAAGCTGAGTCTTTCTGTTGAGCTCAATGAGGGCAAGGAAGTAGAAGTTAAGATTGTTCGCAAGTGATCAGGAAATTGAAGATTGCTGCTGGCCGGGGTATGGACGGTAGTATTTTATGGCGCTCCGAGGGATGAACTTCGGAGCGTTTCCTGTTTTATGAAATATTTCTGTTCACCAAGAAAGCATTGCACAAAGGTCGTGCGAATTCACGCAGGAATATCGATTGGCGCAGGCAGTCAGGTAAGGCAGCTAAACGTATCATGGCATTTTGACTATAAAAAGGGAGAATATTGTGGCAAAAGCAAGAAACACAGCTTTTTTCTGTAAAGAGTGCGGCTATGAGTCCGCAAAGTGGCTCGGACAGTGTCCGGTGTGCAAGGAATGGAATACATTTGTTGAGGAGCCGGTGGCCCAGGCGAAAAAGGCACCGTCGGGGCAGATCGCCGCGGTGGGAGCCGGAAAGACGGCGGTCCCGGTCCATATCTCGGAGATTTCTCTCGATGAGCAGGACAGGACGCCCACAGGCTTCGGGGAGCTTGACAGGGTCCTCGGAAGCGGGATCGTGAAGGGAAGTCTCGTGCTTGTCGGCGGTGATCCGGGAATCGGGAAGTCGACGCTGCTTTTACAGGTCTGCAGAAACCTCGCCGGGGCGGGAAAACGTGTCCTCTATATCTCCGGTGAGGAATCCTTAAAGCAGATCAAGATGCGCGCAAACCGCATCGGGATGATCACAGGAGACCTTTTATTCCTCTGCGAGACGAACCTCGATACGATCCATGGCGCCATCGAGAGGTCGAAGCCGGACATTGTGATCATCGACTCGATCCAGACCATGTTCCGGGAAGATATTTCTTCTGCACCGGGCAGCGTGAGCCAGGTCCGGGAGTCCACGAACCTTCTGATGCAGATCGCGAAGGGATACGGGGTGACGATCTTTATTGTCGGACATGTGACGAAAGAGGGCGTGGTGGCAGGTCCCCGGGTGCTGGAACATATGGTGGACACGGTGCTCTACTTTGAGGGGGACAGAAACGACGCCTACCGGGTCCTCCGGGCGGTGAAGAACCGTTTTGGTTCCACGAACGAGATCGGCGTGTTTGAGATGGAGGAGAAGGGGCTTTCGGAGGTGCTGAATCCGTCGGAGATGCTGATCTCCGGGCGGCCGAAGGAGGCGTCGGGAGCGGTTGTTGCCTGCTCCTTAGAGGGAACGAGGCCGATCCTTCTGGAGGTCCAGGCGCTCGTGACCGCAACAAATTTTGGTATGGCGAGACGGACGGCGAACGGAGTGGATTACAACCGGATCAATATTCTGCTTGCGATCCTGGAGAAACGCTGCGGCTTCGCCATGAGCCGGTATGATGCTTACGTGAATATCGCGGGTGGAATGAAGATGAATGAACCGGCCCTGGACCTGGCGGTGGTGATGGCACTCGTGTCGAGCTTCAAAAACCGGGAAGTGGATCCTGGAATGCTGATCTTCGGAGAGGTAGGTCTCTCCGGCGAAGTAAGAGGCGTCTCCCAGGCTGCCCAGAGAGTGTCCGAGGCTATCAAGATGGGCTTTACGAGCTGCCTGCTGCCGAAATCGAATCTGGAGAAGCTGAAGGATGAGAAACGGATCAGGCTGATCGGGGTGGAGAATGTGAGAGAGGCGATACAGTTGATCTGATGTTGGCTGGGTGGTGCGATCTTCTTGTTTTCATTTGCAATGAAAACAAGAAGCATATGGCGTTCGCCATATGTCATTTAGAATGGAGAAACAGCCGCTTGCAAGCAAGCTTGCAGCATCTGTTTTTCCATCCCAAATGCCGCATGCTCAAACTGGTGAAAGAAATTTTCAAATTAGTGTTGACAATTAAAACATTTCATGCTATTATAATGGAGCATTAAGTGATGAGCAACAAAATATAGGGGAATAGTTCAATGGTAGAGCAGCGGTCTCCAAAACCGTAGATGGGGGTTCGAGCCCCTCTTCCCCTGCTTCTGATGTACCGGAAAATTTCGATTTTCCGGTTATTTTTTTATACCGGAAAAGAGGCAGATCAGTTTGGAGAAATTATCTAATGGATTGATAAAAAAGCGTCCGCGGATCCAGGGTGCCGCATGGCGGCGGCTGGACAACACGGCGAAGCTCTTCGCGGCGGTGTCCGGGGAGGACTTGAGCAGTGTGTTCCGGATCGCGGCGGTCTTAAAGGAGCCGGTGGAGCCGGAGCTTCTGCATAAGGCGCTTCTTCTGACGCTTCCGGAATTTGAAAACTTTCGAGTAAAGCTTCGAAAGGGCTTTTTCTGGTACTATTTTGAGACAAATAACCGGGATCCGGTGGTGGAGGAGGAGCAGAGTGCGCCCTGCCGCTTTATCGATCCCCACCGGGGCGGGAGGTTTCCATTCCGCGTGAGTTACTATGGCTGCCGGATCAACTTTGAGGTGTTCCATGGCCTTACGGACGGTCTTGGGGCGGTGGGGTTTGTCTCGCGGCTCACGGAACATTATCTGGAATTAAAGAATGATCTTCCAACGGAGATAAGGAAACGTGAGTTTTCTCCGATGAGGGCGGATGATTATCTCCGTTATTATAAAAAACTGCCCCACAAGCGCTACGAGAGCCGGCCTGCGATCCAGGTGAGCGGGGAGTTTCTTCCCTTTGACCAGATGGCGGTGCTCCATGGGACGTTCCATGTGGATGACCTTAAGAAACGCAGCAAAGAGGTGGGAGTCAGTATCACGAAATACCTGGCGGCAGCCCTTTTGTGGTCCATCATCCAGACCGAGACAGACGGAAAAGAGATGAAGCGTCCGGCAGCGTTAAATCTTCCGGTGAATCTGAGAAGTTTTTTCGAGTCGGAGACGTTAGCAAATTTCTTTGCGGTCATCAATATCTCCTGGTCGGAGCGGCGGGCACCGGAAAGCTTTTCGGAGGTCCTGGAGGCGGTGAGCCGCCAGATGGACGAACAGATCGTGAAGGAGCGCCTGGAGAAGACGATCTCCTACAATGTGGGGAACGAGAAAAAATGGTATGTGCGGGCGATCCCACTGTTTGTGAAACACCTGGCTATGCAGATGATCTTTCTGCATAGCACCCGCGCCCATACAATGACATTTTCAAATATCGGGCGGATGGATGTCCGGGAGGAGCTGCGGGATCAAGTGGAATCTTTCCAGCTCCTCGTGGGCGCGTCCCCGAAGCAGAGGATGAAGTGCGGGGCGGTTGCCTATGATGGAAAACTCTGCCTCTCCTTTGCCAGCGCTATGGCGGAGAACCGGCTGCCGGAGTATTTCTTCCTGTTTCTGGAAAAGCAGGGGATCCCTGTGGAACTCGAGAGCAACGGGATTTCCGACCGGGAACATGACAAAGGGCGGTATCCGGTGGTCGGCGGCGATAAGAATAAGATAAAGAGGGCTGTCAGGCTCTTCTATATTTCCCTGGCTGTCGTCTCGGTCCTTGCGGGGGTCGTAAATCTCGCCACTTACCGGCAGATCCCGTTCAAATGGGCATTTCTCACCTGGGGAGCGGCGGCCTATGTGGCGATGACGCTGCGGTTTTCCGTCATGCGTCACGCCAGTATGTCCGGGATCCTGGTGCGGCAATGCCTGGGAATCCAGGCGATCCTGCTGCTGGTCGACACGATGACGGGGCTGCACGGCTGGTCCGTGGACTACGCGATCCCTTGTGTGGTGCTGTTTGAGGTGGCGGCGATCCTGCTCATGCTGCTTGTAAACCGCATGAACTGGCAATGCTATTTCATGTACCAGATCGCGGTTACGTTTTTGAGCTTTGTGCCGCTTGTGTTCCTAAGGATCGGATGGACGAAGCATCCGCTGCTCACGGTGATATCGGTGGTAATCTCGGTGAGCGCGCTGGTGCTTACGATTCTATTGGGAGATAGAAGTGTGAAGAGAGAACTGCGCCGGCGGTTTCATGTTTGAGAAAGAACAGAGCGAAAAAGAACAGTTCCAGAAACACGCAGAATAAAGAAGGAGATGAACTATGAGCCGGAAAGAAGTCAGCATGATCGGGAATCTGACCCGGGACATGATGAGGGATGTGATGGAGACATCCTTAAAGAAGCCGATCCAGACGGGAGAGTTCCGGAAAAATCCGGTGGAACCGGCCTGGAGATGTCCGGGTGACTATATTTATGAACTGGTTCCCACAGAGAAATTTGTGATGGAATATTTAAAGCCGAAGCAGGCGGTCACAGGCCGTGTGGTCTTACAGCTCCACGGTGGCGGCTATATTGGTCCGATGAAAAACATTTATCGCCGGTTTGCGGTAAAATACTCGGAACTGGGTCTCGGTGCGGATGTCCTGACACCGGACTATCGCGTCGCGCCGGAACATCCGTTCCCTGCGGCGCTTGAGGACACTGTTTACGCCTACAAATGGCTTTTAAACGAGAAGAAATACGACCCGGAGCAGATCGTCGTTGCGGGAGACTCCGCGGGCGGCGGACTTGCCCTGGCGCTCTGCCTCTACGCGAAGGACCACGCCCTGCCGCTCCCTGCGGGCATCATCACCATGTCCCCGTGGACGGATGTGACCCTCAGCGGAGCGTCCTATGAGGAGAATTACACGATCGATCCCCTGTTCGGAAATTCGAAGGAAAACATGCTCTACCAGTGCAGCTATATCGGGAACGCGGACAAGAAAGACCCTTATCTTTCCCCACTTTTCGGAAACTTCGAGGGATTCCCGCCGATGCTGATGCAGGTCGGCGCCTACGAGGTCCTCTTAGATGACACGAGGGCCGCCGCAAAGAAGGCGAGGGAAGAGGGAGTAAAGGTCCGCTGCTCCGTCTATGACGGAATGTTCCACGTCTTCCAGATGGGCCTCGACCTGATCCCGGAGAGCCGCGAAGCCTGGGAAGAAGTCGGAGAATACCTGCGCATCGTCTACCACATCCGCCGCGACCAGGAGGGAAAGGTCGTAAAAAAGGTGAAGACGAGGCGAAGAGATACCGAAGAGCGGGCGAAAATGAATCTTTTGGCATTTTTAAAACGGGAGCTGAAAAGCAAATGATTATTAAAAAGCCTTCTTTCTTAAGTTTTCATGAAGCCGTGCTTTTTCCAGCCCTTAGCGCTTGCGTTATCCTGAAAACCCCTGTATAATGACTTTAGCTGATAAAAACCCATAAAGGAGTGGATTTCAAATGAAATTAAAGAAAGTTATGCTCATGGCAGCTCTCGCTGCAGCAATTGGCAGTGTAAATATGGTGACTGCTCTTGCGGATGAGAACGAGACAGAGGCAAAGTACGGTTGGGAAGGCAGCGGAAATACCTGGCGCTACTATGATTCCAACGGAAACTTAAAGAGCGGCTGGATCAAGGCTGAAGATGGTGATGGACGCGGAAATGATGTGTGGTATTATATCGATCCGTCCACAAACCTTATGATCTATAATACAACAAGAACCATCGACGGCGTATCCTACACATTCAGCGATGACGGAAGCTGGGTTGCTCCGGTTCAGACAGCGCCGAAGGGACACGTTACAGGCGGAAGATACTATAATACATGGTCTAACCTCTGCATCCCGCAGATCATCGGAACAACAGAGTCTGATTTCGAGGCAGCTGACCAGTACACAGGCGGCGAGTATGCGGCAATCGGAAGCCCGTCCCTGACACATGATCTTTATATGAGCACAGACTTCGGTGATGTGGAAGTCTACTATCTTAATATGAAGGACAAGCAGGATATGGATGCCCAGACATTTGCAAATACTCTTGCAGGAATCGAGAAAGGTCAGAAAGGTCAGGCTACAACAGCTGAGACTGTGACGATCGCAAACCAGCAGTACTCCAAGGTAACAGTAAGCGGAAAGAAGACATCAAGAACGTACTACTGCCGCAAGCAGGACGGCTATATGGTAGTTGTCCAGACAACTGGAAGAACCAAAGATGCAGCTTCTCTCAACAGCATCGTTATGAGTATGACAACAGCACAGTAATTAAATAAGACGTGACATTTGCCCCCGGCCCCGATGGCTCTGGGGGCTTTTTAATATTGTTTTTGAGAAAACGAAAGTCTTAAATAAAGCATGCAGCATAAAATATTCAGAATGGGATCTGTCTTTCAGAAACGGCATGGAAAAATGCGGGACAGACAGAATATAGAATGGATGTGGCGCGGCAGAGATGGAAGATCAGAAGGCGGAAAATCTATTGAATCTGGCACTTTCTGTCCCTGAGGAGACGAGGGAGCGGACAGAAGAGCTGAACGTGGGATATGACAGGGTGGAGCGGACATGGGAGATCATCGTGAAATACCATGGGAACCTGGAGAGCACTTTGAATGAGCAGTTTCCGGGTGTCTCCGGAACATACCTTTTAAGCAGCTTTGCGATCCTGCGTGTCCCGGAGCGGGATGTCCCGGGGGTGATCGCACTTCCTGAAATTGAATACGCGGAAAAACCAAAGAGGCTGTTTTTTGCCCTGAACCGGGCGAGGGCGGCCTCCTGTTTTCTTCCGGTGCAGACAGGGACCGATGGGCTTACGGGAAAAGGTGTCCTGGTGGCGGTGATCGACTCGGGAATCGACATCTTTCATGAAGACTTCCGGAATGAGGACGGAACCACGAGAATCCTGTATTTGGATGACCAGATCAGTGGGAAAACATATGAAAGGCGGGAGATCAATGAGATCCTGCGGGGAGAGAATAAATCCGGCGGAACAGGCGGTCTTTCCCTGGATACCAGCGGCCATGGCACGGCGGTGGCGGGGATCGCGGCTGGAAACGGGAGAACAAGCGGCGGACTGTACCGCGGGGCGGCCTATGAGAGTGAACTTATCATTGTCCGTCTCGGAATCCCGGATTCAGTTGGATTTCCGAGAACCACGGAACTCATGCGGGGGATGGATCTCGCGGTGCGGAAAGCTCTGGAACTGGGACGCCCCATGGCAGTGAATCTGAGCTTTGGAAATACATATGGATCCCACGACGGCGGCGGACTTTTAGAGCGGTACCTCGATTCTCTTGCACAGATGGGGCAGTTTGTCTTCGTCACAGGATCGGGAAATGAGGGGGACTCCGGGGGACATGCGAGACCTGTGATCGAACCCGGGAAGATCACGGAGATCCGGCTCTCTGTTGGGACATACGAGACGGGATTCGGCATGCAGATTTGGAAAAACTATGAGGACGGGATGCGGATCTTTCTGAGGGATCCCTTTGGCGGTGCGGAGATCGAGCTTGTCCCGGTGAGGGGAACGGACCGGATCCGGGTCGGAGAGACGGAACTTTTGATCTATTACGGGGAACCGTCCCCTTTTAATGCGGCCCAGGAGATCTATATTGAGTTTGTGCCGGAAAGAACTTATGTGGAGAGCGGGATCTGGACATTCCGATTCCTCGGGACAGGGGATGAGGAGACGGCAGCGGATCTCTGGCTTCCCTCCGCGGCGGCAGTCGGGCGGGACACGGAATTTTTGGAATCGTCGCCGGATACGACCCTGACGATTCCCTCCACGGCGTTCCGACCGGTGACGGTGGGCGCCTATGACAGCGGGACCGGAATCTATGCCCCGTTTTCTGGCCGCGGGGACACCAGGGTCTATCGCGCCCAGAAGCCGGACCTCGCCGCCCCAGGGGTGGGAATCATGGCCCCGGACCGGGACGGCGGCTATTCCCCTGTCACCGGAACATCCTTCGCGGCGCCCCTTGTCACCGGGGCCGCGGCGCTTCTCATGGAGTGGGGGATCGTCAGGGAGAATGATCCGTATCTTTATGGGGAGAAGGTGAAGGCGTACTTAAGAAAAGGAGCGAGAAGACTTCCTTCTGAGCTGGCCTATCCGAATCCGAGGCTGGGATATGGAGCGCTCTGCGTGGCGGACAGTCTGCCGAAATAATTTGTAAATTTTCTTGAAAATTTCTAATAACAGATATATTATAGAAACGTATACAAAATAGAACTCGGATTTTTAAGAGATGAGGCATAAATACTTTTAAATCTTAATGGAAATCTGAATTCAAATGAGGGATGCCGGGGATCATTGCGGAGAATCATCCCAGAAAAATTTCCGACAGTACAGAAAAATTGAATCATGAGGAGGAAAAAGCTATGGAAGCGTTGTTTCAGGCCGTAAATGTCATATGCGGAAAGATCCAGATCGTCTCGAACCTGTTCTGGGATTTCCCGACGAACTTTGACTGGTACGCGAATATCCCGATCCTCGGAAACTTCAGTCTGGCGATCATCCTTTTAGTGGGAACAGGAATCTATTTTACATTCAGACTCCGGTTTATCCAGGTGCGGAAATTCCGCCACGGACTCCATGTCCTGATGAGACAGAAGAGCAGCGGCACAGGAATCTCATCCCTGGCGTCATTCCTCCTGTCGACGGCCATGCGTGTCGGCCCCGGAAATATCTTAGGCGTCACCGGCGCGATCTCCACCGGCGGTCCGGGCGCCCTGCTCTGGATGTGGATCTCCGCCTTCTTTGGTATGTCCACAGCTTTCGTTGAGGCGACACTCTCCCAGATCTTTAAGGAGAGAAAAGATGATGAGTATGTGGGCGGCCTGCCGTATTACGGAAGAAGACTCTTAAAGAATGCGGCATGGGCAGGAGCGGCGCTCAGTGTCCTCTACATTATCTATGCGTTCCTCTGCTTCCCGGCCCAGGGCTTCAACACGATCTCCGCGGTGGGAGCGATCGCGGGCGTATTTACGGGAACCGTCATCGAGACAAACTCCGCCCTGTACTGGATCTCCTTCGCGGTCCTCATCGCGGCGACGGCGGTCATCAGCTTTGGTGGAATCAAGAAGGTGACAAAGGTTACAGACCTCTTAGTTCCTGTGATGGCAGTGATCTATATCCTGACAGTCATTCTTCTCATCGTATTTAATATCCCGAGAATCCCGTGGTTCTTCGGAGCAGTATTCTCCGAGGCTTTCCGGCCGGAAGCAGTCTTCGGCGGTGCCTTCGGTATCGCGCTGAGCCAGGGAATCAAGAGAGGCCTTATGTCAAATGAGGCTGGACAGGGAACGATCACCATGCCGGCAGCGGCGGCGGACGCAAAGCATCCCTGTGACCAGGGCTGTGTCCAGGCGCTTGGCGTTTTCTTAGATACCATCGTGATCTGCACCCTGACAGGATTCGTCGTTGTCATGGGAAGAGTGTGGCTCACGGAGGACAGCGCAGCATGGTTTGAACTCGGAAAACTTGACAGGTTCTTAGCATCCTGCGGAGCGCTCACCGGGAACGGAACGATCTATCACCTCGTGACGATGCTCGTCAGCGTCTGCTTCGGTCTGTTCGCGTTTACCTGCCTTGTGGGATTCATGTCCTTCACGGAAATGTGCGCGAACCGGATCTCCACGAGACCTGCCTTTATTAACACGATCCGCGTGCTCTGCCTGGTAGTCATCTCCTTCGGCGTTATCACGAACATTGCGGGCATGGACTTAAGTGCCCTGTGGGATCTCAGCGATTTCGCGAATATCCTCATGGTATACTGCAACCTGCCATTACAGTACATAGGCTTTAAGTATGTGCTCCGGGCATGGGAACACTTCGAAAAGAACGATGGAACCGCATTCACATCAAAGATCGCCGGAATCGATGTTACGGTGTGGGATGAGCGGGCAAAGATGAAATAAGAGAAAAAAGATGCCGCCCGGTGGATTCAGAAAGAAACGCAGAGCGGCATTACTATGCGGATAATAACAGAACCAAAGTACAGGAAGCAGGGCAGTTAAAAGACCTGCGGGAAGCTTCCATATTATATTAAGTAGAAACGGATTCCGGACAGTGGAAAAAGAGGCTGCCGGATCAGCCGTCAGCCTTCTCCCAGAAATCCCTGAGCGCAAAGCGGCAGACGCTTTCCACGAAGGTCTTCGCGTCATATTCATCCGCCAGCTCTAAATAAGATCTTAGCGTCGTCAGATAAAAGCTTGACATAAACGAAACATAGAGTGGGAGCGGGATCTTTAACCGAACGCCCTGGTTCTCGCCCTGCCAGCCGCTCTCCGTGAGGATCTTCGCCAGGTCTCCCTGGATCGTGAACATCAGGGAGCCGTTTTTGTTCGTCTGGTAGATCCGGCGGTAGAGAGTGATATTCTCATCCACCTGAGCGATCAGATATTCTAAAAACTGACGCAGGGAATCGGTGCTTTTAAAGTAGATCAGATCCTCCACCGGGCGGAGTCCCTCAATGTACATGTTCACGCAGTAGTGCAGAAGATCATATTTGTCCTCAAAATACCGGTAGAACGTGGACCGGGAGATCATGGAGACCCGGCAGAGATCAGTGAGGGAGATCTTCTCAAAAGGCATTTCCGCCAGAAGGTCCAGGAGCGCCTTCATCAAAAGCAGGTAGGTCCTGCGGACAGAAACATGTTCTTCCTGGATCGGTAATTTTATCATAAACTACAAAACTCCTCTATCCATTCCAAATTGGACAAAAAGTGATAATTTGTCTCATTTGGTACACTTTTCAAAAATTGGTTCTTGAGTATTTTAGCATAAACATAGATAATATTGCAAGTGAAAAGGAAAGAAAAAAGCGGAGGCGATCATATGATCCGAAGAAGAGAAGTACGAAGAATGGCAGCGATCCTCTGCATGATCACGGGAATGACAGCAGTTCCCGCATATGCGGCAGCTCCGGAGACATTCGGAGCGGTACCGGGATGGAATCAGATCTCGGGAAAGTGGTACTACCTTATGGAAAACGGTGCCTGGAGCACAGATTTTATAGAAGATGAGAATACATGCTACACGTTTACAAAGGACGGGACGCTGTCCTATGCGCGGAAAACCCCGAATACGCAGGGCGGCGCGTATCCTGTATACGTGCTGGATCAGAAGGAACAGGAACTCTTTGATGATATGAATGATGAGAAGAGCGACCTGTTTTTTGACACTTATCCGGAGGCGGAGGATGATTACGACAACGGGGATGTGGAGTTTTACGATGGACGCGCCACATTTGTCCTCGACATGGATCTCTGCGATATCGCAAAGGCAAGACTTTCTTCCGCTATGGAAAAGGGATATTCCAAGAGCAAAAATACGATCCCGGGAGAGGGAACCGTAAGCGATTACGTAAAGACAGCATTTCCGGAGCGAAAGAGTGCCACATTTTTTGAGATGTACCTCTGGGGCCCTGAGGAGACATACGATCCGTATGATTCTGTTATGATCCGGATGCAGGAAAAATTCGACCGGAAGGACGATAAAAAATATTCCCTGGAATACTACCGTAGAATGGGAATTGCCCATGAAAACCAGAATGGAAAGGACTATTACATGGTGGTTCTGGAACGGTAGGAATGTGGACGGTGACGGAAAATGACCTGTGTGGGTACTGAACAGTTACGGACAGGGAATATAAGGAGAGAAGACATGGGAGAGAAAATAAAAAACATGTTCCGCGGGCATAAAGAAAAGAAAAAGAACCAGAACGGCGGCTTTTCCTACATGCTCGCGTCATTTATCATCCATAAACGCGGCTGGATCGAGTCGGTCTTCGTGATCGGCTGCCTGCTCTCGCTTTTGACGATGAACTTTGTAAATGTAAACTATGACCTGACGAAATATCTTCCGGAAACGGCGGAATCCGCTATCGGACTTGACGTTATGCGTGATAAGTTCGGTTATCCCGGAACGGCGCGGGTCATGGTGAAGGACGTCTCGCTGTACGAGGCGAAGCAATATAAAGATGAGATCGCCGATATCGATGGCGTGGACCAGGTCTTATGGTGCGACAGCACGGTAAATATCTATGCCGGTGAAGACTTCATTGATGAGAGTGAGATCAAGGATTATTACAAAGACCGGAATGCGGTCTACGATATCACATTTGTGGAGGAGAGTGATTCCACCCGAACCTCCACTGCCATCGACGAGATCAAGGATCTCTTAGGGGACAAAGGATGCTACGTCGGCATGGCGGTCCAGAACAAATCCATGACAGAGTCCATGGCAAGCGAGATGAGCAAGATCCTCGTTGTGGCGGTGATCATGATCTTCGCTGTGCTTTCCGTGACGACAACGGCATGGACGGAACCGATATTATTCCTGTTGGTTATGGGCGTCGCTGTCCTGCTTAATAAGGGAACGAACATCTTTATCGGAACCGTCTCGTTCCTGACGGAAAACGTGTCGATCATCCTGCAGCTGGCAACATCCATGGACTACTCGATCTTCCTGCTTGACGCGTTCATGAACTACAGAAAGCAGGGAATGAACGAGGAGGACGCGATCATCAACGCCGTTCAGGAGGCGATCAATTCCATCTTCGCCAGCAGCCTGACGACAGTCGTCGGCTTCTTGGCCCTTGTGACGATGAAGTTCTCCATCGGATTTGACTTGGGTCTTGTCCTGGCGAAAGGTATCGTATTCAGCTTGCTGACAGTCGTCTTCTTCATGCCGGCGATGATCCTGAAGTTCGCGAAGCTCAATGAGAAGACAAAGCACCGTTCCTTTATGCCGGATTTCCACGGACTTGGAAAAGCGATCTACCGGATCCGTCCCATCGTGTTCGCGGTGATCGTCCTCGTGACACCGCTTGCATACACGGCCCAGGGCCTGAACGATTTCCTTTACGGAAACGACTCCATGGGTGCCTCGGAGGGAACACAGGTTTATGAAGATGACCAGCAGATCACGAAGATCTTCGGCCGAAGCAACATGCTGCTCGCCCTCTATCCGAACACATCGGAGGTCAATGAGCGGGCCATGGCGAAGGAGATCAAGGATCTATCCTATGTAAAGAACGTTACAGCTTTAGCGGATACGTTGCCGGAGGGGATCCCGGAAGAGTTTCTCCCGAAGTCCACGGTGGAGCTCTTACATAAAGACGGCTATTGCCGGATGCTGATCTACACGAGAACGAAGACCGAGAGTGCCGAGGCATTCAAGGACTCCGACGCGATCCAGGAGATCGTAAAGAAGTATTACCCGGAAGGAAGCTATCTCGTCGGTGAGACTCCGTCCACCCAGGATATCAAGTCCTTCATCGTAAAGGACTATGAGAATGTAAATGTTCTGTCCCTGGCGGGCGTATTCCTCGTCGTCATGATGAGCTTCAAGTCGGCTGTCATGCCGATCCTCGTCATCATTCCCATCGAGGTGGCGATCTTCATCAACATGGCGATGCCGTATTTCCAGGGTGTCGAGATGGTGTACATGGGTTATATCATCGTCAGCAGTATCCAGCTGGGTGCCACGGTCGATTACTCGATCCTGCTTGCAAACAACTACCTGGCGAAGAGAAAGACGCTGCCGAAGAAAAAGGCATGTGTGGAGGCCGTCGCAGCGTCCTGTTCCTCGATTTTTACTTCCGGATCCATCATCACGCTGGCCGGATATATCGTGTATATGATCTCGTCCACAACGGCCATCGCGGACCTGGGACACCTGATCGGACGAGGCGGACTGTTCAGCCTTGTGCTGGTACTGACGGTGCTTCCGCTGCTGTTAACATTATTTGACAATTTTATCGTCGGCGAGAAACCGGCGGCAGCTCTTGCGAGACGCCTGCACCGCCGTGTGAAGAACCAGAGAGAGAAGAGACGTTCCGGAAAGAACGGGGACGAGACAGAAGAGAGTACAGATGAAGGCGGAGATCCCTACGAGGACGATGAGAACGAGGCGGCGGCCAGCAGGGAATCGGAGCCGGAATTGACAGATAGAGAAGAAATGGAGGAGAACGGTGATGAGACAGAAAAATAGAAGGATCATGGCAGCGGGCATGGCGGCTGTCACACTCTGCACCAGCCTTGTTTCTGCGCCGGTCTATGCGGCAGAGGCGTCTGTGAGCGTCGATGAAGCGATGTACGTGAACCTGGATTACTATGGTTCCGTTGATAAGGTGAATGTCGTGAAGGGTGTGAGCTTAAATGGTCTCACAAGCTTTACGGATTATGGAAATTATCTTGATGTGACAAATATGACCAACAACACAGCTCCGGAGATCAGTGACGGAAAGGTCACATGGAATCTCCCGGCGGACACCAAGGGATATTTCTACTATAAGGGAGCGATCGATAAGGACGCGGTGACACTTCCGTGGACCATGGATGTGTCCTACAAATTAAACGGCGTCCCGACGGACGCTGAGAAGCTTGCGGGTGCTTCCGGTCTGGTGGAGGTACATGTGACAGCGACACCGAATGAGGCGGCGAGAGATTACTATAAGAACAATATGATGTTAGTGGTAGCGATGCTTGTTGATATGAGCAAGTGCTACAGTGTGGAAGCGGAAGATTCCCAGACCCAGAGCCTCGGTTCCCAGACCGCGATCATGTACACGGCGCTTCCGGGCGAGGAGGGCGATTACACGATCCGCATTGGCAGCGACAAGTTTGAGACCTCCGGTGTCATCATGGCGATGGTTCCGGGAACGGTGAAAGACTTAGAGCACATCGTTGACCTGAAGGACGCCAAGGACACCTGGAAGGATGCCGGTGACCAGTTATACGACAGCATGGACCAGATGGCGGCTTCCGTCGAGGCCATGAGAAGCGGCGTCAACGAGCTGCGCCAGGGCTTAAATGAGGCGGAGAGCGCGAGAGGCGCCATCAGCGGTTCCAAGGACGAGATCCTGGACAGCAATGACCAGACACTGGCTTCCCTGACGGCGCTCTCCGAGCAGCTTGGAACCATCGTTCCGTATATCCAGACTGCAAAGGATGCCTCCGAGGTTGCCCACAACAGCATGACAGACGTTGTCAACACACTCGGAAACATGCAGGAGCCGATCCGCAGACTGGACACGAGCTTACGGGGCTTAAGGGATAGCTCTGAGGGCGCGTCCGGCAGTATTGGAAACGTAGTCGCTTCCGTTCAGCTGATCAAAAAGCTTGACACACAGCTTCAGCAGAGCGTTCTGGAGTTTATCAAAAACCTGGCTTCTGCCCAGGAGTCCATGCAGGACGCGATCGCAGATTACTGCAACGGTGAGGCAGGGGATGAAGATACCCAGGCACTGGCAGCGGCAGCAGCGGGAGCAGACACCTCCGCCGGACATGCGGGAATGCTGAATGCCCAGGAACTTATCGGAATCTTAAAGCAGAAGGAGAAAGCGCTCCGCCAGGTGGCTTCCTCCAGCAATGCCCTTGTGGCAGATACAGCAGATATGCTCGACGATGTATCCAATACATCAAAATACCTGGCACAGACCACAGACCAGATGGACTATCTGATCGAGGATGTGAAGGCGTTAAAGGACTCCCTGGATGTGTATTACCCGGATCTCCAGTCAGCCCTGGATGATTCCGGGGAGCTCGTAAACCGAACCACGGATGCCCTTAATAAGAGCACGGATTCCCTGACTCTGGTACAGAATACCGTCCGTGCCAGCGCGGACAGCCTTGACGCGGCGGCGAAGGACTCCATCAAGGGAAGTTTGAATGTCCTCGACAAGAGTTTAAGCGTCCTCGACAGCACCAGCTCCATGAGAAAGGCCGGCCGGACTATGAAGGACACCATGGACAATGAGTGGAACGACATGGAGGACGACAACAATTTCTTAAATATGGATCCAAACGCGGAGAAGGTTTCCTTCACTTCCGATGAGAACGCGGAGCCGAACACCCTGCAGATCATCATGAGAACCGAGGAGATCAGCGTGGACGATGACGCGGAGCTTCTCGATGCGGAGACAGCGAAGGCGGATGTGAACCCGCTTGAGAGAATGTGGAACATGCTGGTCCAGATGGTCAGGGCGATCATTGAGATCTTTAAGAACAGATAATGAAAGAATATCTGACGGATTTGTGCAGGAGGATGTACGGCAGAATTGTTCTGCATGGACGTTTTTCTGCACAAACTGGTATATGAGGGGATAAAGAGAAGCGAGTGGAAGAACTTCTTACGGGGAGGAGAAGACATGAAAAAATTTGGAAAGAAGATTGCGGGATTTCTGCTGGCGGCGGTTCTGGCAGTGACTGCGGCGTTTCCGGCTTTTGCAGCCAGCAAGACAGCGGTCGGAAAGATATACCTGACCATCGACAGCACTGTGGGACTTAAAAATGACTCTGAGGACGTCACAGTGACGCCCTACGGGGATAATACAGATCTTTACTATGTAGATAACATTTATATCGAAAATAACGACGGAAACGGCTATACGGAGTCCAATCCACCGAAGATCACGGTGACGCTGGAGGTAGCGGACGAGGATCATTATTATTTCTCCGGGACAGCCTCAAAGGACTTTCGCCTGACACTGTCCGATTCCGCAAAAAACGGATACGGAAAAGCGGAGTACGTGAAGGCGGTAAAGAAAAATGACAGAAGTACCGTCGAGCTGACGTTCCGCCTGACATTCGATAAGAAAACCACCGCATCCACCACAAGTACCGTCAAGGCGCCCACAGGTGTGGCCTGGTCTCCGAATGCCTACGGAACGGGAATATGGTCAGCGGTCAGCGGGGCGAAATATTACCAGCTCCGCCTCTTAAAGGACGGCAGTCTTACGGGGGACGAGTTTACGATCTACGGAACGATGTACGATTTTTCGAGACTGATGGGAACCTCTGGATCCTACAGCTTTGAGGTCCGCTCCGTGAAGTCCACAAACAACACGAAGAGCGCCTGGGTCCGCTCAGGGGAGATCGGATCCTACGCCGCAGGCTCCTGGAAGCAGAGCGCTGACGGCAGATGGTGGTGGGACTACGGTGATGGCACATGGGCGGCGGCAGAGTGGCTCTACATCAGCGGAAAGTGGTACTATTTCCGGGAGGACGGATATATGGCCACAGGATGGATCACCCTGTACAACAAGTCCTACTATCTGGATCCGGTGAGCGGGGCCATGTATAAGAGCGGGAGGACGCCGGACGGGCTCTATGTGAATGAGAGCGGCGTGTATGTGCCGGGGATGTAAGACCAAAATCGGGATGATCCGTTCAGGGCATATAAAAGCTGAAGGTACTGATATGAAATTGTCATCAGGAGATAACAGAGGTCGAAAATCCGGTCTCAGCGGTCAAACCTGCGGATTTAACATCACAGACGCGTAGAATATTCCGTCTTTCCACCTAAATCTCGCGTCCCCGCTGTACCGCTCTGCGATCATGCGGATAGACTCCGTTCCAATGCCGTAGCCGGAGTGCTTTGTGGAAAGCAGCTTATCTCCGGACCAGTTCGGACTTCCGGAGCTGGTGTTGTCGGCGGTGATGGAGAGCATGGAGGAGCCGGTCTGGACTACATGGAGTCGGATGAAAGACTGGATCTCCGCATCGGTATCCGCGCAGGCGTCCACTGCGTTTTCCAGTAAATTTCCGACTAGAACACAGAATTCCGTTTCCGGGATCACCGGCGGGTCAGCCATCTGGATGGTGACCTGCATGGAGATCCCGTTTTTTTCTGCCTTTTCCGCGTAGAAGGAGAGGATCGCGTTGACTGCGTAGTTTTTGCAGTAGGTGCGGACCTCCTGGATCGGGAACATGTTTTCGTAATCGTTCAGATAATTTTTCAGGGAGGCGAGATCCCCGCGGTCGGCGCAGTCCCTGATGACGGCCAGATGCTGGCGGAAATCGTGCCTTGCCCGGCGGTTGTCCTGGATCCTGGCGGTGAGAAGGCTGTATTGGTCTGACTGGATCTCCAGGAGCTTTTCCATGGTCTCCGATTTTGCCGCGGCTTCTGCCTGGTCCTTAAAGAAGCGCAGGAGCATGATCAGCGTGTGGCTGATGAGGAACATGCAGACGAGCAGCAGGACTCTGGCGAAAAGGTCTGCCTGATCAAAATTCCCATCCCGGATATTGCCGGTGAGAAGGAAGATGATCATCGTGGCGGAAAATGGAAGAAGCCATGCGGTTTTCCAGATTGCAGGCGCCTGGATCGCGGAGAGACTGTCGATGATCTCTGTGAGCCGCTTTATCATAAACCGGGTGGTGAGGAGCACCAGGAGTAACGTAGTGACGCCGGACTGCCAGGTGTAGAATCCGCAGTGCAGAAACTGTCTGCAGATAAAAAAGGAGGAGGCGCGGATCACCATGAGGTAGTCAAGGACAAAGGTGTACTGGAATGTGACGATTCCGATGTTTGCCTGAACCAGATGGTAGAGAAAAAATCCCAGAATGGGAATCGCAAGATACTGTACAGATACGGCTGGAAACCCCGCATGGACCAGTATCGCGAAGACTGCCAGATATATGATCTCCGCAAGGGCAGAGAGCAGGATCGTTATTTTTCCCGGATAACGCAGATTCGTGTGAAACGGAAGATACGCGAATATGTGGAACGGATAAGTGCTGAAAAATTCATTAATAAGCAGTTCCGCCATACTGACCTCCCCGGACTTTCGAATAGGAATACTCAAGAAATTGCTCCCGCACATTCCGGTATTTCAGACGGCTGATAGGGATCTGGATCCCGCTTTTTAAGAGAAAACGGTCTTCTAAAAGCTTATCCACGTCCTCAAAGTTTACGAGGATCCCCTTGATGCAGTCGCAGAACCACGGATACTGGAGCAGAAGGGCGGAGAAATCCTTCTGGCTCATGGAGACTTCCATATCCTGCCCGTTCTTAAGGTGTATGAGAACCTGCCGTCTGACATACTCGGTGTAGGAGATATCGTGGACCGGGAGAACTGTCTTTCCAAAATGTGTTGCAACCTCCACCGCCCTGGTGCGTTCAGCATCCTGGAGCCCGCACCGGTCGAGGGCAGCGAACACACCGTTCTTTTCAATAGGTTTCAGGAGATAGAAGGATGCGCTCACGTCGTAGCTCTCCACGGCAAATTCAGGGGAGGTGGTGATAAAGATGATCCTGCAGCCATGATCCGCCCGCCGGATCCGCTTCGCCGTCTCCATCCCGGTGATGCCATCCATGTAGATATCAAGGAAGATGAGATCATACTTTCCGGCCGTAAACGCGCCCAAAAACTCTTCCCCGCTGGAAAAACGGTCCATTGCCCCCCACTGAAGCCTGTGCTGTTCCGCATATGTATCAATAAATCCGACAAGCCGGTCAGAATCCGTCTTTCGGTCATCGACGATCGCTATGTTCATGTTCGGTCGCTCCTTTGATGTTAAACTGTTAAAGCTATTTTAACATGTTTTTGGGGAAATGTGTGGGAGAATGAAACTTTTCTTCCATTTTCCGCCAAATAATGATATGATGGATACCGGCAGCATAAAGCGCAAAGGAAAAATGCCGCTGTTTTGGCATTTTATGGCGGCGGAAAAGACAGAAAATTGGATGCTGCATAGAAAGGTGAGCACGACAATGAATTTTATTGTACCAGCCGGTTATACTCCGGATATTGACTTAAAAGAGACCCAGATCGCTATCAAGGTCGTGAAGGATTTCTTCCAGAAGGAACTTACAAAACAGTTAAATCTGACCCGAGTTTCCGCTCCGTTATTTGTAACGCCGGAATCCGGATTAAATGATAACTTGAACGGTGTGGAGCGCCCGGTTGCCTTTGATATCAAGGAAGGCGGAAGAAAGGCAGAGATTGTCCACTCCCTGGCAAAATGGAAACGTTACGCGTTGAAACAGTACGGCTTCCAGCCGGGTGAAGGTTTATACACCGATATGAACGCCATCCGCCGCGATGAGGACACCGATAACATCCACTCCATCTATGTGGACCAGTGGGACTGGGAAAAGGTGATCACGAAGGAGGAGAGAACACGCGAGACACTGGAAGAGACTGTCCGTGCCGTATATAAGGCATTAAAGATCACAGAGGACTATATGGCATACGAGTACGACTATATCGGCCGTGTTCTCCCGGAGCACATCGAGTTTATCACATCCCAGGAGCTTGAGGACCGCTACCCGGATCTCACCCCGAAGCAGAGAGAGTATGAGATCGTGAAGCTTCACGGCGCTGTGTTTATCGAGCAGATCGGCGGAAAGTTAAAATCCGGAGAGCCCCACGATGGACGTGCTCCGGACTATGATGACTGGAAATTAAACGGCGATATTATCGTCTACTATCCGGTTCTCGACATTGCCCTTGAGTTAAGCTCCATGGGTATCCGTGTGGACGAGATCTCCCTGCACGAGCAGTTAAAGGCGGCAGGCTGTGAGGAGCGCGAGAAGCTTGCATTCCAGAAGGCATTGTTAAACGGAGAGCTTCCATACACCATCGGCGGAGGTATCGGACAGTCCCGTATCTGTATGTTCTTCTTAAGGAAAGCCCATATCGGTGAGATCCAGTCTTCCTTGTGGCCGGATGAGGTCCGCGAGGAGGCGAAGAAGGCGGGAATTCCGCTGCTGTAAGCAGCAGGCGGATGCGGATCTGCACAGACTTATTATGAGAACGACCCGGCGGCGCAAGCCTGACCGGTATTAAATATTCAGGAAAACAGTTACGGTCCACAAAGGTGTGTGCGGTAACTTTTCCTGCTTATGGAGGTAAAAAAATGGCAAATGAACGTTTGAGGGAACTCAGGACCCTGATGAAAGTGAGAAATGTGGACGCGTACTATGTTCCGTCTTCCGATTTCCACGATTCTGAGTATGTGGAGGATTATTTCAAATGCCGCGCATTCCTGTCCGGATTCACAGGTTCCGCGGGGACCATGGTGATCACCCAGGCTTTTTCCGGCATGTGGACAGACGGAAGATATTTTGTCCAGGCGAAGAAAGAGCTGGAAGGCCAGGACACACGTCTGATGGCGATGGGCGAGGAGGGCGTCCCGACCATTGAGGAATACCTGATGGACCATATGCCGGAAGGCGGCGTTTTAGGCTTTGACGGCCGCGTGGTAAATGCTGCCCAAGGAAGAAAATTTGAGACCATGATGGCAGAGAAACATGCCACACTTTCCGTCGGCGATGACCTTGCGGGTGAGGTCTGGGAAGAACGCCCGATCCTTCCGGCACCGGAGGTGTGGGTCCTCGACGTGAAGTACGCAGGCGAGACCGTTGCGGAGAAGCTTGCCCGCCTCAGAACCGCGATGAAGAAGGAACACGCGACCGTGCACATCCTGTCAAGCCTTGACGATGTGGCATGGCTCTTTAATATCCGCAAAAATTCCGACGACGGAAATGTACTGGCACCGGCATTCACCCTGATCACAGAGAATGAGGCGAGACTTTTTATTAACAGCCGCAAATTCTCCCCGGAGCTCCGCGCTTATTTTGAGGAGAATCATGTCGCCATCGAAAAATACGACGCGATCTACGACGCGGTGGCAGGGATCAGAAACGAGACGGTCCTCTTGGAGCCGGGTAAGGTAAACTTTGCCCTCTATAAGAAAATCGATGCCTCCAACCGCATTGTGGAGGCTATGAACCCGACTTCCCGGATGAAGGCAGTGAAGAACCCGGTGGAGATGGAAAACCTTCGCAAAGCTCATTTAAAGGACGGCGTGGCGTTGACGAAATTCCTGTGCTGGATGAAGAAGAACGCGGGAAAAGTGGAACTCACAGAGACAGAGGCTGCAGAGCGCCTGGAGGATTACCGCAAGGCCCAGGAAGGTTACCTCGGACCGAGCTTCACGACGATCTCCGCATTCGGCTCCAACGCGGCGATGTGCCACTACCATGCGACAAAGGAGCAGGAGAGCCCGGTGGGAACAGATGGCTTCTATTTGGTAGACTCTGGCGGACAGTACTATGAGGGAACCACGGACGTCACAAGAACCATCGCGGTCGGTCATGTGACAGACGAGATGAAGGAACACTTTACACTTGTCATGATGGGAATGCTCCGCCTGATGAACGCGAAATTCTTATACGGCTGCCGGGGTCTCAATGTGGATTACCTTGCGAGAGGACCGCTCTGGGAGCGGGGGTTCGACTTCAACCACGGTACCGGACATGGCGTTGGCTTCTTATCCGCTGTCCATGAGCGACCGAACGGCATCCGCTGGCGCATCGTTCCGGAGCGTCAGGATTCCTGCGTTCTGGAGGAGGGCATGCTCACATCCGACGAGCCGGGTCTTTACATCGAGGGCAGCCACGGAATCCGTACTGAGAACCTGTCCCTCTGCAGAAAGGCGGAGAAGAATGAGTACGGTCAGTTCATGTGCTTCGAGAACATGACATTCGCGCCCATCGATCTCGATGCGGTGGATATTTCCGTGATGGAGCCGTCTGATGTGAGAATGCTGAACGCGTACCATAAAGAAGTCTGCGAGAAGCTTTCCCCGTATATGACTGAGGAAGAGAACGAGTGGTTAAAAGAAGCGACAAGACCGATTGGAGAGGATTACACATGGCGGATTTAGAGAAAAACATTCTGGTAGTGATCCCGGTAAACGAGGATCACAAGAAGTTCCTTGAAGAAAAAGCCGCCTCAGGTGACAAGAACTGCTGCATCCGATATGTGAACGGCGAGGAAGTCACAAAGGAGGACGTGGAACAGGCAAATGTTATCGTCGGAAACGTGGATCCATCCCTGATCTCCGGCGCGAAGAACCTGGAGCTGCTCCAGTTAAATTCTGCTGGGGCAGATCTCTATATCAAGGCCGGTGTGATGCCGGAGGGAGCAGTGCTCGCAAATGCCACAGGCGCTTACGGACTCGCGGTCTCCGAGCATATGCTGGGTCTTACGTTCGACCTGATCAGACGTTTAAACCAGTACCATGCGAACCAGGCAGAGCATGTATGGAAAGCCATGGGAAACATCATTTCCGTGGAAGGTTCCACGATCCTTGTCCTGGGTCTGGGCGATATCGGCGGGGATTACGCGAGAAAGGTCCACGCGTTGGGCGCCCATGTGATCGGTGTCCGCCGCACGAACCGGAATAAGCCGGATTACCTGGATGAGCAGCACACGATGGATGATCTGGATATGCTCTTAGGCCGGGCAGATATTGTTGCCATGGTCCTTCCGGGCGGAAGCGCTACAAACCACATCATGGACGAGAGAAGACTCCGCCTGATGAAAAAGGGCGCGTACCTCATCAATGTGGGCCGCGGAAATGCCATCGATCCGGATGGACTCTATAAAGTCTTAAAAGATGGACATCTCGGCGGCTGTGGCCTCGATGTGACGGAGCCTGAACCGCTTCCGGCGGACAGCCCGTTGTGGGATCTTGAGAACCTTGTGATCACGCCTCATGTGGCAGGAAATTTTTTCCTTCCGGAGACCTTTGAACGGATCGTCCGGATCGCGGGAGAAAACCTTGCGGCCTGGGCGAACGGGACGCCGTACCGGAATGTAGTGGATTTTACGACAGGATATAGAAAGTGACAGTAAGATAAACAAGTAAAGACAGTTGTTCTTTTGCATGCTTATATGGCAGGTAAAGAGGACGGCTGTTTTTGCTGTCGCACATTCAAAAAAGGCAGGCGGTGAAGGGCTCCTGTGAATATGGAAATTAGAGAAAACAGCAAAAAACAGGACGGTCGTAAAAACCGTCCTGCATAGGCTTGAAGTTATTATATTTAGAAGCTCGTCTCGTACTTTTTCTTCTTTTCCGCCTCCGGCGCATAAGCGATCGGGTAAATAACGGATGCCATGAGAAGCGCGCCGACCACATCGATCACGGAGTGCTGCTTTAAGAACATTGTTGCCAGGCAGATCAGAACCATCAGAATGCCGGATGCCCGGACGATCATCGGATGTTTCTTTAACTCCTCACTGCGGCAGACCGCGATGTGGACACCGACGGAGTTGTATACATGGATGCTCGGGAAGACGTTGATGCACGGATCAATGCTCCAGAGTCTCGATACCAGGTAACAGAAAATATTTTTATCCGGATCGATTGCCGGACGGAAGTCCGTTCCATTCGGGAACAGGGAGCAGACGAGAAGACTGATCGTCATTCCTGTGAAAAGGAAGGTGCAGAGCCTGTAATAATCATCACGATTCCGAAAGAAGAAAAATGCGATGGTGGCTGCTACATACAAAAACCACATCAGATAAGGTACGATAAAGATCTCTTCGAAAGGAATCATATCATCGAGTGCCGTGTGCATGACGTGGTAAGGTTTGTTTATGTTCTCCTGAAGTCTTGTAAACCAGGGGATATAGATGAATGCATAGGATAGCATCCATACGTGCCCATATTTTCTTATCAGCTTTTTCAAAAGGATGACCTCCTTTCCTTTCTGAACAGGCATCATCATTAAAGTCCTGCTTTGTAATACTTTTGTCACATTTCCCTTGCGTTGCCAAATTATATCACTTTAAAAGTGGGGTTTCAACCCCCAGTGGTAAATTTTTATCGAAAAGTAAGGAAGACGTTAGAAATGTAAGAAGGCGGTAAGACTTTTGACATTGTTTCGGCTTTATGGTATGTTAAAGGAAGAAAATATATTCGGATTTTCAAACCGGGAGGGAGGAAATTCATGAGAAATAAGGAACTGGTAAGGGAAGCTTTGGAAGCAAGAAAACAGTCCTACTGCCCATATTCCGGCTTTGCGGTGGGAGCAGCGCTTCTATGCGGGGACGGAACAGTTTTTCGCGGCTGCAATATTGAAAACGCGGCGTATCCGGCGACAAACTGTGCGGAGCGGACGGCGATGTTTAAGGCTGTCAGCGAGGGAAATACGGACTTTCGGGCGATCGCCATCGTGGGAGGTCCGAAGGGAAAAGAACCGAAGGATTTCTGCGCGCCCTGCGGCGTCTGCCGCCAGGTGATGGCAGAGTTTTGCGACCCGGAGACCTTTCGGATCGTCCTTATGAATGGGGACGGGGAGATCCGGGATTACCTCCTGAAAGAGTTGCTACCGTTAGGCTTTACGGGGAAAGCACTGGAAAAATAGAAGGCACACTGGAAAGGATGTAAGAGAAAATATGACATACAGAGATATATTGAAGAAAGTTGATCATACACTGTTAAAACAGCCGTCCACCTGGGAACAGATCAGGGAGATCTGCGATGACGCGGTAAAATATGGAACCGCATCCGTCTGCATCCCGCCGTCCTACGTAAAGCAGGCGGCAGAATATCTGGATGGGAAGATGCCCGTCTGTACCGTCATCGGATTCCCGAACGGGTACAACACGACGGCTGTGAAAGTCTTTGAGACGAAAGAGGCATTAAAAGACGGAGCGGAAGAGATTGACATGGTGATCAACATCGGCTGGGTCAGGATGGGACAGTACGATAAGGTCCTGGCGGAGATCAATGCCTTAAAAGAGGCCTGCGGAGATCACATTTTAAAGGTCATCATCGAGACCTGCCTTCTCACGGATGAGGAGAAGATAAAGATGTGTGAGACTGTAGCTGCTTCTGGAGCGGACTTTATCAAGACGTCCACTGGATTTTCTGCCGCAGGGGCTACAAAGCCGGATGTGGCGCTTATGAAGGCCCATATGACTGCCGGAAAGAAGATCAAGGCAGCAGGAGGAATCGCCGATTTCAACGACGCGAGGGAGTTTGTCCTCCTCGGCGCTGACCGTCTCGGAACGAGCCGCCTTGTGGAACAGGCGAAAAAGAAAGGGGGAGATTTAGATGCCGAAATATAATCGGATTTTTACGATCGTCATAGATTCCTTGGGAACCGGCGCTATGCCGGATTCCGAAAAGTTTGGTGACATGGGTGTGGATACCTTGGGACATATCGCGGAACACATGAAGGGGTTTCATATCCCGAATCTCCAGAAGCTTGGAATCGCGAACTTAAGACCATTAAAGGGGGTTGCCCCGGTGGAAAAGCCGACGGGCCGCTTCACAAAGTTCTCCGAGGCCAGCAACGGCAAGGACACCATGACCGGACACTGGGAGATGATGGGGATCTACACGACGAAACCGTTCAAGACCTTCACGGATCACGGTTTCCCGGAGGAGCTGATCGACGAGCTGGAAAAACGCACCGGTCACAAAGTAATAGGAAATAAGAGCGCCAGCGGAACCGCGATCCTGGACGAACTGGGAGAGGAAGAGATCGCTACCGGTCACATGATCGTGTACACATCTGCCGATTCCGTCCTTCAGATCTGCGGAAATGAGGAGACATTCGGACTTGACGAGCTGTACCGCTGCTGTGAGATCGCTAGGGAGATCACGATGAAGGAAGAGTGGCGTGTGGGCCGCGTCATCGCGAGACCTTATGTCGGAAAGAAGAAAGGCGAATTTGTCCGCACCAGCAACCGCCACGATTATGCGTTAAAGCCGACAGGAACGACGGCGCTCGATATCTTAAAGGACAACGGGTACGATGTGATTTCCGTCGGAAAGATCCGTGATATCTTCGACGGACAGGGCATTACGGAGGCATTCCGATCCAAGAGCTCCGTCCATGGAATGGAACAGACCATCGAGATCTGCAAAGATAAGGATTTCAAGGGACTCTGCTTTGTGAATCTCGTGGATTTCGATGCCCTGTGGGGCCACAGGAGAAATCCGGTGGGATATGGGGAAGAGCTGGAGCGCTTTGATGCGAAGCTTGGCGAACTCCTTGAAAACCTCCGGGAAGGTGATCTTTTGATGATCACGGCGGATCATGGAAATGATCCGACTTACACGGGAACAGACCATACGAGAGAAAAGGTTCCGTTTATTGCCTACTCCCCGTCTATGAAAGAGAAGGGAATGTTTGAGGAACAGAAGACCTTCGGTGTCATCGGCGCGACGGTGCTCGATAACTTCAGGCTTAAAAAAACGGAGAATATGATCGGGGAGTCGATCTTAAAAGAATTAGAATGATCGGGATCTGCCTGAGATCTGCGTGGATCCGATAGTTTCGTGGAACAGGTAAAATAGAATAAAAAAGGAAGATCCGCATCCCCGGTATCCGGGAAATGTGGATCTTCCTTTTATGTTCAGACAGAAGTGCGAGACTTATTCTGCGCCGAGTTTCGTTTTTACATCCTCGATGGACATGTTCTTCTCTTTTACGATCGCGTATAATTCAGCCATTTCTTTGGCCTCGATCTGTTTTTCAATGTCCTTTTTCTGAGTTCTTAATGCTTTTAATTTCTGCTCTGTCTCTTCGATAGAAGCAAGGACCTCATTTAAAAGATCCTGCGGAGCAACGTCAGTCTTCTTTCTTCCTCTTGGCATAATTACAATCCCTCCTGTGCAGGTTCATATTATTGGAATCCGCGAATCGGATTCTTATACACTATACTATAAACAAGATGTATTGGGAATGCAAGAGAAAAATAGGAGATGTCAGTCTTTTTTTAAATCGTGTAGATAGAACAGGAAAAATCCATTACAAAAAAATTTCAAAAAACTGTTGACAATTTCGAAAAAATAGGTTAAACTGTCAAAGCAATCGCGCTTGACGGAAACGTCAGACGGAAGCAATGGGGTCTTAGCTCAGCTGGGAGAGCATCTGCCTTACAAGCAGAGGGTCATAGG
>ENA-OVFS01000203-OVFS01000203.1-human-gut-metagenome-genome-assembly--contig:-NODE-203-length-74302-cov-14.416838_pt1 | contig 74302 bp, 63 predicted proteins | sample MGYA00237763_ERZ505405 | MGnify/ENA primary metagenome ERZ505405 (study PRJEB26158, sample SAMN06016401) | human gut metagenome | biome: human gut; feature: ankylosing spondylitis patient; material... | reverse complement strand
TAGCGCATCTCCATGGCATGGAGAGGGTCAGGGGTTCGAATCCCCTTAGCTCCACTTTCAGGGTTTCCGGTGATTTCCGGAAGCCCTTTTTTCATGCGAAAACGGCGGAATTCCAACGTTTTCAAGGCATACGGCGCAAACAGAGAATGTACGGAAACGTACGCCAATGTCAACATTTCCGGTACCCACGGAGGTACCCGAGTTGGGCACCTAACAAGACATACTGGATTTATGCACACCGGAAAGAAAAAGCCCTTCGGGTCAGTCATCCACCGAGCAGACCGAAATTCCTACAGAGCCAAGTACACCCACAAGGGTGAAGTCATCACGAAAACATTCAAGGACGAACGGTCAGCACAGGCGTGGCTGAGCGCCGAAAAAGCCCTAGTGGAGGCCGATAAAGCCGGTATACAACAGTGGAGTAGCCCAGCCGACCGGAAGCGGCAGGAAACCGCCATAGAACGCCGCAGAGTACTATTCTGCGACTACGTAACAGAAGAATTCGCGCCAACGTGGCTCAACTATTCTTCCGATGGAAGCGAACTAGCGGCGGGAAGCAAACGCAAGCATCGGGAATACCTAACCCATTTATCCCATGCGTTCTTCTGGAAATACCCCCTCACCGGAATAACCGCCGAAGACATCAACAGGTGGTTGTCCGACCTAGAAAACTTCGGAGGCGCAACCCCACGCAAAAAAACGTTCCAACTCTTGAAAGCCGTGTACGCCAAAGCAGTAGCCGAGGGAGCCGTAGACAAATCCCCCGTCAGTATGAAAGCGCCAGCAGTTCCAAAAAGCCGACAAGCCCAAATACCCCCGGCAACAGCCGAAGAACTTCAAATCATTTACGCGAACATGCCCAGCACCACGCGAATCTCTGTGTGGTTAGGAGCCATCCTAGATTTACGAATCGGCGAAGTCGTATCCCTCCAAGTGCAGGACTGGAACCCGAAGACGCAGACGTTGCGAGTATGCCATTCCGCCGACGAGAACGGCGGACTAAAGGCTACGAAAACAGCCACAAGCAACACGACCCAGCCCGTACCCCCACAGCTCGGAAAACTCCTAGAAGAAGCGTGCGACGGCAAGAAGCCGACGGACTTCATAGTCACCTGCGCCGACGGCAGTCACATCACCCCTAATCGGCTTCGAGACCATTTCAATACGGCCAAGGTCAAAGCCGGACGCCCGGATTTACATTTTCACACACTCAGAGCCACGTCCATCACAGCCGCAGTAGCCACCGGAGCCAGCCTTAAGGACACCATGGTTTGGGGACGCCACGCAGACGCCGCAACGTCGATTGAACGATATCAAAGAGCCAGCGGAACCGAGCGCATGCGCCAAATCGCCAACGGCATCGAATCCACACTCATGCCCCACACACCGACCGTGGAGGAACTGGAAACGGAAATCGCAGACATGGAAAAGCGCCTCGCCAAGCTGAAAGCCCAACGAGACGCCCTTCTTAAACGTTGCAGAGAATCCCAGTAAAACACTTACCAAAACAAATGAGCAAGCGAATCGGCATCGACGTACCGGCGTCGTCCGATTTTGTACGTCTTTATCCGACCAGCGGACAGCAGGTCATAGACGTGTTGCCGCGAACACTGCAAGTACGCCATCGTGTCGGCAATGGTCATGAGAGCCGGTAGTTCACTCTTCCTCATAATCACCTCCCATCACCTCCGCCGCGTCCAACAGGGCAGAAGCCACATCCGACGGAATCCACGCAGACACGCCCCTATACGGCGAAATATCCGGCCTAGGACACTTCAAACAGCTCCTAGCCTGCACGATAGCCGCACGACGCCGGTCGGCATCCTTGATACCCCGAGCCTCCGCGAGACGCCACCGACGCACCAAACGACGGAAACGATGAAACGTCGGATAATCACACTCCACATCCTGCTGAGCGCGGAGCGGAAGCGAACGGTCATGCCCCCAAACCCGGCCACTGCGGTACTGCCAGTCATCAGGCATGTTCTCAATCTGCCGCTGGTAGTGGGCAACACCCCTCGCCGCGTGCTTGGCGAGATACATAAGTACCCGCTCCGGATGCGCCGGAACCCGCTCACCGTCCACAGTGATTTCGCCACCAACGTCGATTGATTCCCAAATCTGACCTTGCAGACGAGCGCCGACGCCCGATTTATTCAAAATCCCGACCCACGACCTCAACGCCTTGAACGTCTCCAACGGCTCCGGCTCATGGTCAAGCCAGACCAAAACGTGCAGGTGGGGGTTCCCCGACGCCTGAAACTCGAGAATCCAATAATAGTGGACGAGCCCATGCCGTTTCATGAATTGCAACCATCGCTTCAACCAGCCGTGGAACATGGACGCCGACACGTCGGACATCTGCCCCGACGGCATGGTCAACGTGACGAAAGCCGGAACACCGTCGATTCCGTCGAAATCGATTTGCTGAAGCCTCTGCTCATTCCGACGCGCAACGTTCGGCGTCCAACCTTTTGTCGCCGTTCTTTCAGGCGGTTGGAAGTCCGCGAGCTTCACTATCTCGCCGGTCACGGGGTTCACGACCGTTTGATTCCGCACAGCGCTCACGCCATGCTCACGAATTGAAATCGTAGGCATATTGACCACCTCCTTTGGTGTTCGGGGATTCATCCCCATTTGTTCGATTGAAAGTTTTTGAAGAAAATATGCGGCCAGTTATTAAAAGAAGGAGAGTGCAGTTAACCACCGCTCGATTCCTCCTCGGCTCGGTTCCCAGCCAGCTCTTTCTGTCCTTTGTGGACGCCGTCGGAGCCGTCGCGTCGTCGCGCTTCCGCGTCTTCGCTTCGCTCGCTACGCCGTCCGCTCATGTTCGCCGTCCGTTCCGTCGCTCCGCTGGGGGCTACGCGCCGTCACTTCCGGCTTCACGCGCTACCGGCTACTCGCTTTGCTGCGCCGCTCCGCGCTCCTTTGGCTACGTTCCGAAGGCGTCCACGCGTCCGGCACACGCCGCCCGCACCAACCACTGTGGGGGAGTCTGTACGGCTCTGCAATCTCCCCACGGCACACCCCCATGTTTCGGCAGATACGAAAAAGGGGGACGGTCGCCCGTCCCCCTCAGGGTGTCAAATTCCTACTCTTCCAACCCGTGAACGACGGTTTCGAGCGTGGACGATTCCAACGCACGCGCCGCTTCCGTAACCGGGAGATACGCGAACCGGACGGATTGGGTGTGTCCGTCCTCGCCTTGAACCACAGCACCTCCGCGTCGCGTGGAGGGGATTTCGGTAGGCTTCGGGTCGCCGTCCGGGATGGAGCCAAGTACGGCCTCCGCCGCCTCACGTGTAGTGACCCGGAGAGCGAATCGAACGACGCAGTTGTCTCGAATGTTCGTCGGAATGCTATCCGCCGTCGGCTTCTGTGTCAGAAGCATCACACACCAGCCCGCCGACCTACCCTTGCGGACGATGGTCGCCACCGCACGTTTGCAACGCTCAACCAACGCTTTGTCTTCCTTCGACCGTCCAGTGACGTCAAAGAGTGTTTGGCATTCGTCGATAACAACCAGATGGAACGGGTGCAGGGCGGTTGCGCCGGAATGCCAGAAGTCGGGGTCGGCGTCACTCCACGGGTGGGATTTCAGGTCTTCAACGCACCGCTGTGCGAGGTTTTCCAGTTGCTCCGTCGCCGTCGGCAAATCCAAATCGCAATCGTTATTGAACAGGCTCGCGGACTTCTCCGCCCACGACCAGTCCATCCCGCCTTTTCCGTCGAAAATCGCGACGGAAGCCTTCGGAGAGGCGAGCAACGGCAGAGTCAGAAGCGTGGCACCAGCACTCTTTCCAGCACCCGGCACGCCGCCAACGACGATACCGGAGGTTTGCGCGTAGGAAAGTCGAGCAGGTTCACCGGCCTCCGTCAAGCCGTATACCACAGTTTTTCCATCCCAATCGGCAAGGTCAGACGCCGTGATTTCGATGGGGTCATCCAAAGGGTTCTTCGGCTCGGTCTTCCAAAAATGAAGCAACCAATGGCCCGGCCCGAGGTGCTCAACCTTGCAAACTTCCGCACCCATCGCACCAAGACCGTCAGCGGCCTTTTTTTCCACGAAATCGTCCGTGACGCCGGAAATGCCGCACGAGAACTCAAGCATGGCTTCGCCGTTTTCGTCATAGCCGGAATACGCAGCCAAATAATCGCGAACACCCTTAAAATCAGTAGGAGCGTCCTCAATCGGGCGCAGCCCCAAAACTCTCTCGACAATGAAGATGGGGGAGTCACCCTTAATGCGATGGCGAAGAGCCAAGAGCCACCTCCAGAACGGAAGCAGATTCCGAAGAGCCGGAACGTGGAGAGAGCACAAGAGCAAAATAGCCCAGACCACGGCGCAAGCGATGATTGCGCCCGGCACGAACACCAGAAGCCCAACCCAAGCCGTCGTTGCAATCGCAGAAACGGTGTAACGCGCAGACCAACTGTCATCGTCCCACGCCGTCACATTCGCAAGCGGGAGGAACATCAGTGTGAACAATCCCAGGATTGCGCACACCTTCAAAATCAATGTTAAAATTTCCATTATCTTTCCTTTCAGATATGAAAAAGCGGAGGTAGGAGGTGCAAGCTCCCACCCCCGCAGGATGGATAAAAGAGCAATCAGGCGTCCAACAGGGCGCTTGATTTGTTTTGAGAAGCGTTTGGCTGATATTTAGCCGCGTCCGAACGACGCCAAACGTTGACGGACTCACAGAAAGTCGCGTCAGTCGGGCATTGGGCCGGGTCAGTGGAGTAGACCGTCGAACTGGTGGACGGAACCACCGTCGTTCCGACGATAAAGCCAACAACCAGCGAGACGGCGACGAGCACAATAGCGAGAAGAATTTTCCAACGGCGTTCATTCACGAGGAAAATTCGCCTCCACCAGCCGTCGCACCGCCGCCGACCAAGAAATCTCGTGAGCGGTCGCGTAATCGGCAATCTGACGGTAGAGGTCTATCGGCAGAAGCACCGTGCGGGAAACCATCGGTTCCTTCTTCATGACTAATCCTGCTTGAATCCGTCCGCCGAGTAAGAAAGACCAGACTGGCCATTCATGCTCCACGGCGTGACCTTCAGGTTTACGAACGCGACCGGCGCGTTCGTCTTGATGACCGGTTTGGTTTTCGACCAGACCTTGACCGGGACGATGGCGACGGTATGACGTTCGTCACCCTCGAACGGAAGGAAGAGCGTCTGAAGCTCATATTGAGTCAAGCCGTCCTTCACTTTCGGCGAGCGAGTCTTCGTCTCTTCGTCGTAGACTTCCACGACGCTCACGTCTTCGGCGAGAAGCTGAGACGCCAGCGTTGCGCCATTTACCGAGATGGGCGAAAAATCGCAGAAACCTCCGTTTTTGCGTGCCATGATGATTCCTCCTTGGAATCTCTGCGCTACCTCTATTTAGTTTTCAATCCGCCGAGGAAGCCTTGGCGGTTCAGTGCCACCCGCTAGACGGTTGCCCGTCCGATTGGGGACACTTCTAGGATAGCGAACACGCAAAAGTTACAGAAATAGCTTTTGTTAGTATAACACATACTGGGATTGTCCACACAAAAACAGTCGAAAACACGAAAACGTTGGAATTCCAACGATTCTTAACGTCATACTGGAATTGTCCACACAAGAAAACGGCGGAAAATAGCCAAAACAGGAAAAAACACATCTTCACACCCTCTTCACAAAAAACATGAATGTGACCAAAATGTAAAAAATCGAAAAAAGAATGTAAAAAAAAGACGTGAAAAACAATTGAGAGAACACGTTCATCTTGGAAAAATCGAACACAGGAGATTGGAGCAAAAATGGGAAAAGACCAAGACGCCGGGGACAAGGGAAACGGCAGGAAGGCCATCGGAAAGACCATCGCCATCATCACTGCCATCACCGCCGCCGTCATCCTCGCCGGTGTTGGTGGCTACGCGTATGCGTCGAACAGTGCGTATGACTCCTACGCGTCCCGGGTTGAGTCGGCCAAGGAGGCTGATTCGAAGCTTGTGAAGAAGATTGCGGAAGCGCAATCCCTTGTCAAAGCCACGAAGGAGTCGGACGTGCTCGACAAGACCGTGTTGGACTCGTTGAGCAAGAGCCTTAAGGTTGGGGAATCCCGGAAGGGCGTTCCCACATCATCGCATGCCGCCAAGTGGAATCTGTGGAGCGTATCCAAGGCCAACGCCAGCGTCTCCAATGACATGACCGAAGCCAACGATTCCATCAATGCCATCGGCAAGGCCATGGGCAAGGTGGAGGCGTCCAAGACAGCCAAGCAGGTCAAGGATGCGAAGGACACGCTCAACAAGGCCATCAGTGATGCGGAAACCCTGTACAAGGATTCCGAAGGCAAGGTGCAGGACAACAAGACGCGTGAAAGCCTGAAAACCGCCATCGACAACGCCAAGAAGACCAGTAGCGACAAGAAGGCTGACGTGAAATCGTTGACCGCCGCCAATGACACGCTCTCCAAGGCTGTGAAGTCCGTGAACGATTCCAAGAACGCCAAGGCTCAGGCCGACGCGCAGAAGCAAGCTCAGGAACAGGCGCAGGTGCAAGCCCAATCCAATGGGGCTTCGTCCGAAACCTATTCCAACTCCGGATATTCGAATTCGGGTGGCTCCTACTCCAATAATGGCGGAGGCTCCTATTCCGGCGGTTCAAGCCAATATACCCAACCCCAGAACTCCAACAACTGCACACAATACGGATGCAACGGATATGACTACCGAAAAGACTTCGACAGCGCCGGAGGCGGTACCGCTCCCGTCACCAAGGACAACATCAACCAAGATGGTTCTATTACCATAGGGGGTGATTCCCATGGGAATATGTGGTGATAGTCATTTTAGTCTCCTTTAAGAACTTCTTTATGTGAATCTCGCATCCCGCGTCGCGGATTTTCTTCTTCGCCAAGGAGCAAGAAACGACGATTGCTGCGATTATCCACGAATGGATTCAGGAACATTCGGAAAACTGATTTGGAAGGAGTGGAATCTATGTTGACAAGAGAAGACGTGATAGAGAAGCTTAGGAGCGGCGAACTGACGCCGCAGGATATTGCTGCGAACGGATGGATGTGTTCGGTGACGCAGCGTATCAGCAAGATAAAGCAGCCGAGAGGCGGCTATATCAAACCCAAAGAATTTGAGCAAACGATGCTCGACGGGGGCGGTATTGATGAACTGCATCCAGAGGAAAATGTATCCCCGAGCTTGGTCGGCATTGCGGTGGATTATCTCACTCGATTCATGTCTGGAACATCGGTAGAGGAAGCATTTAAGGTTTCCAAGCTGGGCGCTCATGTTGTCCGACAGCGGAGATTGTTCAAGAAGCTGTTGTCGAATGTGTATGGATTGGATGACGATTCCATTGTAGCCGCCGTAAAGCTATCTGGATTTGATTCTGCATACAGAGCTGGCGTCATGGCATACCGCCCCGTGGAAGACATTGAGCCTGATGGCGACACGGTTGAAAATATCCGCACTATGGTCGAACGCTCGTTGAGATTTTTCAATCAGTACGGTCCGAAAGTGATGGATGGTCTGACTTTTGAAGGTGGATACACCGGCTACGTCGCTACTGGTGACGGCGATTTTCTGACGAATGACACGCTTTGGGATTTCAAGGTGTCAAAGCAGAAACTTCAAAACAAGTACACCCTCCAGTTGCTTATGTATTGGCGTATGGGACTTCATTCTATTCATCCTGAATATGAGAATGTGAAATACCTCGGTGTGTACAATCCGCGTATGAATATTGTGTATCGGCTTGATGTGAATGACATTCCTGCGGATGTGATTTCGACAGTCGAGACTGAAGTTATCGGTTATTAGCGACCGATAATGTCCGTCGCTCCTGTGGGCGGCGGGCATTCTTTTGATAGATAGCTTATTCGTCGTTTCGTGCTCCTTGGCGAAGAAGAAAAAAGCCACGTAAGGTACCCAGCGAGGTACCCACAGTTACGAAACGCCGAGAAAACGGCGGAATACCAATATACTGCGGGAGTCCCCTTAGCTCCACCAGAAGAGGAAGCGTCGAACTCTTCTTTTACAAGAATGAGTTTGCGCTTGTGTATAGGTTGGGGGACGCCTGATGGCGTCCCCTTTCCGTTCCTATTGCCGTGAAACGCCGTATTTTGCGTTTTAAGACGTTTTAAGCCCGTTTTTGGCCCGTTGGGGTACTCGTGTACCCCTCGGGCTTTTTTCGTGCCTTAAAACGGCTCTGAAGCGGTCTGAGGGCATTCGAGCGCCTTTGCGCATCTCGCATCCGCTCGATGCAAGGGTGGCCGCCCTGCGGGCGGCGGTCGGATGCGGGTGGACGTACAGAAGGGGTGCGGCATGGGTCTCGTTCATTAAAGCCTATTAACGTATAGAAGGTTTGTTCCAGTTTTGAAATTCGATTTAATGCTCATTTATGAGGGTTTTTTCCTGAAAAAGTGCGATTTGTTCCAGTTGTTCCAATTCGCAAAATCGGAGTTGGAACAGGTTTTTCCCGTATCTACCAGGCATTTCTAGTAAATGTTCCATTTGTTCCAATTATTTTTAACTTACGCGTAAGAGAAAGGAATATAGGAAGGAGTCTTTATATATGTATCTATATATAAAAACTTGTTAAAAACCGGAACAATTGGAACAAATGAGCAAAACCGCAGGTAAACACGGAAAAATCCTGTTCCAATTCGAAAAACGGAGTTGGAACAGGATTTAGCGAATCGCGCAAAACCGCAGGTAAACACGTAAAAATCTTGTTCCAACTTTTTTGGAACAAACTGGAACAAAACTGGAACAGACCCCGCAATCCTTGGCGTACGTCCTCTTCCCCCGCCGACTCTTCAGGGGGCGCGAGCGAACTTTTTTGAATTGATTTCTGCCCATAAATGAGCGGAAATAGGCTCTGAACTGCGGCGACGGGAAAGTTGATATTGCTTTAATCATCTTAATGGCGTATAATGAAATAAATAGATGAATGGCTCAGCACCCGTCCCGTCCTTGATGCGGGGTTGCTATCGGGAATAGGAGCCGAGCGCTCGGTCGAATAGGCCGTGCGTCACGGGCGAAACAACGAACACGAAGCTCCCGTGGAAACCGAGATAGACAAGGCTTTGCGCCTCTGTCCCTCTTTGGTTTCCACGGGAGCTTTTTTTGTTTCGCGAAAAGGACTTTGAACATGGAGGTGGCTGGTTATGGCTAAAGGAAAGAAGCAGGTAAAAGAGGTAAATCCCCTGTACATGACGACGCGCGAGGTGGCGGCGTTCCTCGGTTTGAGCGCGGGGACGCTCTGCGTCTGGCGCAATCAGGGCAAGGGTCCGAGCTACTACAAGGTCGGAAACGCGGTTCGCTACAAGATTGAAGACGTTGAGGCGTGGAAGAACGCGAACGTGAAGCACGTCGAGCTGACGAATTAAGGAGGTGAGAGCATGGAGGCAAAAGAAAACCGCCCCGATGCCTGCACAGCTTCCGGGACGGCCAACTCAATTTATAAAGATTTTAGCACGGATGTGCCTGATATTCAAGAGGAAAAGGGCTGGCTGTGCCTGCCCGAGGATTGCGTCGATATGGTCGCCGTTTGCGAAGAGCAGAGCATCGCGTACGACAATCTTCTCGCGTACGCCGCCCTGTCCTACCTTCAGGGCATCGACGCCGAGAATCCGCCCTCTCGCGACACGCTCAAGTTCGAGCTTCTGACGCTGACGAACCGCTGCATCGACGCGTACAACCTGGGCAAGCGCGACCCGAACGCTCCTGCCGGAGCGAAGCGGAAGGACGCCTATCCTGACGAGAAGCAGGGCGCGGAGCGCTACAAGCGCCTGTCGGGTCTCCATTTCCTGCAGATTGCCATTGTCCTGCGCGAGTTGCATCACGCTATCGGAATACCCTGCAACAGGGCTGACGAAGACGGCAACTTCGACATAGGCGTCTATCAGGAGAGCGGTCCGAACAAGGGGTGCTATGACACGACCGAAGGGGTCCTGACGCGCCTGATTCGCAGCTACAACATGGCAATCACCACGCAGGGCGTCACCGAGACGGTCGCCACCCTTCGCGACATCTGCGAGAAGAAGAGGGCGTGCACGGACAAAGACCTCGTCGCCGTGAACAACGGCATCTATGACTACGGCAACAAGATTCTGATGGATTTTGACCCCACGTTCGTCTTTACCAGCAAGAGCCACGTCGATTTCGTCGACCATGTGCCGAATCCCGTCATCCACAACGACGAAGACGGTACCGATTGGGACGTCGTGTCGTGGATGGACGAGCTTTCCGACGACCCGGAAATCGTCAAGCTCCTATGGCAAATCATCGGAGCCGTCATCCGCCCGAACGTGAGCTGGAACAAGAGCGCATGGTTCTATTCGACGCTGGGCAACAACGGCAAGGGCACGCTGTGTGTCCTGCTGCGTAACCTATGCGGGTCGGGCGCTTGGGCATCCATTCCCCTGAAGAACTTCTCGGAACCGTTCATGTTGGAGCCTCTGACCCGCGTGTCCGCCGTCATCACCGACGAGAACGACACGGGCACGTTCGTGGACGACGCGGCGGCGCTCAAGAGCGTCATCACGGGCGACCCCTTCCAGCTGAATCGCAAGCACAAGGCACCCCGCAACGTATTGTTTCGCGGGTTCATGATTCAGTGCGTCAACGAGCTGCCGAAGCTCCGCGACAAGTCCGAGTCCATGTACCGCCGCCTGCTGGTGATTCCGTTCGACAAGCGATTTCAGGGATGCGAGCGTAAGTACATCAAGGACGACTACCTGAACCGTCAGGACGTTCTTGAGTACGTGCTCTACCGCGTGCTCGCCGAGACCGACTATTACGAGCTTGCCGAACCGGATGCCTGCTCGGCGCTTTTGGATGATTTCCGCGTGGCGAACGACCCCCTACGCCAGTTCGCCGACGAGATTTTCCTTGCGGCGTCTTGGCATCTGCTCCCGTGCAAGTTCCTGTACGACCTGTACCGACATTGGTTCCAGCGCAATCAGCCTTCCGGTCGCATGCTCGGCCGAAACGCTTTCTATGAATCAATCGAGGGCCTTGCCGAGGAACAGGGCTGGCAGTTGCAGGAGCGTGTTCGAAGCACCGGGCGTATGGATTTTCCCGAGCCGCTGATTCTCGAATATGACGTGACGGAGTGGATGAACAAGTCCTATCGCGGGTCCGATAACGACCGCCGGTGCATGCCGGAGCTGAACGACAGCTATCGCGGCTACGTGCGTATCTCGACCGCCTTCTTCGACGGCGGTTATGACATAGACGATTCAACGATTAAGGAGGAATAGATTATGGCAACGAAGAGGTTTGATGATGTGGCCGAGAAGGCACGTGCGTTAGAGGCTCAGGCGAAGAAGCTGCGCCGCGAGGCGCAGGCCGCGAGGACGAAGGCTTACGCCGACGCGCTCGTGACGGTTTTCCCTGAAGTGAAAGACATGGGTTCGGCGGAAGAGGTCCTTGATTTCGTCAAGGGGCTGAAGCCGGGCACCGGACACGGAACGCCGGATGTGCGCGCCGCTGGCGCTGCGGATTCCGGTCATGTTCCTACCGCAGAAGCTGGAGAGTCGTCGGAAGCGCACGGCGGTTTTTCCGGCGCGGCCTACCAAGGGTAGCCGTGCCGGGTTCCACCGAGGGATTCGGGTTCCATGTCGGACAGGGGAAGTCGTTCCCGTGTCCGACATGGACGGGCGAGGCTCGGTGGACAAAAGGCGGGGGTTCGAAGGGGACGGCGCAGCCGCCCCCTCGCAAGCTGACGGAGTAGGGCAAATTGCGAGAATCGCAATTTGTACGTACGAAGTCAATGCTTGCTCTTTTCCCCTTTGCGCAGAGACGTTGTGAGATTAGCCGAAAACGGCATTTCGGATTGTCCGCCGCAGGCGGGCGTTTCGGGTAGCAGCAAAGGAGGTGTTCCGCATGGCGGAAACGTATGAAAAAAGAAGCGGGAAGGCGACGCGCCAGAAGTACGTGAAAGACCGCCGTGACAAGGTGGTTCAGGTGCGTATGAACGACGCGGAGCTTTCCCTGCTGGACGAGCAGCGCGGGACGTGCTCGCGTTCCAATTTTCTTCGCGGTGAGCTGTACGCGAGTCGGTATGCGCCGCCCAGCCGCGAGGTGGTTCTGGACGTCCCGGCCCTGGACCGTGTCCGTGTCGAGCTGAACCGCATCGGCGTCAACATGAATCAGATTGCCCGCGCGCGCAACCGGCGCTTGAGCGGCATGGGAGTGCTCGACGCGGTGCGTGAGGAAATGAGGACGAAGGACGAGGCGGAAGCGTTCCGCGAGTTCCGCGATTCGGTGGACAAGCTCCGGGCGCAAGTCGATGGACTGCGTGCGGATTTGCAGGCGTACGTGGAGACGGGAGGTGATGTCTGATGTCAACGACGCATGTGCAGTCGCTTCCGAACATGCGCGGGCGTATGTCGTACACCGAGTTCGGCGAGGGAAAGCGCAGACGCGCTCATCTGGAAAACGGCACGGACCGCATCGCCTCGCAGATGGGTGACGCCGCCTCAAGAGAGGACTTCATTGTCTACTGCGAGGGGCAGAAGCATCGCCACCCGAACGCGGTCAACGAGGGCTACGAGCTACGCATCTCATGGGCGACCGACGAGCTTGACCCAGGCAAGGCCGACGACATCCAGCGTGGCATGGAGTACGCGTACACGCTGTGCCACGAGCTTGCCCCCGACTCCATGTGCTGGGTCACCATGCACGTGGACGGCGAGGGAGGCTGCGTGCATGCGCACGCGACCATTGCGAACCACGACGCCCGTACCGGTCAGGTCATCAACAAGGGGGACACGAGCCTCTACGCTCCGCGTGTGAAGGCGGTCAATGATGAGCTGAGCCGTGAGAATGGTTTCTCGGTGCTCGGGGCGGACAAGGAGATGTCCCTCTGGGAGCAGAAGCGCGAGACGTTCCAGCCCGGTTCTTTCGACCGGCGTCTCGGCGACAGGGTGGCGGATGCCCGCGACCGTTCCAGCACGCTGGACGAGTTCAGGCGCAATCTTGAGTTGAGCGGCGTGACGCTGAAGGAGACCACGAAGACCGACGGGAAGACCGGCGAGGTCACGACGGGATGGTCCTACAAGGCTGTGGACGAGTGGGGACCGAAGCGCCGCACCCGCAAGCGCCGTGCCTCCAACCTCGCCGACGACCTGACCCGCGAGGGCATCGAGGCGTACTTCGAGGCGAAGCAGCGCGAGCTTGAGGCACAGGAGCAGGACGCCCCGGCACCGGAGGTTCTTCCCGACGTGCCCGAGACGGCCGAACCGGCAGAACAGCCCCCTGCGGATTTTGCTCTCGACGTGTACGACCTCGACCGGGCGTACGTGTCGGAGATGGCGTCCGACCTTCAGAGGGCGCACATCCACCGCTCACGCGAGGAGGGCAAGCCCTTCATGGACGAGCGCTACGAACGTCTCGTGGAGGCGCGCAACCACCCGGACGAGCAGCTGGCGAAGCTGCGCGAGGACGTGGACGCCGCAAGGCGCGAGTTCTATGCCTCCAAGGAGGCGCGCGACACCCTGCAACATCCGTGCCCGGGGCTTCTGGCCGGCATGCACGTGTTCGCCAAGGCGGGGCGCGACGCCCGTGACCCCGTGTCCCGCATGATGGCCGACATGACCGCCATGATGCTGCGCATGATGATTCAGCAGGCGCTCGCGGAGGAGCGCCGCAGGCAGCGCGAGGAGGCGGAAAGGCGCGTCTACGAGTCCCGCAAGAGCATGTGGGACGCCGAGAAGCGCCTCAAGGCAGCGGAAAAGGCGCTGTCCGACGAGGACGAGCGCGAGAAGCGTCTGAAGAGCGAGCGCATGCAGCGCCGTGTCAAGGAGGCCGAGCAGCGTGCGCCCGTGAGGACGCCGAGGTCGGCGGACAAGGACACGCAGTTCGGCGAGTGATTCATGGTGGCTCCCGCAGGAGCCACCATGCTATAGGAGGTAACGAATATGAATGATTTGGTAAAGCTCAATAATTCCAGGCCAATTGAGAAAGTGATACCGCCGTCTTTGGCGTCGAAGCTGGTAGCTAATCATGATGATGAAACGTATGCCCGATATGCAGCGGGTGTGTATCCTTCTAAGAAGTATCCTCAATTTTATTTCGGACCGGATTATTGGGATGAGTTGTTTCGAGTTCACGATTTGACGGATGTGCGAACGTTCAAGCACGCTTTGTTTCCAGCAGAAGACACGTGGGATTGTTTTGCTGTTCAGAGGGACGGCTTTTTTGAAGAGCTGTCTTCGTGGTTGTCACAATATGAGTTGACGCCTAATGAGGAACGCTATTCGGATTGGATAAATTGCATTTTCAACTTCGCTTTGTTTCTTCCTCCACGCGATGAATGGAAGCGGATTTTATTGTTTTCGCAAACGCTGGTTGCAGAGGTTGAGCTATTTCACAATATGCCGGACGGTATTCATGAGATTTCGATTTCGGAAGACATTGCATTTCACACGGTTAACCGTATTCATTGCGACCCACGCGTAAATAAATGGGCTGCCTACTATGTCGTGAAGAATGCGGGTTGTTGGATGTTCTTTGGTGAACGACCGAATACAGGTAGGCTTTGTATGCTTCGCGGCGCAAAGCCGCTCAAGATAGAGCATCAGGATTTGAATTATTATTTTCAACGCCTTCCTGAATATGTTGCGGCGGTACGTGCTGCATATGCTCCTTATTATGCTGTGATTTCACAGTTGGCCAGTGAAGTGCGTGCTTTGGGTGGTTCTGGGACAATCCACGGATGCATTGTCGATATTGATTTCAATACACACGTTTATCTCAATCCGTTTGATGGAACGGTTACGGCATATTATGCGGATGATGTATCAGAACGACTTGTTTATCCCAATATCACAAGTGCGTTTCGCAATGACAATGTTTCGAAGGAATTGTTAGCTAACGGCAGATTTCCGTTGATGAATCACGTGGTTAAATCAAAGCGTGATGCTCTGGTCAAGGTGCCTGTGATAATGGCAGGTACAGACGTTTATAAGCCGTCTTATGTTTTGAATGGTTTGCAGTCGATTTTAGAGCACGGTGTCGTACGAGTTTGGAATGAGTCGATTCTGAACAATCGACACAGTATCGAGGAACAGGCTTGGAGTTCGCTCGCACCTTGTTTGAGTGAATTGCGGACTGATATATAGGCACCCGACGCCGCAGGCGTCCTGCATGGGTGCAGTCCGCTCGCGGGCTACGAAGAGACCTTCAAAAGGGCTGTTGATGGACGTACGCGCAAGGGGCGGAAAATCGGGATTTTTCGGCGTCCGCTCATTTATGAGCCGGATTCGGAAAACGCGGCGGAGCGGACGGAGCGAGGCGAAGGCGTGAAGCCCGCTTGGAGACCAGCAAAAGCCCAGACGAAGACCCGACAAAGCCCCGAAAGTGGCGGTTGAACATGTACTTGTCGGCTCATATAATTAAATATGGAAATGCGTAATTAATTAAATACATAGCGAGGTGAGGATATGAAGACGATTCTGGTATGCAATCAGAAGGGCGGCGTGGGCAAGTCCCTGGTCGCCGACGAGATTGCCTTCTCCTTCGAGCGCTCCGGCATCCCCGTGAGCTTCTACGACTTGGACACGCAGGGCGGCACGTTGCACAAGACGCATGAGGCGGACGGTGCGCAGGTCGCCGTGGTGGACACGCCGGGGGCCTTGCAGGAGGGATTGGCGGACTGGCTGAAGGAGGCGGACGTGGTGGTCATCCCGACCAGGACCACGTCGAGGGACATCGAGCCGCTGATGCGCATGCGCAAGGCGGTGTTCAAGAACGGCCACGCGAAGATTGTCTACGTGATGAACGGGTGGAACCGCTTCAAGGCGTCCCGCGACTTCATGGAGTGGTTCGAGGGTCTGGCGGGCGACCAGACGGTGGCCAAGCTGCCCCAGTCCGAGGCGTTCGTTCAGGCGGGAGCCGCCGGCAAGTCCGTGGTCGAGTTCGACCGACGCGGCAAGGCTGCGAAGGCGACGCTTGCTCTGGTGGGCACGGTGCGCGAGGCTGCGGGGTTCCCGAAGGAATAACCGCAGGTCAGAGGCGTTGTCCCTCTGGACAAATGAGCCCCCATGGTGTATAATTATATAAATGTGTAAATGATTAAAGGAGGTCGAGCCATGGCGAACATGTTCGAGAAATACGCTGCCGACCGCGAGGCCGAGCAGAAGAAGATAGAGAAGGCCGTCGTCGCCGATACAACGAAGGACGAGAAGCGCACGACGCTCTCACTGTCGCTCACCGTGAGCGACAAGAAGGCGCTCAAGATGATGGCGTTGGAGCGTGATACGACGATTGCCGCAATCATCCACGAGTGGGTGCAGGAGCATCTGAAGGAGGTGGATGAGTAAGTGGCACATGTTTCAGAATACGATGTCGAAAGCCTTTTCATAGACAGGCTTGAAAGCATCGGCTATCGGTTCGTCAAGATGGCGAACTACGACGATGTCGTCGCGAACTTTCGCGAGCAGTTGACGGCATTCAACGCTCGGAAACTGGTTGAGGCCAAGGGCGAGGCAGCATTGTCCGACGCGGAGTTCGGACGCGTGATGATTCACGTGGACAACAAGAGCGTCTATGAGTCGGCGAAGATTCTTCGTGACAAGTACGTTCTGGCGCTGGACAACGGCAAGACCGTATATCTGGACTTCTTCAGTTCCGATACCGACCGCAACATCTATCAGGTGACACATCAGGTCACGATGGATAAGGAGCACAAGGACGACGTTGCATACAAGAACCGTTATGACGTGACGATTCTCATCAACGGCCTTCCGGTGGTGCAGGTCGAGCTGAAGCGTCCCGGCGTGGAAATCAACGAGGCAATCAACCAGATTAACCGCTACCGCAAGTTCTCATTCAAGGGGCTGTTCCGGTATTTGCAGCTGTTCGTCGTGTCAAATTCGGTGCAGACGAAGTATTTCTGCAACGAGAACGAGATGGACGGCGGCTCGTACAACCCGATTCTGAAGAGCCTCGTGTTCTTCTGGACGGACGACAAGAACGAGCGCATCAACAAGTTGGATGAGTTCACGGCGGACTTCCTGCGCCGTTCGACCATCACGGAAATGCTGGACAAGTACATGGTCATCAAGACAACGGAACCCGTCTTGATGGTGATGCGCCCGTATCAGATTTACGCCGTGAAGGCGGCAAAGCGGCGCGTGCTGGAGTCGAACCAGAACGGGTACGTCTTCGCCTGCACGGGGTCCGGCAAGACACTGACGTCGTTCAAGCTGGCGCAGCTTCTGCGCGACGAGCCGAGGGTGGACAAGGTCATCTTCCTGATTGACCGCAAGGATTTGGACGACCAGACGGTCGACGAGTACAACTCCTTCGAGAAGGGGTGCGTTGACGGCTCGGATTCGACGGCTGTGCTGGTGAAGCAGCTGGGACAGGCGGACCGGGGCCTCATCGTGACGACGATTCAGAAAATGGCGAACGCCGTCAAGAGCAAGCGGTACGAGAGGCTGATGGATTCGTACCGCGACAAGAAGGTCGTGTTCATCATCGACGAGTGCCATCGTAGCCAGTTCGGCAAGATGCACGGCGACATCGAGCGCCACTTCCGCAACGCGAACTACATCGGCTTCACGGGGACGCCCATCTTCGAGGCAAACAAGGGCAAGGACGGCAGAACGACCGCCGATGTGTTCTATGCTGGCTCGAAGTTGGATTCCTGCCTGCACCGCTACATGATTAAGGACGCGATTGCGGACGGCAACGTCCTGCGTTTCTCGGTGGAGTACCAGCGGACGATTTTCGCGAAGCAGGTGTCCGCGAGCGGTATCGACCCGGAGCGTCTCGGGGACCCCGAGTATTGCAGGCGCCACAATCTGGATTTGGACGCCCTGTATCACGATGACGAGCGCATCCACGTCGTCGCGTCGGACATCTTTGAGCACCACGCACAGCACGTCCATCCGCAGGGCAAGGATGTCTACACGGCACTGTTCGCGGTGGACTCCATCCAGACGCTCGGCAAGTATTACGACGCGTTCCGGGAGCTGAACGAAGCGCGTCCAGATGACGAGCGCTACCGGGTGGCGGCGATATTCACCTATCAGGCGAACGAGGACATGGACGAGGGCGGTGACGAGCATTCTCAAGAGCTGCTGGCCCGCTGTATGGCCGACTATAACGGAATGTTCGGCACGGCATTCGACCTGGATTCATTCGACGCCTACCGCAAGGACATCGCGAAGCGCATGAAGCAGAAGGAGCTTCCGCAGGTCGACATCCTTCTGGTTGTGAACATGATGCTGACCGGGTTCGACGCCAAGCCGCTGAACACGCTGTATCTGGACAAGAACCTCATCTGGCACACGCTTGTGCAGGCGTACAGCCGCACGAACCGCGTGGATAAGGTGACGAAGCAGTTCGGGCAGATTGTGTCCTACCGCGACATCAAGAAGGCGCAGGACGACGCGCTGAAGCTATTCTCCGGCGACGGTGACCCGAACGAATACCTGCTGGAGAGCTACGAGTATTACGTGAACCAGTGGATGAATCAGGAAGTCCAGCTGCGTAAGGCGGCGCAGACGGTCGACGACGCGGGGCAGCTTCAGAGCGAGGAGGACATCCGCAAGTTCGTGGTGGCGTTCCGTGCGATGTCGGGCACGCTGGCGACCTTGAAGACCTTCGGGAAGTTCGACTGGGCGGATTTGTCTGTCGTGCTGGACGATGAGGAATACGAGGGCTACAAGAGCTGGTATCTGTACTATCACGACGAGGCCAAGAAGAAGGACCCGAAGGTCCCCGTGCCGGTGGACGTCGATTTCGACGTGGAGCTGGTGCGTACCGACCGCATTAACGTGATGTACATCCTGAGCCTGCTGAAGTCCGCCAACGACGGGGACAAGTCCGAAGAGGAGCGCGCCCGCGACATCGACTTGGTGATGCGCGAAATCGAGCGCTCAGATAACGACGCCCTCCGTGCGAAGAAGGACATCATGGAGGCGTTCATCCGCACGAGATTCTACGATTTGCCGGACGGCATCGACGTGCAACAGGCATACGAGCAATTCGAGCGCGAGAGCCTACAAGCGGAAATTGAGTCCTTCGCGTACGACAACGGCGTCGAGGCGCAGGACGTCTTGGACATCTTCTCGGAGTACACCTTCGGCGGAAGTATTACCGAAGAGGACATCCGTAAGCGCCTCGCGTCGTACCGCATGGGGCTTTTGAAGATTACGAAGATGACGAACGCCATCAAGGAGTTTGTCGTCAGCACATACAGCCGTTACAAGGCAGAAGGAGAATAGACTTGTATGATTGACTCAACGAAGTATCAGGCGCAGGCGAGCGAGCTGTCCCAGAAACTCTGGGCCATTGCCAACGACCTGCGTGGGAACATGGATTCCACGAAGTTTCGAAACTACATCCTCGGAACGATTTTCTACAGGTATCTGTCGGAGCGCACTGAGGATTACATGCAGGAAATCCTGAAGGAAGACGGTCTGACCTACGAGCAGGCGTTTGCGAATGATACCTATCGCTCGGTGGTTGAGCGGTGGTCCATCGAGCATCTGGGGTACATTATCCGACCCGAGAACCTGTTCGGTGAGCTGGTACGCAAGATTGTCCGTCCAGACGGTGACGCCGACCGCTTCAATGTCGAGGATTACGAGCGTGCCGTGAACGAGCTGACCGGCTCCACTATGGGGCAGGCGTCCGAGGCGGCGTTTTCCGGTCTGTTCAACGACATGAAGCTGCAAGACCCTGATTTGGGTGACACCGTGTCGGCGAGGACATCGCTCATTGCGAAGGTCATCGTGAAAATCAGCGAGATTGACTTCAAGTTGGCGGACTCGCAGTTCGACGTGCTGGGCACGGCGTACATGATTCTCATCGGGCTGTTCGCGTCCGATGCCGGCAAGAAGAGCGGCGAGTTCTTCACGCCGACCGGACCCTCGAAGCTAGTGGCGACGTTGGCGACCGTGGGTCTGGACGAGGCAAGGACCGTAGGCGACTGTACCTGCGGTTCGGCGTCCATGCTGCTGGAAGTTCAGAAGCACCTGACCACGGGACGCGTGGGGCACTTCTACGGACAGGAGAACAACGCTACGACGTACAACCTCGCCCGTATGAACATGCTGATGCACGGCGTTGATTATCAAAACTTCGACATTTACAAGGGCGACACGCTGCGGGAGGACAAGTACGGCGACGTGAAGATGACCGTACAGGTGTGCAACCCTCCCTATTCCCTGAAGTACGACGGGAACCCGGCGCTGCTGGATGACCCGCGCTATTCCGGCGCCGGCAAGCTGCCGCCCAAGTCCCATGCGGACTATGCCTTCGTCGAGCACATGGTCTATCACATGGATGACGACGACGGGCGTGTGGCGGTGCTCCTGCCCCACGGTGTGCTGTTCCGTGGTGGTGCCGAGGAGGTCATTCGCAAGTACATCGTGAAGGACTTGAACCGTCTGGATGCGGTCATCGGACTTGCGCCGAACCTGTTCCATGGAACGAGCATCCCCGTGTGCCTGCTGGTGCTGAAATCCAAGCGCAACGGCAACAGCGGCAACGTGCTGTTCATCGACGCCAGCAAGGAGTTCAAGCCCGGCAAGAACCAGAACACGCTGGAAGACGCGCACATCCAAAAGATTGTGGAGGCTTATAAGAACCGCGCGGACGTGGACAAGTTCGCCCATGTGGCGGACATGGCGGAAATCGAGGCGAACGGCTGGAATCTGAACATTCCGCGCTACGTCGATACGTTCGAGGAAGAGGAGCCTGTGGACCTTGCTGCCGTACGCGACGACCTCAAGTGCATCGAGAGCGAGAAGAAGGCCGCTATCGACAAGGTCGAGTCGATGCTGCATCAGCTGAGACTATGAGAGGAGGGGCGTAATTGATTTGTTCAGATTGGATAAGCATAATTTGCGCCTCGATTTCCCTCGTCGTGACCATCGTGATTGCGGGCCTGCAGCTGTGGCAAAGCGGGCGCATGGAGAAATTCGAGCGACGCCAGGATGAGCGCGACGAGCGACGCCACGCTGAGGAAGTGAAGTCTCAGGCGGTTTCCTTCATATCGAAGCATTATGCAGACCGCGGCCTGATTCCTCTGTGCGCGATGGCGGCGATGCATAACGACCTGTATTACTATTCGCGGGAGATGTACCGCGAGTTTTGCTGCATGACGCTCGAAGCACAGAACCGTGTCCTTGAATACTGCGGACTGGATTTGCACGTCACGGAGGAAAAAGGGCTTTTTGAGCGATGCATTAAAGCAGTGGAGGAAGTCTTGCGCACGCATTTCCATGACGATGAGTCTCCGTTCTATGACGGGGGCAAGTACGTGTTGCGCAGCCTCGAATGTTATGGCGGCGAGAAGATTCCCGTTGAGCGAATCAATTATCGTCCTCCATATATGACTGGTCCGCTCGCCGTGAATTTTGATGGCACCTCATCTTATGAACGCTGTATCGCAGATGTTTTAAGCGAATCGTTCCGGGACGATGGTTCCGAACGCCCTATTTCCGACCTTGAGTGCAAATATGAGTTCAGAGAGGCGCCGGAAAACGAAGCATGTCAGTTTGCAACGGTCCTTGCGCAGTTCATCGCAATATACGGCAGCGAGGATGTGGACTCGGATAAAGAATACGGTGCGCCGGGAGGATATGCGGGAGAAACCATAGACACGATGGAAGATTTGTTTTTACTGGCAGTATTCGAAATGTATATCCATTTGGTTCTGAAGGAGGTGTGAGCATGGGAGAACCGAAACTGAGATTCAAAGCTGATGACGGGTCTGACTTCCCAGATTGGGAAGATAAGACACTTGGAGAGTTGTTCCATATTTCCGCAGGTGGGGATATTGATAAGAACAATTGCGTGGCAAAGCAGTCCAAAGATTATCCTTATCCAGTTTATGCCAATGCATTGGTTAATAACGGAACATATGGATATGCCAATTATTACAAAATTGACGGCGACACATTCACTGTGACGGGACGTGGTGATGTGGGACACGCCGTGGCACGACATTGTATGTACGTACCCATTGTCCGTCTGCTTGTTTGCCGGCCAAACATGGATGATGACGTTGATTTCTTCGCTGAGCAGATAAACTATACGAGAGTTTTTATTGAATCAACTGGTGTTCCGCAGTTGACGGCACCTCAGCTTTCAAAAATTAAAGTCAAGCGTCCTACCCTCCCTGAGCAGCGCAAAATCGCCGACTTCCTGTCCGCCGTCGATGCGGTCATCGCCGCGCAGCAGGCGGAGGTCGATGCGTGGGAGCAGCGCAAGAAGGGCGTGATGCAGAAGCTGTTCAGTCAGGAGGTCAGGTTCAAGGCCGACGACGGGAGCGACTTTCCTGATTGGAATGAAACGCGCTTGAATAAGCTCTGCGAATACGGAACAAATCGTGGTACTGGCGGAAATTATGTCGGCACGGAAAATATGTTGAAGGATTTCGGCGGCGTCGCTGTTGAAAACAGGGAGAGTGAAGGAACTGGTTCTTTGTATGGACCGGGTGACACGCTTATGTCGAATATTCGTCCATATCTGAAGAAAGTCTGGACTGCGGATTGCGAGGGCGCTTGTAGCACGGACATACTCGTATTCCACCCAACGAATGTTGTGCCAGATTTTCTACATTATGTGATTGCCTCTGATTCTTTTGTCGCCTACGTTATGTCAGCTGCGAAGGGGTCAAAGATGCCTCGTGGAGACAAGGCTCATATCATGCAAATGCCTGTTTTTGTTCCTGATAAAGATGAGCAGCTAAAAATTGCTGACTGCCTCACTTCGATGGATGAGGTCATTCAGAAGTCGAAGGACGAGCTTGCGAAGTGGCAGGAACTGAAGAAGGGCCTGCTCCAGCAGATGTTCGTATAGGCGCCAACAGCCCGCCGTTCTGATTCTGGGCGGTGGGCTTTATAATTAAATGCGTATTTACGCAATTCATCATATAGGAGGAATAGACGTGAAAACCTATAAGCAGAAAAGACAGGGGGTGGTAAACCTATGGCACGTAAGAAGAAATTCGCGCCGAACGACAACAACCTTGCGATAGCGTACTACCGCTTCTCGTCCCACTCGCAGAACGAGGCGAGTATCGACCAGCAGCGCGAGCTTGCCCATGAATGGGCGGATGCGCACGGCTTCAAAATCGTGCAGGAGTATGAGGACGCGGCAATATCCGGCACCACGGACGCACGACCGGGGTTCCAGCAGATGCTGTCGGAAGTCGCAAAAATCCGTCCTCATACCCTCATCATGTGGAAGACCGACCGCCTGGGGCGCGACAAGTACGTTCTGGCGATGGCGAAGAAGAAAATCCGCGACGCGGGGTGCGAGATTCACCTGTTGGCCGAGCACATCCCGACGGAGGGACCCGAAGGCGTCCTCATCGAGGGGCTGATGGAGGCCATGGCGGAGTATTACAGCCGCCAGCTGTCGCAGAACATCCAGCGCGGCATGGACTACAACGCGCAGCACGCCCTGTACAACGGCCACAAGCTGTTCGGCTACGACGTGGACAGGTCCACGAAGAAGTACATCCCGGACCCGAACACGGCGCCGTTCGTGCAGTGGGCGTTTAAGGAATACGCGTCGGGCAAGCCGCTGAAGGCCATTGCCGAGGAGATGAACGCGCAGGGCCTGCGCACGCCGAGGAACGCGAAGTTCAGCGTGAACATGCTGAACAAGATGCTCAAGAACCGCGCCTACATCGGCGAGTACCACCACGGCGACATCGTGGTCGCCGGCGGAATGCCCGTCCTTGTCGACGAGGCGACCTTCGATAGGGCGCAAAGGCGGTTCGCCGAGAACAAGCGCAAGGGTTCCCAGCGGGCGCACGGCATGGGCGGCAGCGACGCCCCGCGCTATTGGCTCACGGGCAAGCTCTATTGTGGTGAGTGCGGGAGCACCATGCAGGGCGTGTCCGGCACGAGCAAGACCGGGCGGACGTATTACTACTACTATTGCTCCGCCCAGCGCAGGAAAGAGTGCCACCTGCACAAGGCCCGCAAGCGGGACTTGGAGGACATGGTGCTGTTCGCCCTGCACAACATCGTCGACGACGAGGAGAACGTGACGGCGCTCGCCTTGGATGCGGCGGAGTATTACGAGAAGAGCCACGACGACACCGCGTATCTCGAAGCGCTGGAGGCGAAGCGCAGGGAAGTGGAGAAAAGCCTTGCGAACCTCGTGAAGGTCATCGAGAAGGGCGTGGTCAGCGATACGGTGACACAACGCCTCACGCAGCTCGAAGAGCAGAAGAGCGCCCTGAACGATGCCATAGGGACGGAAAACGTCCGCGTGTCGCTGTGCGAGGACAGGCACAGCATCCAGGCGTACTTCGACAAGTTCCTGCACGCCGACGTGAACGACCCGGAGATTCGAGACCAAGTCTTCGAGTATTTCGTGGACAAGGTCTATCTGTACGACGACAAGCTCGTCGTGAGCGTGTGGTTCTCCGAGGACGACAAGCAGGAAATCACGTGGCGGGACTGGTTCTCGCTGGATGAGTATTGGACCGACGAATCCCCTTTTGTTAAAGGGGAAGCCGCCGAGTTCGACTGCTTCCCCCTCGGCTCCACAGAACAGAACGTCCCTCCTTCCGGGAGGGGCGTTTCTTGTTTTTTCGAGCCTATACCCGCAGGTGAGGATCCTCGGCATCGACAGCTCCCCGGACATGATCGCCTCGGCGCGCAAGCTCCACCCCGACTGCGATTTCGATGTGCTGGACGCCGGGTCGCTCGACGAGCTCGACACCGATTTCGATGTAGTCTTCTCCAACGCCTGCCTGCAATGGGTGCCGAATCATGAACGGGTGCTGCCCTCCATGCTGTGACGGCTTAACGCCGGCGGCATCGCGGCGGCGCAATTCACCGAGAACATCAACCTGCCGCCGCACATCATCATGCGCGAGACCGCGTGCGAGCCGAAATGGCGGCAGTGGATCAGCGAGATACGCCGCTACTGCAATCTCGGCGGCGACAATTTCGACGTAAGCGCATACTATGATCTGCTCGCCCCGCTCTCCGCGCACATCGACGTGTGGGAGACGAACTACTACCATGCGCTGCCTGGGTATGAGGCGATCCTCGACTGGTATCGCGGTACCGGTCTGCGCCCGTATCTGGCCCAGCTGCCCGATGACGGCCTGTATCTGCGAGTTTTGAGAGCGTCGGTTGAGCGAGCCATAGATTTTTCATATGTCCGCGGTCTTGTGTCGCGCCCTGCGACGTGCTTCGATGGTGGGTGCCGGCGGCAAGGGGCTTCGCCGGTGCCATATCAATGGTTCGCACGTCAAGAAGGGGGTTGCGATGGTGTCCACCACATTGGACTTCGCCGAGAAGTACCTGCTGAAAACCGAGGTCAGGACCGTCGCGGTCATGCCCGGCGACGATGATTCGGTGCGTGATGATGATTCGTACGACGCATAGTGCGGTGAGTCGTTCTCGATGATGTTTGTGCGAGGATGACTCATATTCCCGCACAAGTGCGCATGATGCGGATTCCCGGAATCCCGAGACTTGCTTTCGCTTGATGCCCGATTGGCCCGGTATCATACTCGCGCCTGTATCATTGAGGACGATTCGTTGCATATCTTGCCACCGGGAAGGGTCATCATGGGACGCAGTCGGTGATGCATTTCCACGTGCACTTAATCCCGCACAGATATGGGGACGGATTGGACACCTGGCCCAAGCTGCCGGGCCGCTCGCTCGACCTCGATACGGCATGGCGGCGGTTGAGGCGGGGAAAATCGACTTCGTGAGGATTGTGATATAGGACATCAAAACGGCGGGATTCCGCCGATGCAACCTGTGGTTGCGCACGGTTGCGGGGCATGGTCGGCGATTGCAACCGTAAGATGGTGGCGGATGGCGTGGACGGCGTGCCATAGTGGGGTCATCGGCCGAACATGACATGATGGAATCACTTGAGAAGGGATTTGACGATGAGCTTCCGCACCAACCTGCAATACCTGCGCGCCCAACGCAACATGACCCAGGAGCGACTGGCCATGCTGCTCGGCGTCTCGCGGCAGGCTATTTCGAAATGGGAATCCGAGAAGGCCTACCCCGAAATGGACAAGCTGCTCATGATCTGCGATCTGTTTGGCTGCACGCTCGACGACCTCGTGCTCGGCGACGTGAGCGTGAGCACCAGCCGGCCGGACTCGCACGGCGCATCGGCAACAGGCTGCGGCACGACTGTCGGAGGCAGGACCGGTGAAGATGCCGGGAGCCCTGCACATGCGGGGAACGCGAAGGGAAGTATAGGCGACGCCGACGAGCCCGCGCATCTCGGTGCGGCCGGTGCCATCGAGCCAAGCCTCACGGGCGTGCCGACCGGCGAGACACCGTACGGAACCGGTTCGCCCCGCCCCGCCGTGCACGCCAATACGGCCACCCTGCCGCAGGACCTGACCGGCTACGACGAGCATCGCCGCCGGTTCGCGCTGCTCATCTCCGGCGGCGTTGCGGCGATCATCGCGGCGGTCGGTATCTGCAATCTGTTCGATTCAAGCAACTCCATCCTCGGCGTGACGCGGCTCAATGACTTCCTCACGTTCCTGTGCATCTGCATAGGTGTGATCGCCGGGCTGGCGATGCTGGTCCCGGGCGGCATGTCGCACGCCGAGTTCAAACGCCGCCATCCGTATATCGAGGATTTCTACACCGATGAGGATCGCAGCCGCGAGACGCGTCTGCTGGTGGTCGGCATCGTGGGCGGTATAGCGGCAATCCTGATCGGCATAGCGGTGACTGTGTACGCCGATGACGTGTTGGGCATCAGCGATGGATGGCCGAACGCGATCATGCTGATGCTGTACTCGGTCGCCGTCTTCAGTTTCGTTTACTGCGGAATACGGCACGGCATGCTCGACATCGACGGCTACAACAAGAAGGCCGATACCGATGGCAAGAAAGAGCGTGCAGCCGGGCATGATTTCTACGACAATCTGACCGGTGCGGTATGCGGCATCATCATGTCGCTGGCCACGATAACCGCCCTGTGCCTACTGTTTCTGGGGCCGTGGATGCTGCATGACGACTGGAGCTCCGTGGGCCTGTTCTGGCTGCCGTGGCCGATCGGCGGCGTGCTGTGCGGCATAGCGAGCCTCATCATCCAGCTGGTCAAGGATTATCGCAGGCGCAACGACGACGGACAAGGCGCCGGGCAGCCCGGGCGGACGAAATAGCAAGGAAAGGACGGCCGATGGATGATCTCGCCGCGTCTCGTGAGCGGTATCCGTTGCAAACCATGCGATTGCCGGATGGCGAACCCTTCGCATACCGGTATCATCGCAATCCCTCCGCCCGCGCAACGATTGTGCTCCTGCCGGGCGGAATCGGGCTGTCCGACTGTTCTGCCTGCATTTTGAACGGTTCGTCGAGGACCGCTCGGTCATCACCTTCGATTATCAGGAGCGGTTCGCGACGAACGCCGAACTGGCGCGTGCCATCGCAAGTGGAAGCGGACGCTTCGCCTGATATCGATGCCGCTGCACCGGCGTCTGATGGCGTGGGCCGTGATGCGCAAGACGCAAGACCTGTCGTCTGGCGAACGGCGGCTGATGCAGGGCCTGTGCGATGTCCTCAAGCAGTTGCTGAGCAAGCCGTATCAGCGGCATATGGCCGATTTGCTGATCGATGCTGCGTCGCACGCCGACATGGTGACGGCGGTCATCTCGCGCTGTTGGTGCGCATGGACGAGTACATGGATACCGTACGCGCCTTCATCGGGTCGCATGCGGCCCGCTCTTAGCAGGCGTCTCTAGTCTCGCGTCGGATCCTTCTGCAGAAGCAGGAACACGAGCGCCACGACCAGCAGCAGCACCGCGATAGACAGCACGCCGAGCGAGGCTCGTGGTCTGCGACGCATGAGTGTGACCGTGAGCTCCCCAGCTGATGAGCGCAAAGGCAGAGATTGGTTTCGCGTGGGATTGTCCCGATGTCAAGGTCATGATGCAAAAGCGTTAAGCATCCTACGGATTATATTGAGAAAAGAAGTCATTAGTAATACAATTGGCTTTAGAAAGGATTCATTATGAGCACTACCACTGTTCGCATGGATGATGATCTCAAAGCCGAAGTGAACGCCATTCTTGATTCCATGGGATTGAATTTCAATACGTTCGTGAATATGGCCAGCGTGCAGTTGGTGTCGCAGCGTCGTATTCCGTTCGAGGTGAGGGCGCCTGAACCCGTGCTGCCTCACGCGGGACATGTTGCCGCCAATGGAGTTACGTACCGTGGGGTCGACGAACAGGGATATCCGGTGGTCGAAGTGCCGAACGCCATGGTGTTGAATCCGAGCCGGGGCTCCGATGGTGTTGCCGTACTGCCCAAGGCGTGGCGCGATGGCGAATAATCATGATATTCCGGAATTGATGCCGGTTCCGGAGCAACTGCATGTCTTCGACGTGTATCGCATGCGGGTGCGGTTCGAGGATGATCCGACGAAATCACGCAACCATACGTGGCCGCCATCGTCATACAAGCCGACGACGACGGTGGAGTGGCTGTGAAACTGACCAGCAATCCAACTTGGCATGGGGCGGGCGATGTGCAACTGCCCGAGTATGAGCATGCCGGGCTTACCCATCTGACGACCGCTCGCTGCGCGCAGCTGGTGCGGTTCCGCCGGTCGGATCTACAGGGATTCGCCGGTAGATTGAGTCGGAATGATGCCATACGTGTGGCCAATGCGGTCGGCGAGGTAAAGCCTGAAGAACAGGTGTGGCTGTAATTCTGTTCTGCCGTCTAACTGGTTCGGGGTGTTCACTGTGAACCAGTGCGCAATTGCGATGGTCGGATGTCTTTCTACAGTCCGCTTATATGTGAAGGTTTTGTGGTCGACGTTGCGTCATATGTTGCTTGTGACGTTGCGTAATGCGGCATATTGCTTGGTGAAAGGAGGTTAGGCCATGTCGATGGACGATGAAACGGACAGCCGATACGCCACAGGGGACATCGCCAAACTCACTGGTGTGAGTGTGCGAACCGTGCAGTACTACGATGCCAAAGGTCTGTTGATTCCCAATGAGATCAGCGACGGCGGCCGAAGGCTGTACGGGACTGCAGAGGTCGAGCGGATGCGGGTCATCCTTTTTCTCAAAGGACTCGGCTTCAAGCTGGAGCAGATTCGCTCGATTCTGTCGGACGAGCGGCCGGAACGGGTGCTGGTTGATTTGCTGGATCAGCAGACGGCATCCTTGCAGTCGGGTATCGCCGAGCAGAAGCAACGTCTTGATGACTGCTTGCAGCTGCGCAAAGCACTGACGGTCTCGGCGTCTGACTTCGTATCGTCAACATTAACCGACATGGCAACCGTTATGAACACCACAACCACTCATTCCCTGCGCACCACATATTTGGTCATACTGGCAATCGCATTGCCCGCGACTTTGTTGCAAATTGCATGCCTCGTCATCGGTGTGATGACAGACGTATGGTGGCCGCTGCCGGTCGCCGTTCTGCTGGCGATTGCGCTCACTGTTGCGGCGATGAAGTACTATCGCTCCCGCGTGCAGTACCTATGTCCGGCTTGCCATGAGACCTTCCAGCCGGGTATGCGAGAGTTCGTATTCGCCGCACACACGCCCAAGACACGCAAGCTTACCTGCCCGCATTGCGGTCACAGGGGGTACTGCATGGAACTCAGCATCTGAAAGTTTCTGATTATAGCGTTCGATTTACGAACGGTAGTTGTCGCAGAATTTGCGACAACTACCGCCCTGCCAAAATATGTGCGTTGTGCAGGGCTAAATTGTTTCAGGTCGCGGCTCGGGCGGTAGGATCTGCCGTTTCATCGCTGCTTCGGCGTTCCTGTTGCTGATTGATGGGTGACATTACGCTTGTGTTGGATCCTTCTGCAGGAGCAGGAAGATGAGCGCCAACACCAGCAGGATGGCGATGGAAAGCACGCCGAGGGAGGCGTTGCCGGTGATCGACGTGGTGGTGGCCACGAGGAACGTGCCCAGGATGCTCGCGGTCTTGCCGAAGATGTCGTAGAAGCCGTAGTACTCGTTGGCGTGGTCCTTGGGGATGATCTTGCCGTAATACGAGCGGCTCAGCGCTTGGATGCCGCCCTGGAACATGCCGACGAGGATCGCCAGGATCCAGAACTGCGCGGCCGACACGAGGAAGAACGCGGCGAAGAACACGATGCACATGTAGGCCACGACCGCCGCCACGATCATCGCCTTGCAGCCGAACCGCCCGGCCATCCGCCCGTACAGGATCGCGCATGGGAACGCCACGAACTGCGTGACCAGCAGCGCCACCACCAGCTGAGTCGAGTCGATGCCCAGCTCGGCGCCGTACGAGGTGCTCATCGAGATCACCGTGTTCACCGCATCGATGTAGAAGAAGAACGCGAGCATGAACATCCACAGCGGCTTGTTCCTCACTATCTTGCGGAAGGTGCCGCCAAGCTCGCGGAAGGTGCCGCGCACGGCCGTTCCCAGCTGGTCGCGTGTGGCGCGGTAATGCTCCTGACGGTAGCTGGAGATCAGCGGGATCGTGAACGCGACCCACCAGACGGCGGTGATGATGAACGATGCGCGGGTGCAGCCGGTCGTCGTCCAGCCGAATGGCAGCGCCGGGCCGCCGAAGATCAACGCGATGCACACGATGAACGGCACGGTCGAGCCGATGTAGCCCCAGCCGTAGCCGTGCGAGGAGACCTTGTCCATGCGTTCGTTCGGCGTGGTGTCGATCAGCATCGAATCGTAGAACGTGAGCGAGCCGTTGAGTCCGATCGTCGCGAGGATATACACGACCAGGAACGGCAGCCACGTCAGTGGAAGCGCCATCGCGCAGCACGTGACGACGCCGGTGCCGAAGAAGCCGAGGAAGAACTTGATTTTCATGCCCTGCACGTCGGCAATCGAGCCGAGCAGCGGCATGAGCAGCGCGATGACCAGCGATGCGATGGTCTGCGCGTAGCCCCAGGCCGACACGATGTTGCCGTCCGCGGGCATCAGCGATTTCGCGTAGATCGGAATCACCGCGGTGGACAGCAGCACGAACGCGGAGTTGCCCACGTCGTAGATGATCCATTTCTTCTCGCGCGGGGTGAGTTTCGCGGTGGTGGTGAGGGCCGGCTCTGTGCCGGCCGCTGCACTGTCTGCCGGGCCATCGGCGGGTTTGGCTGCGATGCTGTCGTTCATGGGGACTCCTGACGTCGTGTTCATATATATCGTAAAGTGCCGTTTCCGGCATACCAAGTTTCCATATGAATTGCGGGTGAATTGTTGCGGGCCGGCGGGGGTCGGACGGGTTGGACGGGTCGGGCGCGCAATGGGCCGCATCGATCGTGGCGATCGTCATCGGGGTCGGCGTTCGTTATCTGGTACACCTATTATGCGTGGCGCAAGCCCGATCCCATCGAAGAGGCGCGGCGGGCGGATATGTTCGCTCGCGGTTGGACGCCGCTGGACGAGGACGTGCACTTCCCTCCGGCGTGGTTCGCCAAGATTTCCAAGCTGAGGACGATCGGTAGCGAAATGCCGCATACGGCATGGGGCAAGGACGGCTGGATCACGTTCAACTATGACGTGATGCAGTTCATATCGGACGCGAACCCCAGCTATGCCACCGGTATCGTGTTCCTGGTATGCCCGTGCACGGTGCCACGAGGCCCACTCATGTGGGCGACCATCCATCAGGGTCGCAAGATGTTTCAGCGCGCCAGCGAGCAGGGCGGCGTGCCCGCCGACGTGGTCGAACTGCTGAAGATGAGCCCGTACAGACCGAATCTGATCGTGATGGATGGACGAATCTACGTATGGTTGCGGGTGAATTACATACCGTTGCCGCAGCGTTTTTCTGAATTATCCGCTGGAAAGCGATCTGATTCCGTTGACGAAGGAACTGCATCGCAGGCTCGCCCGCGATATGGGGATTGTCGGCCAGACGCCGTGGGGTGGCCGCGCCTGAGCGGTCATCGGTACGGTGATTGGTCCAATAGCGTTCTTAAGTGCGCGCCGAAACGACAAGTGCGCGCACATAGGGACGCAAAACACCCGATTTGCGTCCCTATGTGCGCAGAGTCGTCCGTTCGGCGCGCACTTAAGGACGCAAACGGAACGACAGCGTTGCGCAACAATCCATATCGGCCGGGCGACGCTGCGGGGAATGGCTACTTCGCGGCCTCGGCCGGAGTCTCGTCTTCCTCGAGCTTGGCGATGACCTCGTCATAGCCGGGGCAGTCCGGAACGCCGTTGATGGAACGCTGAATGCCCAGCGAAGCGGCCGCGTTGGCGATCTTCACCGCATCGACAAGCGACCAGCCGCGGGCGATCAGTGCGCACATGGCACCGGTGTGGCACGAGCCCGCCGAACGGGTGTGCGTCGCCTTCGTCGGATACCCCTCCACATGGATGACTTCGCCGCCCGGCGTGCGCACCCACGCGCCGCGCGACCCCGCACGAACCACCAGCGGCGCGCGCAGCGTGGCGCCGAGGCTGTTGCACAGCGCCTTCATCGAGTCGTCGAATCCGCCGCCGACGGTCATCGACAGGGAATCGTCCACGAACACGCCAAGCCGGTCAGCGAGCGTGCGGGCCTCCTGACGGTTGCAGGACCAGATGGGCCGCACCAGCACCAGATCCTCCAGCAGGTGGTCGCTGACCATGTGCAGCGTGTTGGTCGGATTGAGCACGATGCTGTAGTCGCGCGTCGTCGGGTCCGAAGAGGTGCGATGCAGGAAGGCGTCGATGCCTGACGCGCTGTGATCCATCAGCGTGTTGGCGCTGATGTGCACCACATCGCCCTCGCCGGGCTCCACGCAGTCGAACGTGTTCTCGTTGCCTTGTGATTCGGCGCCATACGTGGCGACGAACGTCTTGCGCTCGCTGTCGTTGAGCACCAGACGGAAACCGGAATCGGCGTCGATGCGGTCCTGGCCGATGTGCTCGATGCCGTTGTCGTTGAGAGCCTTGCGGATCAGTGACGCCCACGGCCCGTTGCCGATGACGCCTGCGTGCTTGGTCGCCGCCCCAATCCGGCTGGCCGCCTGCATGACGCGGAAGCTGCCGCCCACCGACGGCATGGTATGGTTCGCGACGGCGAATCCGCCCGGTTGGGGAATCGCGTCGATGTCCATCATGATGTCGACCCACACCTGTCCCAACGAGATCACTGTGGGGGAGGGCACGTCGTTTTTGCGTGAAAGCAGGCCTTTAAGTGAATTGAGCATCATTCCTCCTTGACGATTGCCGCGTTGCATGTATCGTATGCCATACAGTAACCGTTTTACCGTGATTTTATGAAGAGTTGCTGGATGCGGCAATAGTCAAGACGGGTGATATTGTGTGGATGTGTAGGTGAAAGCCGCAATGATACACGCTTGATTTGCATTTGTTTGTGTTTGGCGCTATTATTGTGAAGTTGTGTGTTCAAGCATCCGTGCTGGAACACGGAAGACTTGAACATCAAGGTTATTAAGGGAGTCCATCATGGCAGCTCGTTGTGCAGTGTGCGGCAAGGGTCCGCAGGTCGGATACACCGTTTCTCACTCGCATATCCGCAACAAGCGCACCTTCCGCCCGAACCTGCAGCCGGTTCGTACCACCGTTGACGGCCAGAACGTTCGCGTCCGCGTGTGCGTCAAGTGCCTCAAGGCCGGCAAGGTTCAGCGTGTGGTTGCGTGACATCGCGCGATAACGTTTCACTGAGGCCCCGGAAGTCGCAAGACTCCGGGGCCTCTTTATATCCGCTGGCGGAGGGGACAATGCGATGCCGTCCCGCCGGCACACCACAATAGGGACGTATGAGCATCACGTTGAACACCACCATGTCGTCGATCATGACGAACAAGCGGCGTGTCGGCGCGCTCAAAAGCCTTGGCGTCGTGACGGTGGGCGATGCGTTGACCTACTATCCGTTCCGCGTCGCCGATCCGGTGCCCCTGCGGGCACTGCGCGAGGCCCGTATCGGCGAGAGAATGGCGTTCTCCGCGTCGGTGCGCAGCATGCGGGTCGTGCCGATGAACGTTCGGCGGGGCTACCGGCTCGAGGCCGTGGTGGATGACGGGGATTTCGCGGTTTCCCGGCATATCGCGGGGGCCGCCGCCCGTTTGGTGTTCTTCTCGTACAAGAAGCAGTATGTCGATTGGCTGAGCATGCGGCTGCGTTCCGGCGCGATTGTGGTGATCGCCGGCGAGCCGAGCGAGTTCAACGGCCAACTGCAGTTCACCCATCCCGAAATAATGACGGTCGCTCCCGGCTCCGGTCCGGCTGATGGCGAATACTCCGGTGTCGTGCAGATGAGCGCTCTGAAATACGACGCCGACACCGTCGAAGCGGGCCTGCGTCGCATCAGCAGACCCCGACCGGTGTATCACGCGTCGTCTCGTATCTCCAGCGAACACATTCATGAGTCGATAGTGCAATGCATCGAGTTGCTGGCCGGAACCGGGCAGGATCTCCCGGGCGATGCGGCAACGGAAGCCCCGCAAACAATGAAACCGATGGAAGACGGCGGCATCAGCGGCGCCGGAACCGCTCCAGCGGATGCCGAGTCTCGGTCAGGAAACGCCGTGGCCGTCGGCCTGGCCCGCGCGATCCCGGACGTCCTGCCCGAATCGGTGCGCGAATCGAATCATCTGCTGCATCGCGCGGAAGCATTCCTGGCCATCCACGACCCGCTCAGCACCGCGGATTTCAAACGGGCCATCGGCACGATGCGCTACGAGGAGGCGTTCGTCTCGCAGACGGCGCTGCTCCAGTCGCGTAGCAATGTCCGCAAGGATGCGGCCCTGCCTTGTGCGGGCGTGGCGCTGCGTGACCGGTTCATCGAATCACTGCCGTTCCCGCTGACCGGCGGCCAGCGGGAGGTCATCGATGATATCGGCGTGGACATGGCCCGCGAATATCCGATGCAGCGCCTGCTGCAGGGCGAGGTCGGTTCCGGCAAGACCGTGGTCGCGGTCGCGGCCATGCTGCAGGCGGCGGGTTCCGGCCATCAGGCGGTGCTTGTCGCGCCCACTCAGGTGCTCGCCGAGCAGCATCATGCGACCATCAGCGCCATGCTCTGCGCGATTGACGGCGTCGAGACGGGCGATGACCCGTCCCGCGATGCCCTGTCTCCCAATGACCCGGCCGACCTGATCAAGGTCGCCGAATCCGCTGCCGATGACGGAGATGCCAAGGGGCGCACGGCCGTGAAACATCCCGTGAAACACAGTGGGGCGCGCAGTGGGAAACAAGACGGCGCGGCGCACGCGCAGTCGGACGCGAACACGCGGCACGTGCCGGTCATCCTGCTGACCGGCGGCATGAAACTGGCCGCCCGCCGCCGTGCTCTCGCGCTCGCGGCCAGCGGCGACCCGTGCATCATCGTCGCCACGCACGCCGCGTTCTCCAAGACGTTCCAGGCCCCGAACCTCGCGCTCGTCGTCATCGACGAGCAACACCGGTTCGGCGTGGAGCAGCGCGAATCCCTGCGCACCAAAAACGATGTCGTGCCGCACCTGCTGGTCATGACCGCGACGCCGATCCCGCGTACGGCGGCGATGACCTGGTTCGGCGATCTGGACATCTCGTGGCTCACCGAGCTGCCGGGTGGGCGCAAGCCCATCCGCACGTTCATCGTGCCTGAAGACGACGGCCGCATGATGGGCTCCATGTTCGCCCACATCCGCGGCCGCATCGACGCGGGGGAGCGGGCGTATGTCGTCTGCCCGCGTATCGATGCCGACGATGAATCGGACGGCGATGACGATACAAGTGGGGCATCGCAGATCGGCGTGTACGACGATTCCGACGCCTACAGGCGCGAATCCGCCACCGCGGCCGCCAACACAGCCGCCAGCGCGCCATCGCAGGAGGATGGTGACGGTGCTCCGTCACGGCCGCCGCTGCATTCCGTGGCCGAGATCGAGCGCAGGCTGTCATCGCTGCCGCAGTTCCGTGGCGTCCGTTTCGCGACGCTGACCGGCCGCGACGATGACGCGACCAAGCAGCAGGTCATGGCCGATTTCGCGGATGGGGCCACGCCGGTTCTGGTGGCGACAACGGTCATCGAAGTGGGCGTGGACGTGCCGCAGGCCAGCTGCATCGTGATCTTCGACGCTGACCGGTACGGGCTTTCGCAGCTGCACCAGCTGCGCGGGCGCGTGGGGCGCGGCGGCACGGATTCATGGGCGTTCCTGATTTCGCGGGCTGAGGACGGCGGTCCCGCGCAGCAGCGGCTGCAGGTCATCCAGGGCACGCTCGACGGTGCCCAGATCGCGCAGGCCGATCTGGAGTTCCGCGGCGCCGGAGACGTGCTCGGCGACGCGCAGTCGGGCGGCAAGTCCGGTCTGAAACTGCTGCGCGTGGTCAAGGACGTCAAGATCATCGCCGACGCGCGCGAACGTGCTGGGCGGTTGCTCGCCGATGACCCCGATCTGTCGGGCGAGGTCGAGCTTGCCGGCGCGGTGCTTGATTTCACCCGCGGCAACGAGACGTTCCTGACCAGCAGCTGACGCGCGACGGGCGATATGCGCCGCGGATAGGGTCGTTGGACACGAGCCCCGGCCCCGCCATCCGCGATCGAACAATGTGGCGCTTGAACACAGTATAGATTTTTCATATGGGAACGGCGTTCTCATCGCCGGCATGATGTGGTTCAGTTGTCATGAAGGTTTCGGCCGGGGAGGGGCATCATGGCATCATCACGTTCACTGCACACGGTTCATCTGGCCGCTTTTGGCGCGGGCAATGTCGTCGGTCTGGGGGTCATGTCGATGGCCGGCATCGGCGTCGGCATCACGGGCACCGGATTGTGGCTCGCCGTGCTGGTCGGTGGCCTGGGAGGCGCGTTCGCGCTGGTGCCGCAGCTGCTGGCCAGCTCGTCCGGCGATTACCCGGGTGGCCAGTACCAGCAGGTCGGCACGCTGCTGCCGCCCGTGTTCGGTGGCATCGTCGCCTATATCCTGTGTTTTCTGGTGTTCGACATCTCCGCGTACGCGCTGTCCGCGGCGCAGCTGCTCGGCCTGCCCACGCTGCCGACACGCCTGACCGCGGCGTTGGTCGTCGCGCTGTTCCTCGGCGTGCACATGCTGGGTGCCCGCATCGCCGCCATCGCCCAACTGGTGATGGCCGTGCTGCTCGCGGCGGCGTTGGGCACGTACGTTGCGGTGACAATGCCGCACGTGCGGCTCGCGAATCTCGCGCATTACACGTTTCTCGGCTCGCCTCTGGCGTTCCTGTTCGCATGCGTGTACATGACGTTCATGATGAACGGGGTGGCCGGCGTGGCGAACTATGCCGCGGTCGCGGACCGTCCGCGGGTGACGGTGCCCCGCGCGATGCGCGTCTCGCTGTTGCTGGTCGCCGTGACGTATGCGCTGATCTGCGTGGCCGATGCCGGCGCCTTGCCGATAGCCCAGGTCGCGAACCGGGATCTCGCCGTCAGCCTGTCCGCATTCGTCCCGGCTCCGGTGACGGTCGCGTTCGTGGTGGGCGGCTCCGCGTTCGCCCTGCTCACCACGCTCAATGCCGCGGTCGGCTGCGTGGCGTATCCGGTCGCCTCGGCCTGCGCGGACGGATGGTTGCCGCGCGAACTGGGAGAGCGTTCCGCTCGGACCGGCGCTCCCGTGCGCCTGCTTTCGGTGGGCATGATCGCCGCGGAGTGCCCGCTGATCGCCGGGAATTCCGCGAAAACCGTGTCGTCGAGCGTCACGATTCTGATGATCGTGGTGCAGGCGATGGTCGCCGTCGCCGCATTGCGCCTGATACTGCGCGACGGCTCATCGCTCTGCGCATTCCGCTCGCTGCCGTTGCTCGGCCGCGTGCCGCAATCCGGGCTCGCGGCGTTGTGCATCGTCGCGCTGCTCGTCGACCTGCTGCTGATCGCATGGCTGCTGTACACGATGAACCGTCTGCTGATCATCGGCAATGTCGTGATATTCGCCATAACGGTTGTCGCCGCTGTCATCGTGAACAAATATAGGGTTGATACGAGGCCATAACAACTATGTATAACCGCGGGTTTGCCAACGCGGCGACGCGGAGCCTACGATGATGTCAACGTTCACGGGAACCCGCGAACAGGCCCGGCCCCGGATGATGGGGCGGCACCCCGGTCAGGTGTCTTATCCGAGCAAGGAGTACGTTATGTGTGTCAATGAAGGCGTGAAGGCATCGGCTGTCAGCTCACTGTCGGGCGGACTGCCGATCATGCGCGAGCGGTGAGAGACCGCTCGATAGTCCGTTTCGGATGTTTGCCGGCGCGATCGCGATGATTGTGATTCGCCGTCCGGCATGATTCCTCACACTCCCGGCAGATTACGCCGACGGTTGCCGGATCATTCGCGGCGATGCGGATTCTGCCGCATCGCAGGTTTTCGTATATCGCGATTCGCCGCCACCAAACTGTACCGCCGCGCCGTATCCAAAAACGGCGCGGAAGACAAGAAGAAGGGAATATCCATGTCCACATCATCAGCTCGTCATGAAGCGCCACGCAACGGGCGGCCCGTGAAGCGCCGGCTTATCCGCGTGCTCGCCGGCTCGGCCGTGATAGGCGCATGGCGGTCGGCGGCCTGCAATTCGCGCTCGGCACGGCCTACGCGGCCGGCGACGTGTGCGACCTGTGCTCGACCAACTACAATCCGGTCGCCTGCTGTTCCAGTGGCGGTTCGGCTTACGATTCCAACCCCGGAGGCGGCATCGACGTCTCAGCGCAGAAGGCCGCGTTCGACAGCTACTGCGCGAACTACAAGAAGGAGCACGCCCAGAAGGAGGAGCCGGCGACGCCCGCCCCCGCCACGAAGCCGAGCAACCCGAAGCAATCGGCCCCGGCCCCGGCGAAGCAGTCCTCGGGCTCGCCGGCCACCCAGACGACGAAGCCCTCCACGGGCAACACCACCGCGCAACAGTCGCAGCCCGCGCAGTCGACCGGCACACAGTCCGGCCAGAGCACGACGGGCAGCACAGCCGGGATCACAGGCGACACGGCCGCGAACGCCGATGCCACCGCCACTCAGACCTCGAAGGACGCGGCCTCCCGGAAGAACAGCGATGACAACACCGCCGACACCGCTGGCGGCGAGACCACCACGACCGAATCCGGCATCACCGACAGCGGCACTGATACGGCGGAAACCACCACGCAGGCCTCTCCGGTCACCGATCGGGCCGAAACCACCAGCCCGGTGGTGCGCATCGTCGCCGGCGTGGTCATCGCGCTCGCCGTCATCGGCACGCTGGGCGCCGCGCTGATTGTGCGCAACAAGCGCCGCGCTCCCGCGCTCGCCGGAGCGAACGGCGGCCGGTCCGACGACGGATTCGACATCGCAGACGGCGCGACGCCGGCCCCCGCGACGACGGCGAACGCCATTGCCGCAACCGAAGCCCGTGCCGACGCGAGTGCGCCGACCGAAGTGCTGCAGCCCATCGCATCGCCGGCGAACGGACCATCCGCCGGGCCATCGGCGAGTCTCAACGTGGCCGACAGCGGCGGCGCTCCTACCGCACGGTATGACTTCAACCTCGTCGACGGACCATCGTCCCGCTGAGCCATCGGCGCAGCAGTACCAACGCAATTCGATACGGAAGAAATACAGAAGGGAACCACAACAATGTCCAACACCAACCACAGCCTCACGAGAGGCTCCATCGCCGCTAAAGCCGCGGCGCTGCTCACCGCGGCGGCGCTCGGTCTCACCGGATTCGCGCTGACGGGCGGGAACGCCGCGTCCGCCGCCGAAACCACGCCCACGGCGGCAACAGCCGCACAATCCCAGGAAGACACGCCATTCGACTACTACGCGGGCATCCCCGACCTGCCTTCGGATCACGTGTTCGAAAACATCACGCTGGAACGTCTCGAAGACATCCTGCGCTACGGCAAAGGCAACTTCGTGATACTCATCGGCGGCACGTGGGACTCCGCGACGACGGCCGCACTGCCCGCCATCAACACCGCCGCCAAGGCGCAGGGCATCGAGAAGATCTACAATTTCGACCCGCACCTCGACAACGCCGGAGCCGACACGCTCGTCAACATCAACGACAAGAACAACGCGGTCGACGCATTCGCCAAGCGGTTCCAGCAGACCATCGACGAATTCGGCCTGACCGATCTGCAAAGCAAGAACACAGCAAACGTCGTCGATCTGCCGACCCTGTTCACCTACAACAAGGACAACACCGGCGACAAGGTGCTCGCATCCACCGCGAACGTTGCCGACAGCGCCGAGCTGACCCGCGTGCTGGGCACCGCGAAGAACGCCGCGACCCGCGCCAACGGCCAGTTCTACACCAACTACTACCTGAACAACGTCTCGGCCGGCGCGGCCAGCGTGTTCAAGCAGGGCGAGGACAAGGACTTCTCGCTCATATCGGTGACGTACGGCGAACTGGAGAAGCTGCTGCAGTCGCCAGGCAACCATTACATCTTCTTCGGCGCGACCTGGTGCGGCAACACATACGCCACGATCCGCTACGTGAACCAGGAAGCCCGCAAATACGGCATCAAGCACGTGTACACGTTCGACACGATCCTCGACAGCACGTCCGGCAAAGGCTCGCCGTTCCACATCCGTGACAACTACAACAACGGCAGCCACCCGCTGTCGGACCTGTACACGCATCTCGTGAACACGTACCTGCCGAACCTCGTGACCGAGGACGGCAGCCACGGCGTCGTCGATTCCAAGGGCGTCGGCGCGACCCGCCTGCAGGTGCCGCTGCTGCTGCACTACAACAAGAACAACGCCGCACAGCTGCCCGGAACCGACCAGCCGGCCGGCCCCGTGACCGATGAGGTCGTGGACTACCATGGCAAGACCGCGAACGTCGACGCCAAGCCGCAGCCCACGGCGAGGGAATACATGCTCAACTGGTACGGCACCACGTACGACGACAGGGCGATCATCCAAGGCGGATTCTCCATCACCGGCGACGACCTGAGCGCGGCGAAGAACTATGGGCGCAAGGTCAACAACGACCGTGACGCATACATCGCCCAGGCCGACCACTTCTACTCCCTGCTCAACCTGCGCGGCGAAATCGCACAAGCCAAGACGGTGAGCCTGGACGGTTACTCCGCCGACCGGGTCGCCGCATTCAAGAAGACGCTCGCCGCGGCCGAAAAGACCGTGTCCGACAAGAAGGCGACCATCAGCGCGACCGACACCGCCACGAAGAACATCGCCAATGCGGTCACGGCGCTCGCCGGAGGCAACAACGGCGGCAGCGGTAACGGTAACGGCAGCGGCAGCGGCGACACGGGTAACAATCCGGTCGCAGGCAACACCGACAACGCTGGCGGCAACGATAGCACGGCCGGCAACAAGCCGTCCCGCAAAATCGTCGTCGCCGGCAACGAGCCGCTCTCCCGCACCGGTGCCGAAGCCACGGTCATCGCATCCGTCGCGCTCAGCCTCGCGCTGACCGCCGCCGGGGCGCTGGCGCTGAGCCGCAACCGTGGCGACGCCGCGGCGGCACAGGCTCTCTCCGACTCGACCCGCCCGACCTCGGCGAGGTGAGCTGACTGATGGGAGCGCTATCCAACATCGATCCCACCGCAGTGGCGGTCTGGGCGTCGGCCGTGGTGCTGTTCGCCCTGATCGCCGTGCTGCGCGCGGTCTTCAAACTCAACTTCAGCCTGCTGACGGTGCTCGCGCTTGGGCTGGGCATCGCCCTGAGCCTCGTGTTCGACGGGCAGGTCGACTCGCTCAACCTGCTGGGCAACATCTACATCAACCTGATCACCGCGCTGGTCGCGCCGCTGATCTTCGTGTCGATCATCTCCAGCATCACCTACGTCGGCAGTCTGAAAAAGCTGCGCAGCATCGGATTGCGGTCGGTCGGCTGGCTGCTGCTCACCAATCTGATCGCCATCGTGATGACGCTGGGTGTGGCCATCCCGCTGCACATCGGCTCGGGCGTCAAACTCGTCGACGACGAGTCGACCGCCGGTTTCCTCACCTCGCAGACAGCGCCGCTCGACCAGGTCATACTCAACTTCTTCCCGAAGAACATCGTCGGAGACCTGTCCGGCAACCGTGTGGTGCCCATCATCATCACGGCCACCGTGCTGGCCATCGCCATCGTGTCGGTCGGTCGGCAGAAGGACGTGAGCGTCGTCAAGCGGTTCTTCGAGCAGACCAAGGGCGTGATCTACAAGGCCGTCGGCTACGTGGTCGAGCTCACCCCGTACGCGGTGGTGGTGCTGGGAGCGACCTCGACGGCCGCGACCACATCCAAGGCGGACGCGCTGCTCGCGCTGCTGAGCATTCTCGTGCTGGGCTTCGTGCTCAACATCATCCAGGCGTTCGTCGTCAACGGGCTGCTGCTGAAATTCGTGGCGCACGTGCCGCCCTTGACGTTCTTCAAGGCCGTGCTGCCGGCGCAGGCCACGGCGTTCGCCACGCAGTCCAGCGTGGCGACGCTGCCGCTGAGCATACGGCAGCTCGGCACGGTCGGTGTCGGCGCGGACGTGGCGAACTTCACCACCCCGATCGGGACGACCATCGGCATGCCGGGATGCGCTGGTGTGTGGCCGATGCTGTCGGCCGTGTTCACCATCAACGCGCTCGGACTGGGGTATTCGCCGGTGAGCTATGTGGCGCTCGCGGTGATCGGACTGCTGTCGTCGATCGGTACCGCGGGCGTGCCGGGCACTGCGATCGTGACCGCGACGACCGTGTTCACCGCGGTTGGTCTTCCGGTGCAGCTTCTGGTGCCGCTGGTGCCGGTCAGCAACATCGTCGGCATGCCGAGCACGATGGCGAACGTGTCCGCTGCGGTCACATGCGCGGCGATCGTATCGCGGCAGACCGGGGAGTTCGACGAGAGCGTGCTGGATTCGGCTCGTGCCGGGCGGCATCGCCATCGCGCGGGCGTGGTCGTGTCGCCGGCTGGCGGGGCGGTTGCGGCTCCTGTCGTTCCTGTTGCGGCTCCCCTCGGCGCGGTGGGTGTTGCGGCGTCCGTCGTCGCCTCGCCCGTCGCGGCTGGAGTCGGTGCGGCCCATAAGCCGGTGCAGCCGGGATTCGCGGTGACGCCTGGATTGTCATTGACGTTGCATCAGTCGATGCTGCGTGTGCAGGCCGACGACGATGCCGACGACGCTCCGGTGCCCGTTGGCGCGTGCGGCATCTCCGCCCACGCTGCCACGGCAAAAGCCGCATAGGCTGGCGAGTGGGCTGGCTGGGGCCGCCTCCAGTCTCGCTACGCTCGACAGCCCCCGCTGGCGGGGGGGGGCTGTCGAGCGTAGCGACTGGGGGTGGTCGAAGATATGTCCAGATGAAAAAGCGACCCGCAAACGGTCAAATTACGCGGGTCGCAGTGAGTATCCGAGCAAGGGTACCCGCAAAGCATCATAGCATATGAGGCATGTGAGCAAGCTGAGTCGCGTATCGGAGCCGTCTGATATATGGCACGTACGACCCAGGACCGGTGGTGCGGTTGCGGTCGTTTCGCCGGTGCGGCCATAATGGTGTCATGCATGTGATTTCAGGACGATTCAAGGGCGTCGCGTTGACCACGCCGAAAACCGGAACCCGGCCGACCACCGACCGGACCAAAGAGGCGATATTCTCGCATCTGGATTCATGGCAGGTGCTGGACGACGCCCGCGTATTGGATCTGTTCGCCGGGACCGGGGCGCTGGGCGTCGAGGCGTTGAGCCGCGGCGCGAGGGAGCTGGTGGCGGTAGAGTCCTCCGCTCCGGCGGCGGCGCTGATCGCCAAGACGTTGACCGCGCTGCAGCGGAACCGTTCGTGGGAGCGCGGCATGACGGCCCGGGTCATCAGGGCCAGAGCCGAGAAGTACGTCGCTTCGAGTGCCGCACGCTCGGCCTCGAACGCCGATGCTGCTGGCGGCTCCGCGAAGTCGGCGGCGTTCGATGTGATCTTCATCGACCCGCCGTACGCGTTCGCCACCGAGGACTGCAACCAGTTGCTCTCGGACATGGTCGCCCATGGAATCGCCGGCGGGAATACGACGATCGTGTTGGAGCGATCCGCGCGTTCCGACGAGCCCGTGCCGCCCGAGGGATGGGTCCTCGCCGAGCATCGCGATTATGGCGAGACCGCGGTGTGGTATATCGAGTCCGCGCTTGAGACGTCGGAGGCCTCGGAGACCTCGGGCGCGACGGATGAGTGAGCGGCCGAGGCGAGTGTAGCCCGTTGCTGCGAGCCCGAAGCGGCCTTGGCCCAATCGCCGCCGTGCCGAATGTTACCTAGCTAATATTCTCTGACAGAGAACATCGGCATGTGGGTCGCATGGCGCACGTATCGTTAATCATGGAATGCCTCGAATCGAGGTATCGAATCGAGCTATTAGAAGACAGTGAAACAACAAAACGCAATGCCATCGCGAAAGGATGCCATCATGTCGAACTTCATCGAGGAACTCAAGGCCCGTCGCTCGCAGTACGTGCTGACCTCCGAATCCCCGGTCGGCGATCAGGAGATCGTCAAGACCGTCGAGGATGTCACCGTGCAGGTGCCGAGCGCGTTCAACTCCCAGCCGCAGCGCGCCGTCGTGCTGTTCGGTGACGCCAACCAGAAGCTGTGGAACATCGTCAAGGAGACGCTGCGCAAGGTCGTGAGCGATGACGAAGCGTTCAAGGCCACCGAGGCCAAGATCAACGCCTTCGCCGCCGGCCACGGCACCGTGCTGTTCTACGACGACACCGACGTGACCAAGCAGCTGCAGAAGAACTTCCCGACCTACGCTGCGAACTTCCCCGGATTCGCCCGTGATGCCGCCGGCATGCTGCAGCTCGCCGTGTGGACCGCGCTCGCCGAGAAGGGGCTTGGCGCATCCCTGCAGCACTACAACCCGCTGATCGACGAGGCGGTCGCCGCCGAATTCGGTCTGCCGTCCAGCTGGGTGCTGCAGGCGCAGATGCCGTTCGGCACCGTCGCCCAGGCCGCGGCTCCGGTTGACAAGCAGCCGGTTGACTCCCGCGTGAAGGTGTTCGGCCTGTAAGCCGAATGGTCGCTCCCGCTGCCGGGGTGGGGCGAAATACCAACGAGCCAATAAAAAACCCGTGACCGGTTGCATGTTCCGCATGCCGGTCACGGGATTTTTGCTTGACTGTTGTTTCCGCCGCCGACCTGTACGGCCGGCCATCAGGCATCAGCCCTCAATGGCGATCTGGTGCTTGCTTTCGACCTGCGGCTGCGCCTCGATCTTCGGAACCTGAATGCGCAGCGTGCCGTTCTGGTAGTTGGCGTGGATGTCGTTCTCCTTCACCTGATCGCCGACGTAGAAGCTGCGCGAGCAGGTGCCGACGTAACGTTCACGACGAAGCCACTTGCCGGACTCATCCTTGTCGCCGCTGTCCTCGTCCTTATGGGCGGACACGGTCAGATAGCCGTTGTTCAGCGAGACGCTGATGTCGTCCTTCTTGAAGCCGGGCATGTCGATGTCCACGTCATAGCCCTTGTCGTTCTCGCGCACGTCCGTACTCATCATGTTCGTCGGGGTCATCGCCGCGCTGTTGTCGGCGGAACGCCAACCCTCGAAGAACGGGTCGTCAAACAGGTCAGAGAACATCGTGTCATTCATCAAAGCCGGAAACATTGCCATAATCGGTACTCCTCGCATATCGGAGTGGAACGGGTTGGCTTGCCGCGCCGGCCGGGTGACTGGCCTTGCCGGTGTGGTCTATCGTGGCCGTTCCCGGAACCCCTCTCGGAGCTCCTCCTCTTGCCTTGCGCCACTACCTACCGGTATTCCGTCTTGACATTCCCGGATTTTACCCACAGTGAAAAAGTTGAGTGTGTGAGACTCAACTTTTGCGGGGATAGTGGCTGATGACGTGTGCCAAGCGACTTACTGCAGCTTGCGCGGACGAGCTCCGGAGACCTCCCAGCCAAGGGCGATGAGGGTCTTGCGGTCCTGCTTGTCGAGCTGCCGGCAATCGAGCTGCTCGATGAGATCCGGGCGAATGTCGTTGGTGCGGGTCAACGCTTCGTCGCGGCGGAACCGGTCGACCTTGCCGTGATCGCCGCTGGTAAGGATCGGCGGAACCGCGATGCCTCGCCACGTGGCCGGCTTGGTGTACTGATGGTGTTCCAGCAGTGCGTTGCCGCCCGTGTACGACTCCTCGACGATCGAATCGGGATTGCCCATGAAGCCCGGCAGCAGTCTGGTGATCGCCTCCAGCATCACGGAAACCGCCACCTCGCCGCCGTTCAGCACGTAGTCGCCGATCGAGTATTCGCGTACGTCGACGCCCTGCGCGCGGTAATACTCAGGGATTCGCGCGTCATAGCCCTCGTATCGGCCGCAGCCGAACATCAGATGGTCGGTGTGCGAGAGTTCGGTCGCGTCGCGCTGCGTGAACAGCGGCGCCGAGGGATTCGGGAAGATGAGAACCGGCGTGGCGTTCCCGCCAGCTCCACTGGTGTCGCTCGTGGTATCGGAAACGATGGAAGTGACGGAAGCGGCTGCGTCGGTCGGATTACCTGCATGGCCCGAGTCGGCCGCATCGGTCGTATCGGCTGCTTCCGCCGAGTTGACTGCGCCGGACGGACTGACGGAGGCCGAATCATCGTCGTGCGCGTCGGAAGATACCGCGTCCGGCGCGATGACTGCGGGTGCCAGACCGAGCAGGTCATCCAGGCATTCCGCCCAAACCTCAGGTTTCATCACCATGCCGGCACCGCCGCCGGCCGGCGTATCGTCAACGGAATGATGCACGTCATGCGTCCAGTCGCGCAGGTTGTGCGCGGTGACGGTGACGAGACCCTTCTCCTGCGCCTTGCCGAACAGGCTCAGGTTCAGCACGTCAAAATACTCCGGAAACACGGACACGATATCGATCTTCATGTTCTCCAGCGTAGCGAATCCCGCAGTCCGACGGCATGAGCGTCGCGACACGCCTGGATGTGTGGCAGGTTCGTCGGCGCCGGCTGACTGGAATCGCATGATTTTATAAATCGCGTCTGTCAGCCTTGCTACGCATCCGGGCGCGCCGCATTGTTGCCGGACTCGGCTCGGCGCCCGGCAACAACGCCGTCATATATGACAGTGTCCGACAGCCGCAGCTGTCGGACACTGAAGGGTGACCGGGGCCGAATCACAGTCCCGGAATCAGCCCGCCGGGCGGGTCGATCGTCAGATACCCCTCTTCGAGGTCGATGTCGGGCACCAACTCGTCGACGAACGGCACCAGTGCGGTCGATTCCGTCACTTCGCCGGTGACGGCGTCCCGAACCGGCGAGGCCAGGCGAATCTTCAACAGCGTCTGCGCGCTGTCGAGTACGTCCACGACCTTGCCTATGACCTGGCCGGCCGGCAGGCCGAGCCCGTTGCCCTCGGCGAGCCGCGCTTCAAGCCCGACCAGATCCTTCGGATACCAGGCGTCCTCTTCCAGCATGTCCTCGGGATCGTCAGCCTCGCCGTACAGCTCGATGCCATTCGCCGCCTCGGAGGCGTCGCGGTCATCAATGCCCTCGAACTTAACGATCCAACGGTTCTTGAATGTGCGCGCGTACTCGACGACGTATTCCTGCGAACCGTCGCGCGTGTACAGCACGGAGTCGGGAGCGAACCGATATTCCGGCTCGTCCGTGAAGATCTGCACGGTGACCTCGCCTTTGAGCCCCTGCGCGCGTCCGATACGACAGACCCTCAGCAACTCGCGCTGCTGAGGGTCGTCAGAGTGTTGTTGACGCTCCACGCTAGGGTTCACCTGCGCACATCCATGATGTCGACGCGCACTTTGTGGTCGGCAAGTGCCTGCACCACGGTGCGGATCGCATTGGCGGTGCGGCCGCTGCGGCCGATCACGCGGCCAATATCCTCCGGGTTCACGCGCACGCGAATGAGTTCGCCGCGCGCGTTCTCGTGGGACTTGACCGAAACGTCATCGGGAAAATCGACGATGTTCTTGATGAGGTGTTCCACAGCCTGCGCGAGCATGATCACTCAGCCTGCGCTTCCTCGGCGGGAGCTTCAGCTTCAGCGGCAGCTTCGGCTTCGGCCTTGGCCTTGGCGTCAGCGGCGGACTTCGCGGCCTTCAGCTTCTGGGCTTCGGCTTCCACGGCTTCGACGCGAGCTGCGGCGTCCGGGCCGGCTTCCACGGTCTTCAGCGTGCCTTCGGCGCCGTCGAGGCCCTTGAACTTCTGCCAGTCGCCGGTGATCTTCAGCAGCTTGAGCACAGGCTCGGACGGCTGAGCACCGACACCGAGCCAGTACTGTGCGCGCTCGGAGTCGATCTGGATGGTCGAAGGCTGGGTGTTCGGGTTGTAGGTGCCGATCTCCTCGATGGACTGGCCGTCACGCTTGTTGCGGGAATCGGTGATGACCACGCGGTAGAAGGCGTAGAACTTCTTGCCCATGCGCTTCAGACGAATCTTGGTTGCCAAAATGGCTCTCCTTGTAATACTAGGTTTGCGGATTTTCGATTGTGTGTGGGGCACCTCAACCGAGAACCCACGTGTTCCTCATGAAAGGCAGAATGAGAGGGCTCCACCCATCACGAATAACCGATAAATTATAACGCATAGGGGTGGATACCCGACACGCTGGAGCTGGCAAGCGATCGTCGGGGTCGACGTGGCAAAAAACATCGGCGCGCAAGGTGCCTGACGTGATGCTTGAAAGCCTGGTCGGCATTCACTGGCGGAGGATTCGGGGCTATCTGCATTTCGAGGGGTTGATTCGTGTTGTTCCGAATGCCTATCTGCGTTTCGAGGGGTTGGTCACAAAGTATAAGTGGCCCAAGAACCGCATGATTCCGGTGGTATTTCGCCGATCATACTTCGGATATCGCGTTTTGGCGCCCCCTTGAAACGCAGATAGATGTCCGGCGGAGCCGAAATCAACCCCTTGAAAACGAGATACGGCCACATGGGGTACCTTGGCCGGTCGCAGCGGGCGGTTTCGAGACGGATAACGGCGGGTTTGCTTGGACGTTGTCCAGCCCGAAGCCGCCATCGAGGCCTATACCAAAGAGGCCAGGGTTTCGGCGGCGGCCGCGAACTCCTCCGGCGTGGTGTAGGAGTAGCTCAGGCGCAGCGAGTTGTCCCCCTCGAAATCGTAGATGTCGCCGGGGTTGAGCAGTACGCCGTGCTCGATTGCGCGCTGGAACAGGCGCCCTGTGCGCACCGGCTCGTCGAACGTGAGCCAGACGTAAAAACCGCCGCGCGGCACGTTCCAGTGGGCACGGCCGGCGAACAGTCGCTCCAGCGTCTCCAGTGCGGCGTCCCGCCGCCGGCGTAGCTGCATGCGCAGCGAGACCATGTACTCGTCATACAGGCCGCTGGACAGGAACCGCGCGAACACCCACTGGCTCAGCGTGCTCGCCCCGTAGTCCATCTGCATCTTCACGTCGGCCAACCGTTGCACGATGCGCTCGTCCGCCACGATCCAGCCGATGCGCAGTCCCGGCGCCAGTGCCTTCGACGCACTGCCCAGCGTAATCACCATGCCGGTCTCATCGAACGATTTGAGCGTGTGCGGCGTATCCCCGTCGAAGATGAGGTCCTGGTATGCGCAGTCCTCGATGATCGGCAACCGGTTCGCCACGCATGAGGCGATGAGCGCCCGACGGCGTGGCTCGCTCATCGTGACGCCCGTGGGATTGTGGTTGGTGGGGATTGTGTACAGCACCGCGTCATTCTCGCGCGTGGCCTTGGCCCGCGGCGGCAGTGAGGTCTGCGGGGCGGACGGTACCGCCGCCGTCATCCCCTCGGACTGCGACCCGCCGCCCATCAGCCTCCCCAGCGCATCCACGTCAAGGCCATGCTCGTCCATCGGTACGCCGGCGAGTTTCATGCCGGCCGATTGGAACACCTGCAGCGACTTGATGTAGCTCGGCGCCTCCGCATAGACCGTGGAGCCGGCCGACAGCAGACTCACCGAAATCATCTGCAACGCCTGCAATGCGCCGGATGATACAAGAACCTGCCCGGGCGTGCAGCTGATGCCCCACGCCTCCATGTGCGCCGCTATCGCCTCGCGCAGCACGTCAAGGCCCTCCGGCGGCGGATACCCGAGCGAGCTTATCTCGGCCGCGGCTTCGCCGGCCACGCGCCTCCACATGTCACGGGGGAACAGCCGCGGGTCGAGCTCGCCGGTGCCGAGACGGGTTTTCGACCGGTCGAATTCGAGTCGGTTTATCGTCTGAATGGTGTCGTTGTTCGCCTTGAAGAACCCGGACGACACGTAATCCGCCCAGTCCGGCGCGCCCGGCAGCATCAGCGACCACGTGTTGCTGGCGATGCGCGTGCCGGCGCCGTGACGGCCTTCGACGATGCCGTAGTCGGCGAGCTCTCCGATCGCGGCGATGATGGTGGACCGGTTCACGCCGAAGCGTTCGGCCAGTACCCGCTGGCTGGGCAGTCTTGATCCGATCGGCCAGTCGCCGCTTGAGATGCGGGCGCACATGAAACCGACGATCTGTTCGGTTATGGGCTCGCCGCTGCTGCGGTCCGGCTCCCAGTTGATGTCCAATGGTGTGCTGCGTGTCATGATGCCTGATTTTTGGTTGGGTGCATTGCTCTGTTCTTGGCTGGTTGCCAAGTGTAATCGAATCTGTAGAATATGGCAAAGGTGTTGGAATAAGGCGGATTTTGTATAACTTGCAATCCGCGTGAGGAAATCCAGCTGATGGCATATTGGCTGGTTTTGGTTGGGTGATGATGACCCAACCAAATGATTGTCGGGAGTGATGATGGGTCTGTATTTCCAGGGCTTGACGATGGGATTGGCGTATGTCGCGCCAATCGGCATGCAGAATCTGTTCGTGATCAATTCCGCGTTGACGCGTACGCGTCGCAACGCGTTGATTACTGCGGTGATCGTGATTTTCTTCGATATCGTGCTGTCGCTGGCGTGCTTTTTCGGCATCGGCGCGTTGATGCAGGCGCATCCGTGGCTGCAGACCGTGGTGCTTGGCCTGGGCGGTGCCGTCGTGGTGCGCATCGGTCTGGGACTTCTGCTGCCGAAGAAGAAGTCGACTTCCGAGAACGGCGCTGGGGCCGGTGCGGTTGCTGCTGCGACTGCTTCGACGGCGAGTCCGGTCGCTGGTGCTGAAGCCCCTGCCAAGCGTCTCGGTCTGCGTGGACTGCTGAAGACCGTTGGCACCGCGTGCGTGGTCACGTGGTTCAACCCGCAGGCCATCATCGACGGCACATTGATGCTCGGTGCGTTTGCGGCTACGCTGAGCGCGCAGCAGGCCACCCCGTTCATCACGGGCGTTGAGACCGCTTCAGTGATGTGGTTCCTCGGCGTCACGCTCGTCGTCAACGCGTTCGCGCACAAGTTCAATCCGAAGATCATCGGAGTGCTCAACCGCGTGTGCGGCGGCATCATCGTCCTGTACGGCATCAAGCTGCTCGTGGATTTCGCGATGGCGGTGCTGTAGTCGGGCAATCCAAGCCTCGCCGCATGGACTTCTACGGGAGCCCATGCGGCATTGTTGTTTTTGACGTGCCGGGGCGGGCCGTCTCGGTCATTCTGCGTCACTGTGAGCGGGTTGCGTCACGCTGCGTGCGCCCGCACAGCGTGACGCAACCCGGAAATCCAGTGATTGCAAGGGTTTTGTGGGTGCGTCACTGTGAGTGTGCCCGCGCTCAGTGACGGTGGGCGCGCTCAGTGACGCATATCCGCTATGCTGTCCGTGCGGCATGCCGCTCAAATAGTCATTGTGGCGGTCAGTGCGAGGTGGTCGGTGTCTTCCACGACGAATGATTCGACGCCGCTGAACGCGACGGCTCGTGCCGGCTCGGCGGCGGAGCCTGACGCGGATTCTCGCGTCGCGGCCATGATGTGGTCGAGCTCGATGCGCGGCCACGGCACCTGACTGGGGAAGGTATTGACATGTCCGCGAGCCTGTGCCAGTGCGGCGTCGCGGAATCCGGACCGCAGCAGCTCGCGGAAGCTGGCATGGTCGATATCGGCGTTGAGGTCGCCCATGAGCACCGCGATATCGACGTCGGGATATGCGGAACCACCGCCGCGTCCGGCTTTCGAGCCGGTGGCACGTTCCTCGCGGCCAGTGCCTGCGCTGACTGACTTGCGCGGCATCGGAACCAGCGCGCTCAGGGACCGGATGCCGTCTGACCATTCCCGACAGCCGCGCATCGGCGATTTGGTGTGCGCGGATGCGAATGCCACGGAGGTGCCGTCATCGGTTTGCAGCATGATGCCCGGCACGTCGGCCGCAGGTATCGAGACAATGCCATGCGTGCCGCGTTTCGGCTTGGTGCGCGACCAGATGCCGTTGAAGCCGCCGTTGTCGGTCTTTGCGCGGGGCGTACCGAGTTGCCGATAGGGGAGGATCCTGTGCAGGCCGCCGCGCTCAAGACGCTTGATGAGATCCGTACTGAGTTCCTGAAGCGCGAGGACATCGATGTGTCGTTCCCGCACGGCCGCGATGATGGCGTCGGCGCTCGCCTTGCCATAGCGGCAGTTCAACGTCATCAGATGGTAGGTGTCGCCGCTCGCCTGCGGAGGGTTCGCGGTCGGCTCGGCGTCGGCGGATCGCGCGGTCTGGCGATGGTCGTCTGACGCTGTTTCATGGGATGTTCCACGCTGGTGGTGCCATCGTTCCCGTGGCATGTTCGTCCAATACGGAACCTGCATGGCAAGTATCGACACGATGCCGGCGACGGCGACGCCGCATTGCCACCACGAGCCGACCAGACCGGCCCATACCGCGATGACCAGGTACGGTATCCACAAAAAACGAATCAGCGCAATCATGTAAGGCATCGTCGGCATGTGCGCTTCCCGTCCGGCTGGCAGGAACCGCAACGCCGACCATAGCATGCACGCCGCCAGCAGTATCCACGACAACACGCCCACCGCCGAACTCCTTACCTAACATTCCAACGAGTGAATAATGGCTTTCAGTGTACCGGCAGCCGTTGCGAATTCGCGGCGAGTGGAAAGCTGCGAAGATATGGCAAATGATTTGGCGCCGGGCGGGGATGACCGAAAACATCCATCCCCGCCCGGCGCCAGAGAAAAACGGGCCGAATCAGCCGAGCAGACCGGAAAGTCCGCCGCCGAAGTTGGGCGGAAGCTCGCCACCGTTCGCGTCGAGCGCATCCTGCAGCCCGGCCGGAAGAGCCGGATTCTGCGGCTTCTTCATGAAGGCGGACCCGCCGGACTTGCCGGAACCGGAGCCCTTGCCGGCGAGCTTGTCGCGCAGCGCCTTCTCCTCGGCCTCGCGCTTCATCGGATTGCCGGACTTCGAGCCCTTCTTCTTGCTCTTGCTCTTGCCCTTCTTGCCGCCGCCTACCGCGGGGCCTCCGAAACCGGGGATGCCGCCCATGGCCTTGTTGCTCATGCGCTTCATCATCTTCGCGGCCTGCTCGAACCGTTGCAACAGCCCGTTGACCGCCGAGACGGTTACGCCGGAACCATAGGCGATGCGGGCGCGGCGAGAGCCGTCGATGATCTTCGGGTTGCGCCGCTCTTCGGGGGTCATCGACCGGATGATCGCTTCGGTGCGGTCGATCTCCTTCTCGTCGAACTGCTCCAGTTCCTTGCGGTGCTGCGCCATGCCGGGGATCATGCCGAGCAGCGACTTCATCGAGCCGAGCTTGCGCACCTGCTGCAGCTGATCCATGAAGTCGTCGAGTCCGAACTCGCCTTCCGCCATCTTCTGGGCGGCCTTGCGGGCCTCCTCCTCGTCGAACTGCTTCTGCGCCTGTTCGATCAGGGTAAGGATATCGCCCATGTCGAGGATGCGCGAGGCCATGCGATCGGGGTGGAAGACCTCGAAGTCCTTGAGCCCTTCGCCGGTCGAGGCGAACAGGATCGGCTTGCCGGTCACGCTCGCCACCGACAGCGCAGCACCGCCGCGGGCGTCGCCGTCGAGCTTGGACAGCACCACGCCGGTGAAATCCACGCCCTCGTCGAACGCCTTGGCCGTCTGGACGGCGTCCTGGCCGATCATTGCGTCGATGACGAACAGGATCTCGTTGGGGTTCACGGCATCGCGGATGTCGCGGGCCTGCTGCATCAGTACTTCGTCGACGCCCAGTCGGCCGGCGGTATCGATGATGACCGTGTCGTACAGCTTCTGCTTGGCTAGCGCGATCGAATCGCGGGCCACCTTCACCGGGTCGCCGGAGGTCTCGCCCGGCGCGGACACCGAGTCGCCCCCGTCGGACTGGACGCCCTTCTCGGGCGCGTACACCGGCACGCCGGCGCGTTCGCCGACCACCTGCAGCTGGGTCACGGCGTTCGGACGCTGCAAGTCGGCGGCGACCAGCAGCGGCGTGTGGCCGGAATCCTTCAGCCAGTAGCCGAGTTTGCCGGCGAGCGTCGTCTTGCCGGCGCCCTGCAGGCCGGCCAGCATGATGATCGTCGGCGGGTTCTTGGCGAAGTTCAGCGGCCGGTCCACGCCCTGGCCGAGCACATCCGTCAGCTCCTCGTTGACGATCTTGACCACCTGCTGCGCCGGGTTGAGCGCTTCGGACACTTCGGTGCCGAGCGCACGTTCGCGGATGCGCGCGGTGAAGGAACGCACCACGTCGAGCGCCACATCGGCGTCGAGCAGCGCGCGGCGGATCTCACGGATCGTGCCGTCGATATCCGCCTCGGAAAGTTTGCCCTTGCTCTTCAGATGCTTGAACGCATTCGAGAGCCGGTCTGTCAAAGAACTAAAAGCAGCCATAATGCGAACCAGTCTAGCCGTTGCGGCGGAAAACCAGCGGGCTGCCGCCGAGGCGGCCCGCACGGCGACGGAGAGGTGCCGCGGGGCGCCGTTCGGCGGTCGCGGCTGCGCGTGGGACCGACGCGAGAGAGCGGCGGAAATGCGACAGAACCGTTGGCCTTGTGGGCGGCGGGGAGATTCCCGCACGCTCAGCGCGAACCGACACGCCCGGAATCGTTCGTTTCCGTTACCATGGAAGGGCAATGATTTCCGTGGATTATTGGATCGCTGAGCTGTTTTGATTATCCTTCGGACCCAACCTATACGCAGACTGCCGCGCTGACGCCGACGCAGACATGCCGTGCAATATGGAAGGCCCGCCTATGCCACACCAGAAAACCATCGAACGCAAAGCCCTGATCGTGGGCATCGTCATCAACATCCTGCAGGTGCTCGCAGGCATGGCCGTGTTCTTCATGACCGGTCTGAAGGCCATGTTCCTGGACTTCTCCTTCACCGCCATCTCTGTGCTGTCCGGCCTCGTCGCCGCATACCTGTCGTCGCGCACCGTGCGCACCACCGAGCGCTTCCCCAATGGCATGTTCGCTCTGGAACCGATATACGCCATCTGCAAGGCGATGCTGACGATGTCGCTGCTGCTCTTCTCTCTCGTCGATGTGACGCGCGTCGCCTATGACTATTTCGTGCTTGGGCAGGGCGGGCGCATCGAGACCGGGCCCGTGGTGATTTACGAGATCCTGACCGTGGCCGTCTGCCTAGGACTGTACCTGTATTACCGGCGCGAGAACCGGCGCATCCGCAATTCCAGCACGATGCTGACCGCGGAGTGCAAGAGCACGCTGGTCGACGGTTCGATGTCGTTCGGCATCGGTGTGGTGGCCGTGTTCCTGTGGTTCCTGCCGGCTGGTGGCCCTCTGGATTTCCTGCATTACACCGGTGATTTCTTCATCACCGTCGCACTGGTGCTGCTCACGATCAAGGAGCCGTTCGGCGTGCTCAAGGACGCGTTCGTGGAACTGGTCGGCGGAGTGCATGACGACGATGCGACGAACGCGTTCGTGGAGTCGGCGGCGCAGCGGCATCTGCCGCAGAACACCGATTACGAGCAGGTACTGGTGTTCAAGACCGGCATGAACTATACGGTTGATGTGTATCTGAGCGGTATCGGTCAGAGCATTGACATTGAGGATCTGGTGGAGTGCAAGCGAGACTTGGAGAAGGAGCTGACCAAGCGGCTGCATATCGTGGATGTCGATTTCGTGTTCGATTAAGGAGCGGAACAGGATCGGATGATCATGACTGTCCCGCGATGATGCCGGGGCGTTCCTGCTTGGTATTTGATTGCATTTGCTGGCATAATGCCAGCGACAATGCTGGGCTGCTATCGGCGCTTTCACCGTCAAAATATGCTCCGATCGCATAACCGTAACCAGTTGAGCCCCGCTTTTTTTTGGGGGGGGGCGGGGCTCAACATAACGGATCACACAGTGTCGGGGAGGATTACTTCAAACTCCACGTGCTGCCTTGCGGGCCGTCCTCGATGGCGATGCCGGCGGCGCCCAGCGCGTCGCGAATCGCGTCCGCCTTGGCGAAGTCACGGGACTTGCGCGCTTCGGCGCGGGCGTTCAGCTGCTCCGTGATCAGGGCGTCCAGCACGTCATGCTCGCGGCTCTCGCCGTTGCCGTCCGCGCCTGCGGCACCGGCCCACGGCTCGGCCAGCGGATCCAGTCCCAGCGCATCCAGCATCGCCCGCACCGCGACCAGGGCGCTGCGCACCTCGGCGCGGGCCGCATCGCCGTCGGCACGGTCATCCAGCTTGCTCAGCAGCGTGTTGCCGTTGCGAATCGCGGTGAAGATCGCCGCCGTGGCGCCGGAGACGTTCACGTCGTCATTCATCGCGGAGACGAAATCGGCGGGAAGATCATCGGCGCTGACCCCGGCGATCTCGGCGCGCTCGGGCTGCTCGCCCAAAGCCACGCCGGCGCGCTCGATGAAGTTCATGATGCGTTCGTATGCGGCCTGGGCCTCGACCAGCGCTTGGTCGGACCATTCGAGCATCGAACGGTACTGCACGGAGCCGAGCGCATAGCGCACCACCCATGCGGAGTGCTCGGCCAGCACACTCGGCACGGACAGGCCGGTGCCCAGCGACTTCGACATCTTCTCGCCCTTGGCGGTCACCCACGCCGAATGCATCCAGCGTGCGGCCGACTCGTATCCGGCGGCACGCGTCTGCGCCATCTCGTTCTCGTGATGGGGGAAGCGCAGGTCCAGTCCGCCGCCGTGGATGTCGAACATGCCGTCCAGATACCGGTGGCTCATGGCCGAGCATTCGATGTGCCAGCCGGGGCGGCCCACGCCGAACGGCGTCGACCAGCGCGCGTCCTGCGGGTCGGTGGGCTTCGGCGCCTTCCACAGCGCGAAATCGCGCGGATCGTGCTTGTCGGGGGATGCGTCGGCGGGGTCGATCGGATTGTACTTGTCGTCGCCGGCCGCATCCACGGACGGGCCCATGCGGTCAGCCACGGCGGCGGCCTCGTCGGCCTCGGCGGCACCCTGCTTCTGATGGGTCAGCTCGCCGTAATGCGGCCAGCTCGCCACGTCGAAATACACGTTGCCGGTCGGCTTGCCATCCGCGTCATAAACTACGTAGCCGTGACCGTTGTCGATGATGCGGCGGATCAGGTCGATCATGTCGATCATATGCCCGGTCGCGCGGGGCTCATACGTCGGCGGCAGCACGCCAAGCGTGTCATACGCCTGCGTGAACTCCCGCTCGTAGAAGTACGCGCGCGCCCACCACTGCTGGCCTGCCGCGGCCGCCTTGTCGAGGATTTTGTCGTCGATATCGGTCACGTTGCGCACGAACGTGACCTGATATCCCAGCCGCAGCATCCATCGCCGCACCACATCGAACGCGACGGCCGCTCGGATATGGCCGATGTGCGGGGAGCTCTGCACGGTGGCGCCGCACACGTAGATCCCCACCTGGCCGGGCTTGATCGGGGTGAAACGCGAGACCGTGTGCGAAGCCGTGTCATACAGCTTCAGGCCGGCCGCGGCGCGCGCCACGCCGGCGTTCTCGGAAGTGTTGGAATTCTGCGGTTCTGAGGCTTGTGTCATAATGTCGAGCGTATTCGCGTTATACGACAAACCGCCAGACAAACCACCCGGCAAATGTGATTGCGCGGCCGCCCGGGCGCGGCTGGAAATACAAAAGATGAAGAAACGGTGTGCAAAGTTTACGTAGGTGATGCAACAATGGAGTTATGACGCAATCGCAAGTGCTTATCGTGCAGCACGTCCCGTGGGAGAAGCCGGGGCGCATCCTGGACAACCTGGACGACCTGAACATGTCGTCCACGGTGGTGAACATCGCCAAGGAAAAGAAGCCCGATCTGCCTGACTTCGCGCAGGTCGCCGGACTGGTGATTATGGGCGGTCCGATGGGCGCGCTGGATTATGACAAGTATCCCGGTCTCAAGGTCGAGGCGAAACTGGTCAAGGCGGCCATCAGCGTCGGCAAGCCGGTGCTGGGCGTGTGCCTCGGCCATCAGATCATCGCCGCCGCGCTGGGCGGCAAACTCAGCCGTGGCGAGTCGTCGGAAATCGGGTTCGCGCCGATCAAGCGCGTTGACAAGCACAATTACTTCTCGATGTGGAACAAGCAGATCGACGTGCTGCACTGGCACAACGACGTGGTGGGGCTTCCCGCCGGCGCCCAGCTGCTGGCGCGGTCCGAGCGCACCAAGGTGCAGGCGTTCCGCATCGGCTCGGCGCTGGGCATGCAGTTCCATCTCGAAGTGACGCCGACGTTGCTGGAGGAATGGCTGGATGAGTCCTCGATGGTCAAGGACCTCAAGGCGGTGGGCGGATCGAAGTCGCAGCTGCGCGAAGCGTTCGCCGAATATAATCCGCGCCTGCAGCCGTTGGCCGAGCAGGTGTTCGGCGGATTCGCCGCCCGCTGCAACACCTACGCCCAATCCCTGCGCTAGCGAACTGCGAGTTCGCCCCCGCCAGCGGGGGGCGAACATGACGAGCCAGCGGGGGCGGGTGGTGGTTCGGACGTTGATGCCCACCGCTGACGCTACATTGGTGAGTCATGCCGACTTATGACCTTGGACTGGAACACGTTTCGCTCGCCTTCGCCACCAAAACCATCTTCACCGATGTGACGCAGGGCGTATTCGAGGGCGACCGCATCGGCATCGTCGGCCGCAACGGCGACGGCAAATCCACGCTGCTGCACCTGTTCAAAGGCACTCAGGAGCCGGATTCCGGGCGAGTCACCAAGCGCGGCGGACTGACGTTCGGCATGCTCGACCAGCGCGACCCGCTGGACGACGACGCCACCGTGCGCGCGGCCGCGCTGGAAGGCCGCGAGGATTACGAGTGGGCCGCCGACAACAAGTCGCGCGAGATCGTCGAGGCGCTGCTGGGCGGCATCAACCTCAACGCCCGCGTCGGCTCGCTGTCCGGAGGCCAGCGACGCCGCGCCGACCTGGCCCGGCTGCTGCTCAAGGATTGGGACATCCTCGCGCTCGACGAGCCCACCAACCATCTGGACGTCGTGACGATCCACTGGCTTGCCGAACATCTCAAGAACCGCTGGTCGAAAGGGCAGGGGGCGCTGCTGCTCGTCACCCACGACCGCTGGTTCCTCGACGAGGTGTGCGAGTCGATGTGGGAGGTCCACGACGGCGTAATCGACCCGTTCGAAGGCGGCTACTCCGCATACATGCTGCAGCGCGTGGAGCGCGACCGACAGGCCGATGTGCGAGAGACAAAGCGCCGCAACCTCGCGCGCAAGGAGCTCGCCTGGCTGTCGCGCGGCGCCCGCGCCCGCTCCACCAAGCAGAAGTTCCATGTCAAGGCCGCGCGGGAGCTCATCGCCGACGTGCCGCCCATGCGCAACGCCGTCGAACTCAAGCAGATGGCCACGTCGCGCCTGGGCAAGCAGGTCGTCGACCTGATCGACGTCACGCAGATCTTCGCGAAAAGCCAAGGCGAGCAGCCGGTCACGCCGACCGACGACACGGCGGCGGATCAGGCCCCCGCCTCCTCCTCTCAGATCGATATCGTCCCCTCCCTATACTCGGAGCCGCGCGTGACCGGTTCCGCCGAAGTCGCCGTCGACACGCTCGCCGACCCGCGTCTCGTGGACGCCGGCGTGCCGGAATCCATCCAGGCCGCAGCGGAAGCCAAGGCGAAGGCGGAGGCGCTCGCGGAACGTAAGGGTGTCACGGAGGAGTCGGTCGCGCCGCAGGTCACCTCCGCGGCGCAGAAGATCACCGTCGCCGGTCGCAAGATTCTCGACGACGTGACCTGGCTGATCGGCCCCGGTGACCGTTTCGGCATCGTCGGCGCGAACGGCGCCGGCAAATCCACGTTGCTCAAGCTCATCGACGGCACGCTCACGCCGACAGCCGGGCATGTCAACATCGGCAAGACCGTGAAGTTCGCGGTGCTTTCGCAGCGGCTCGACGAGCTGGAGAAACTCGGCAAATACAAGATCAAGGAAGTACTGTCCCGCTACAAGCCCAGCTATATCGTCGACGGCAAGGAAGTCACGCCCGGTCAGCTGATGGAACGGCTCGGCTTTGAATCCGCGCAGCTGATGACGCCGATCCGCGACCTGTCGGGCGGACAGAAGCGCCGCATGCAGCTGCTGCTGATCCTGCTGGATGAGCCGAACGTGCTCATCATGGACGAGCCCGGCAACGACCTCGACACCGATATGCTCGCCGTCATGGAGGATCTGCTCGACACGTGGCCGGGCACGCTGATCGTCGTCAGCCACGACCGGTACCTGCTGGAGCGCGTCACCGACCAGCAGTTCGCACTGATCGGCGGTAAGGTGCGGCATCTGCCCGGTGGCGTCGACGATTATCTCGACATGATCGAAAAAGCGAAGACCGCAGCGCCGGCAGGTGTATCGGCTTCGCAGAAGGAGCCGGCCGACTCCGGCGTCACTGCCACGGCGGACGACGCCCCCAAGCTCAGCGGCAAGGAATTCCGCGAGACCAGCAAGCGCATCTCCGCCATCGAGCGCAAGCTCGCAAAGCTGGAGGAGCAGAAGACCGCGCTCGAAGCGGATATGGCCGCCCATGATCCGAGCGACTATGAGGGGCTGAACAAGCTCAACGGGCAGCTTCAGGCCGTCTCCGACGAGTCCGGCGCCTTGGAGGCCGAATGGATGGAATTGTCCGAAAAACTGGAGTAATCGCCGCGCGCGGCGCGCGACCTTACTTCATCATCTCTTCATAGATGCGCTTGCAGTCCGGGCAGACGGGGTATTGCGACGGGTCGTGCTTCGGCACCCAGATCTTGCCGCACAGCGCGACCACGGGCCGGCCGGTGAGCTTCGATTCGGCGATGCGATCGCGCGACACATAGTGCGCGAACCGGTCGGCGTCGCCATTGTCGGAACGGTCGGTCTGCTCCTCGGTTTCCGGACGCTCCAGCACCGCCGTCCCTGTGCCCTGGTCCGGGGTGGACAGCGGCGACACCGGATCCGCGAGATCCGCGGCGATCCCTCCTGCGACGGCGGATGTCGGCTTTAGCTGTGTTGACGGTTCAGATGACATTTCGACTCCATTCCTTCATCCATGACGACATCATAGCGGCGAATGGCCGGCCTGTCTTCCACCGGCATGGATTCATGATAATGCTCGCATGCTACCGCTGCATGTCCGGCGTCTGAGCCCCGGCTCGCTCGTATACGGACTGTCCGGCGATTCGCGGTAGGCTATGCATATGACTATCGCAGTATGCCCAGGATCGTATGACCCCGTGACCGCGGGACATTTGGATGTCATTGAGCGGTGCGCCCGTTTTTTTGACGAAGTGCACGTGGTCGTGGCCGTGAACGCCGCGAAGACCCCGATGTTCCCGGCGCATACGCGAGTGGATATCATTCGTCAGGCGCTCGACCACGACGGATTCCCCGATGTCAAGGTCGCGTCCACGACCGGCCTGATCACCGACTACTGCAAGGAGATCGGTGCCACCGTCATCGTCAAGGGCCTGCGGCAGAACGGCGATTACGAGGCGGAGCTGGGCATGGCCCTGGTCAATCGCAAGCTCGCAGAGGTGGAGACGCTGTTCCTGCCGGCCGACCCGGTGCTTGAGCATATTTCCAGCTCCATCGTCAAGGACGTCGCCCGGCATGGCGGCGACGTGACCGGCATGGTGCCTGATGGCGTGGTGCCGATGCTGGACGAGGCGTTGAGCCATGAGCGTGGCGAGTGACGTCGCGACGCGAATCCCATATGATATTGTCTGGGTTTTCCGGTCGCTGATACGTGACCGGAATAAAAGTAAAGAGATGCAGCATGGATGAATCAACGAACGATGGCATCGTCAACGTCGGTGACGGCAACGACGGCGGCGCCGCCATGAATCCCGCGACCGGCGCCGAGCCGGCCGCGCAGTCGACCGACGCCTACAGCGTCACGTATGCGGCCGCGGCGCGGCTGAACGATGCGCCGGAAAGCGCGGCACCTGCCAGCGTGTGGGACGAAATGTCGCACACGCCGCAGCCGGCCGCCGCTGCGACGCACGAGAACAAGCCGGACATATCCGATTACGCGAAGCAGTCCAAGCCGACGTTCCCGATCAGTCAGCTCCCCGATTTGCGCGAGACGCTGGATCCGAAGGCCGACATGAACCCCGAGGAGATGAAGTCCCGCGAGGAGTTCACCACCGTCTATGACATCATCGACTCGATGGAGGTGACGCTGGAGGCCGCGAAGACCAGCCTGTTCGCGCCCAGCATGGTGCGTGTGGACCGCGAGGAGTTCGCCGGTCAGCTGGACGAGCTCAAGCGGATGCTCCCGGTGCAGCTGGAGCGCGCGTCCGCGCTGATGCGCGAGGCCGAGCGGCGCTTGGAATCCGCGCAGACGCAGGCGAACGCCATCATCGCGTCGGCGCAGAGCCGTGCCGCCGACACGTTGGACGAGGCCAACAAGCAGGCGCAGATCCTCGTCGGCCAGGAGAACATCACCGACAAGGCGAGGCAGCGTGCGCGTGCGATTCTCGACAAGGCGCAGGCGCGTGCCGACCATCTGACCAATGGCGCCGACGAGTACTGCACGACGGTGATGACCGGCCTGCAGGAGCAGCTCGGCAAGCTCAGTCACGACGTGCAGGCAGGACTCAACGTGCTTGAGGAACGGCAGCGCACGGCGGGCGAGCAGATGCCGCACCTGAACATCAACGATTATCCGGAAGCGCAGTAGGGGCGCGCCGGAGTGTAACGGAACGCGCAACAGCATGCGCGGCAGCAGCAGGGAGGAGATTTGCATGGCACGACCGGAGGATTCCGCATGGGCGGTCAGCGTGGCGCAGGTGGTGTCGCGGCCGGGGCAGTCCAAGACGGTGGACGCGGTGTTTCCCGCGCCGAGCGGCATCGGCGATGAGGTCATCGGCGTGAAGGAGGGCGCGGACGTCAGCGTGCACGGCTCGTTCGACTCGATAGTCGACGGCCTGGTGCTGACCGCTCGCATCGAAGCGCCCGTCGCGGCCGAGTGCACACGCTGCCTCAAGCCCATCAAGCGCGATTGGGGTGTGGACGTCGTCGCGTTCTTCCCCTACGAGGAGAGCGCGAAGGCCCGCTCGCACGGCAAGCCCAAGAACGAGGACGTGGAGATCGTCGCGGGGGAGGACGAGTCCGAGGACGTGTATCCGCTGAGCCGAGACGGGGCGTTCGCCGACCTGGAGGCGCTGCTGCGTGACACGCTGGTGGAGGCGCTGCCATTGCAGCCCCTGTGCCGCGAGGGCTGCCGGGGACTGTGCTCGCAGTGCGGCGTCGACCTCAACGAGCACCCGGACCATCATCATGACGTGACCGATCTGCGGTTCGCGGCTCTGGCCGGGTTGAAGGCCCAGCTGGAGGCCGAGGAGCACGGCGACAAGTAACGGTGGGCGATCGGCGTGCGGGTCTGGGAACCTGCTCGCGCGACGCCGCGACATGCCGTTGTACGGGCGATGCGTTAAGATACCGTACGCTTAAGCTCAATTGTTCGAACGAAACAGAGGAATAACAAATGGCACTGCCTAAGTACAAGACCTCGCGCGCCAACACGCACTCGCGTCGCGCGAACTGGAAGGCTACCGCCGCCCAGACCATCGCATGCCCGAACTGCGGCGCTCCGGCGCTGCCGCACATGGCTTGCCCGAGCTGCGGCTCCTACCGCGGCCGCGTGTACCGCGCAGCCATTCGCTCCGCTCACACCAAGTGATCGCAGCCGAATGCCGATAGCGAAATGAAGACCCTGCCATCGACGGGTGGCAGGGTCTTCGTATATTGTCGCATTGCCATCCGGACACTGCGCGTATGCGTTCAGGGCGTGCGCGTGCGGCCGGATACGGTGGACAAGGAGAAAAACATGACTGAACCTGAACCGCGCGAAGAGCTGTTCTCCGCGCTGGGCGTCACCATCAGCCCGGATCTGCTGATACAGGCGCTCACCCATCGTTCGTTCTCGCACGAACACCCCGGCACATCGAACTATGAGCGGCTGGAATTCCTCGGCGACGCCGTGCTGGAACTGGTATCGACCGAGACGCTGTTCACGCTGCATCCCGACATGACCGAAGGCCAGCTGGCGAAGATGCGCGCCAAGGCCGTTTCGGAGGAGGCCCTGTCGGCGATCGCCCGGGACAAGTTGCACGTCGGCCCGTTCATCCTGCTCGGGCACGGCGAGGCGGAGTCCGGCGGTGCCGAGAAAAGCTCCATTCTGTGCGACATCGTCGAATCGCTGATCGGCGCCACGTTCCTGGAGCACGGCATCGAAGGCGCGCGCAAGGTCGTGCACCGGCTCATCGACGACACGTTGGCGGAAGTGGCCACCGAAGGACCAGCCCTGGACTGGAAGACCTCGCTGACCGTGAAGGCGCACGAGCTCGGCCTGGATGAGCCGCGGTACCGCATGAGCGTGTCCGGCCCCGAATACGCGCAGGAATTCACCGCCAAGGCCACCATCGGCCCGAAAGACGACATCATCGGCAAGGGTACCGGCACCAGCAAGCGCAAGGCGCAGCTCGCCGCGGCGGAAATGGCCTGGCATGAGCTCGACCGGTACGCGCCCGCGCTCAAGGCGGCCCGCAAGAACGGCTCGTCCAAGCACCGGCGCAGCGGCTCGGCCGGCAACTGACCAACTGGTGAACGGCGATTGCGCGATGCTGTCACCTGTATGCTTAAACTGAGAAAATACGAATCACAGACGCCATAGCCACAAGCGAACGCGCATCGTGACCGTCGGCGCACGCAAGTCATGAACGCTCGCGAGGCGCGACGGGTCCAGGCATATGACCGAACGATTTGAGTTGAGAGGACATGATGGCTCTACCCACACCATTGCAGGCGTTCAGCGGCGTTCCGAAAAACACCGCATCCGCAGACAAGCAGACGATCATCGACGGTGAGAAAATGACCGGCGCGCAGGCGTTGATTCGCGCGCTGGAGGATTTGGGCGTGCAGGACGTGTTCGGCCTGCCCGGCGGCGCCATCCTGCCGGTGTTCCACGCGATCAACGACGATACGAAGTTCCGGTTCACGCTCGTGCGCCACGAGCAGGCCGCCGGCCATGCCGCCGAAGGCTATGCGGTGGCGACAGGCCGCGTGGGCGTGTGCATCGTCACGTCCGGCCCGGGCGCGACGAACATGATCACCCCAATCGCCGACGCGAACATGGATTCCGTGCCGCTCGTCGTGATCACCGGTCAGGTGGGCGTGAACGCCATCGGCACCGACGCCTTCCAGGAGGCGGACATCGTTGGGGCGACCTATCCGGTCGTCAAGCACTCGTATCTGGTGACCCGCGCACAGGATATCCCCCGCGTGCTCGCCGAGGCGCACTATATCGCCCGTTCGGGCCGCCCCGGCCCGGTGGTCGTGGACCTGACCAAGACCGCGCAGACCGGCGAGATGTATTATTCGTGGCCGCAGCGCATGATTCTGCCCGGTTACAACCCCACCACGAAGGCGCACGGCCGCGTGATCTCGGATGCGGCGAAGCTGTTCGCGCAGTCGTACCGTCCCGTGCTGTACGTGGGCGGTGGCGCGGTGCGTTCCAACGCGTCCGCCGAAGTGGCCGAGCTGGCCGAAGTGACCGGCGCGCCGATCGTCACCACGCTCCCGGCCCGCGGCATCGTGCCGAACTCGAACCCCAAGGCGCTTGGAATGCTCGGCATGCACGGCGCCGTCGCCGCCACCGCGGCCGCGCAGCGCTGCGACCTGCTGGTCGCCATCGGCGCGCGCTTTGACGACCGTGTGACCGGCAAGCTCGACGCGTTCGCACCCGGCGCGCGGGTGATCCACATCGACATCGATCCGGCCGAAATCGGCAAGAACCGCGCTCCCGACGTGCCGATCGTCGGCGACGTGTCCACCGTGCTCAACGACCTGATTCCCGAAATCAAGCGTTCTCAGGCCATCGGCGGCAAGCCGAACCTCAAGCCGTGGTGGGACGAGCTCAACCGCCTGCGCGAGGAATATGCCATCGATTACGATCAGCCGTGCGATAAGCCGACCGATGGTTCGCTCGCGCCGCAGTGGGTCATCAAGCAGCTGTCCGACCATGCCGACCCCTCCACGATCTGGGTGTCCGACGTCGGTCAGCACCAGATGTGGTCGGCCCAGCTGATTGATTTCGAGAAGCCGCATTCGTGGATCTCCTCCGGCGGCCTCGGCACGATGGGCTTCGGCCTTCCGGCCGCCATCGGCGCTTCGGTCGGCTCCCAGCGCGACTTCAAGGGGCGCAAGCCGGTGTGGCTGATCGCGGGCGACGGCTCGTTCCAGATGACTTCCGAAGAGCTGACGACCGCGTTCCTGGATCATGCGCCGGTGAAGATCGCCATCATCAACAACTCCGTGTACGGCATGGTGCGCCAGTGGCAGACTCTGTTCTTCGGACAGCACTACTCCCAGACCAACCTGGCTGACGGCGATTCGAAGGAAGGCGGAGAGTTCTTCGACGTGCCTGATTTCGTCAAGCTCGCCGAGGCGTACGGCTGCGTCGGCCTTCGCGCGTTCACCGAGGACGAGGCGATTGACGCGATCAACAAGGCGAACGAGATCAACGACCGTCCGGTGCTGATCGACTTCCGTGTATGGAAGGACGCCATGGTGTGGCCGATGGTGGCAGCCGGCGCGTCCAACAACGAGGTCGCGTATCGTCCGGGCACGCAGCCGCTGCTGCACAAGGGCGTCGACGATGGTGACCAGGCGTGACGGCACGGTTGTCAAGGAATAAGGAGTAAGTGATTATGGCTATGTATCCCGCTTCCCGCCTCGGTTCCGAGCGTCACACGCTGTCGGTGCTCGTCGAGAACCGTCCCGGCGTGCTGGCCCGCATCGCCGGTCTGTTCGCCCGTCGTGCGTTCAACATCAACTCGCTGTCCGTCTCGCCGACCGAGCGTCCGGACATTTCCCGCGTCACCGTGACCGCCGACGTGGAGGCCGTGCCGCTGGAGCAGATCATCAAGCAGCTCAACAAGCTGCTGCACGTGCTCAAGATCGTCGAACTCGATCCGAACACCACTGTGGAGCGTGAACTGGTGCTCATCAAGGTGGCGGCGAACGAGTCGAACCGTTCTGACGTGCTGGAGATCGTGCGCCTGTTCCGTGTGCGTGTTGTCGATGTGAACCCGGAGTCGCTGACCATCGAGGCCACCGGCGCCGAAGGCAAGATCGACGCGCTGCTGGGTCTGTTGGAGCACTACGGCGTGATCGAGCTGGTGCGTTCCGGCGCGGTCGCCGTGACGCGCGGTCCGAAGGCGCTGAGCGAAAAGGTCATCGGCTCCGAGATCAAGGGCCGCTGATGCGGTATCGGCGTGGCCGAGCATGACATTGCCGGGCGGGTTCTTTCCCGCCCGGTTTTTGTTTTTGCGGTGATGCCCATCGGTGTAGCACATCGCGCGGATTCCCCGGAATCTTGAAGAAACGGCGTCTATCGCGAAAGCGGACATTGTGGAACATGCCGTGCGAAATATGAAATAATGGCGGGGAAGCGTTGCAGGGGATCGATGCCATCGCACAGTCTGGTTCCGCACAATCAGGTTCGATACAGACCGGCACATCACCGTTCGCCATGACAGCGCAATCCAATTCATCGCAATATGAGCCACTGGAACCTTACGATACGATGACGGGCACTGCGATTGCCATCAGCGATGCCGACGAGGCCGAAGCCCTATCCGAATACCTGACGTCCCCCGACCGCCAGCATCCCGCGGTAGTGGTGACCCGTCGCTTCGGCAAGCCCCTGTTCGACGCGAACAGCCTCGCCTCGAATCTGCATGATGTCGCCGCCGTATTCGACCTCGTCACCCCGAAAGCGGCGTGGGGGGGGGCTGTCGGCAGCCCTGCCGGAAGGCGCCGCCATGACGCGCACGCAATTCGACTCGATGCAGGAGCTCGTCGAATTTATCACCGACGACGACGGCCATATCGACGAGTCCGCCGCCGACGAGGTGTTCCAGTACCTCACCCAGCTGCAGGACGAGGCGCGGCATCTTCGCGAGGGCCTGAAGGTCTCCAACGACAGGTTGGAGAGCATGAAGCAGAAGATGATGCAGAAGCAGCGCGAGAACTCGTACAGCGACGGACGCCAGTACTACAAGTCGCCGCTGCCGCTGTTCGCCGACAAGGCGGAGGGCAAGCGGTTCGAGCGCGAGCAGATGGACATGCTGGTCCGCCGCGAATGGGCCACGCGGTGCGGTCCGGAAGAGAAGAAGAGCCATGCGCTGCCGAGGACATGGGCGTATTCCGACTGGTTCTTCGACATGCTGGCATCCACACACATCAGCGTCAGCAAGGTGGTGGCCGTGATGGTCGAGGTGCTGACCGGGCTTGACATCGAGCTCGCAGGGCCAGAAGGATTACAGCACGGTGATTTCGGTGGGGATTACCGGCTCGCCTTTCATCAGGCTTTGCGCGGTGATCGGCAGTTCGCGCAGGGCCTTGGCCCGGTATTCGTGCGCGTCGGCGATGGCGGCGTGACCCTGATAACGCGAATCGATGTCACCGTGGTCGACGTAGTCGACCAGCAGGTCCTTCCATCCCTCAGCCGGACGATACTCGGCCAGCTGGGTTTCCGATCCGGAGATCACATGTTCCGTCTCGGCCAGACCATACTCATATGAACGGTAGGCGAGCTTGCGGCCGGGAACACTGGCCTTGTCCTTCGACTTCTTCGCCACGGGCTGCATCACGCCAGCCGAATTCTCGCGCTCGGTGAGCTTGTACACCATCGCGCAGGTCGGGGCACCGGAGCCGGTGACCAGCATCGTGCCCACGCCGTACGAGTCCACCGGCGCGCTCTGCAGGGCGGCCAGCGCGTACTCGTCCAGATCGTTGGTGACGGTGATCTTCGTGTTCGTCGCGCCCAGGGCGTCCAGCTGGTTGCGCACGCGCTGCGCCATGGCGGCCAGATCACCCGAATCGATGCGCACGCCGCCCAGCTGAGGACCGGCGACCTCCACGGCGGTCTTCACCGCCTCTTCGACGTTGTACGTGTCCACCAGAAGCGTGGTGTTGCGGCCAAGCGCCTCGACCTGCGAGGCGAAGGCGCTGCGCTCGTCATCATGTACGAGCGTGAAGCAGTGCGCGGCGGTGCCGATGGCCTTCAGTCCATACAGCTGCGCCGCAAGCAGGTTCGCTGTGCCCTGGAAACCGCCGATGACCGCGGCTCGTGCGGCTGCCACCGCGGCCCACTCGTTGGTGCGGCGCCCGCCCATGTCCATGCAGGGGCGGTCCTTCGCTGCGCTCACCATGCGCGAGGCGGCGGATGCGACCGCCGAATCATAGTTCAGCACGCTCAGCACCAGCGTCTCCAGCAGCGTGCACTCGCCGAACGTGCCCTCGACCTGCAGAATCGGCGAATTCGGGAAGAACATCTCGCCCTCGCGGTAACCCTTGATCGAACCGGAGAAATGCAGGTTCTCCAGCCACGAAATCGTCTCCTTGCTAACCACCTTGCGGTCGGACAGGAAACGCAGGTCCTCGTCGCTGAGGAGGAACCGACCCAGCTCATCCAGAATGCGGCCGATGCCCGCCACGACACCGTAACGGCGGCCTTCGGGCAGGTGGCGCGTATACACCTCGAACACGCATTTGCGGTTCGCCGTGCCATCCTTCAGGCTGGCGTCCAGCATCGTGTACTCATACATATCCGTCATCAGTGCCGGTGAATAATCGACCATGACCGCCCTCCCGCAAGACAAGAATCGTGTGTTATCCAAAACCCTAGTGTCGCGCGGCGACTCGCGCAAGAGCCATTCGGCGTGACGGCGGTCACGATGGCTGCCGCAGCGGCGGCGGGAGACGTGCCGCGCTGCGGGCACGTTCGCCGCATGGTGCTACGTTGAAGGCATGGCTGAAATCAAAGACATGTTGGACAAGGCAATGGTGATTCGCGCGGACGGCCGCGTAGTGGACGAACTGCGCCCGGTGCGCATCACGCGGCACTTCACGGACGTGCCCGAAGGATCGGTACTCATCGAATGCGGCAACACGCGCGTGATGTGCACGGCGACGTTCACGCCGTCGGTGCCGCGCTGGCGCAAGGATTCCGGACTCGGCTGGGTGACCGCCGAATATTCGATGCTGCCGCGAGCCACCGCCGAGCGCACCGACCGCGAGTCAGTGCGCGGCAAGGTCGGCGGCCGCACCCATGAGATCAGCCGTCTGATCGGCCGCTGCCTGCGCGGCGTCGTCGACATGAAGGCGCTTGGCGAGAACCAGATCCAGATCGACTGCGATGTGCTGCAGGCTGATGGCGGCACCCGCACCGCCTCGATCACCGGCGCGTATGTGGCGCTGGTCGACGCGATGCGCTGGGCTGAGCAGAAGCGCCACATTCGTTCGGCCGACCGCGTGCTCAAAGACGCCGTTTCCGCGGTGTCGGTCGGCGTTATCAACGGCACGCCGATGCTTGACCTGCCCTACATCGAGGACAGTCAGGCGATGACCGACATGAACGTGGCGATGACCGGATCCGGTGACTTCATCGAGATCCAGGGCACCGCCGAACACCGCCCGTTCAACCGCGCCGAACTCAACACATTGCTCGACCTCGCCGAAAAGGGCAACAAGGAGCTTCAGGCCGCCCAGCGTGCCGCCCTCTCGCTCGATTGAAACGAGTCGGGCACGCCGCCGGCGGGCGATCGGCCTCACCCCGTCATGCACAACCATAGGTAAGGAATAAAGGACCCCCATGAAACTCGTCGTCGCTACGCACAACGAAGGCAAACTCGTTGAAATCCGCCGCATTCTCGAAGAGGATCTGGGCGCGGACGCCGCTCAGGTGGAGCTTGTCTCCGCCGGCAGCCTCGGCCTGCCCGACCCGGTCGAGACGGGCGTCACCTTCCAGGAGAACGCACTGCTCAAAGCGCGGTTTGTGGCCGGTCTCACCGGCCTGCCGGCCATCGCCGACGACTCCGGACTGATTGTGGACGTGATGGGCAACGCGCCTGGCATCCTGTCCGCGCGCTGGGCGGGGGAGCATGGCAATGATCCGGCGAACAACGCGTTGCTACTCGCCCAGCTCTCCGACATCCCGGACGCGGCGCGCACGGCCCGTTTCCGCTGCGCCGCCGCACTGGCCGTGCCGGATTCCGCGGCTCCTGTGGCGGGCGGGAGGCACGCCATCGTCTCCGAAACCGTCGAAATCGGCGAAATGCCGGGGCGCATCCTGCGCGCGGCGCGCGGCGAGCATGGTTTCGGCTACGACCCGCTGTTCGTGCCGGACGACCAGCCGGAGCGGGCCGCTGCGGACCATCCGCTGACCAGCGCGGAGATGGACGCGGCGGAAAAGAACGCGATTTCGCACCGCGGCAAAGCCATCAGGGCTCTCGTGCCGGCGGTCGAGGCGCTGTTGCGGTAGAATCACGCTCTCAAAACTCGCAGATACAAAAACGGGTTTTTGCGGTTTTCCGCTATTTTCCGCCGTTTCCGCGAAATCGGTGAAATCGTATCTGCGAGTTTTGAGAGCGCATGTTCGGCACTCACGCGGGAATCACGAAATTCACGATGGTCATCAGCACGATTGAGATGACCGCGGTGACGGACAGCGTGAACCCGGCGAGCTTCGCGTTACCGAGTACGCGGTCGGTGAACAGTGTCGAGAACACGGCCGTGGGCGCGAGCGACAGCATCACCGCCGTCTTTCGCACGGACGCATCGAACGGCAGAAGGAACCAGCAAGCGGCCGCGAACAGCACGCCGAGCGGCAAGCGCCAACCGAGCACCCGCAGCACGCTGCCGACATCCTTGCCGGTGCGCGGCAAATCCATCAGCATGCCCACCATGAACACCGAGCAGAACGAGTTCGCATCCGCCACCGGCTGCAGCAGCGTCGGCACGAACGCCGGGATGTGAATGCTGAAGAGCATGACCACGATCATCAGCAGATACACGTTGAACGGCACCGAAGCAAGGAATCCCTTGAGGATCTGCTTGGCCTTCGCGCGGCGGGCGAGCCTGCGGGCGTCTTTGTCCCGTGGCTTCGAATAGGGAAGTGTCGGCGCGGCTCCCGCATGCTGTTCGGTGAGCGGCCGGTCCATGTCGATGTGCAGCAGCGACGTCGTCATCACGTTTGAGCCGGCGGTCACGATCACGGAATTGCCGATGTCGAACATCGAGGCGGTGACCAGCGCCGAAGGCCCCATGAACGTCTGGATTACGGGGAAGCAGAAATTGCCGATGTTGAATCCGGAGCAGTTGAGCATCAGGAACGCGCGGTCCGCGACGGGCTTGTGCCGGGTCGCCGCATACACCAGCAGCAGCGGCAGCAGGCCGAAGACGATGGCGAACACCGAGATCAGCAGCATGCTCAGATGATGCGGGTTCGTGGCGAACGAGACGATGATGGAGGCGGGAAGCGTGAAATCGAACACCACCACCTGCATGACGCGATAGTCGCGTGGCTTGAACAGTCCCGCCCGCTTGACCAGATACGCAGCGACGATGATGAGCAGAAACGCTATGGGTTTCAGTATCGCGGTCATGCTTCTCTATTCCCTGTGGCGATTGCGGAGGTATGGTTCCGCGTGCGCGAGAAGGGACTTGAACCCTCACGTCAAAGACACAGGAACCTAAATCCTGCGCGTCTACCGATTTCGCCACTCGCGCGTGCCACCCGTCGAAACGGCTGGATATACAAAACCCTAGGCGCGGAGCCTAGGGGTATGGAGCCACTTGACAGAATCGAACTGTCGACCTGCTCATTACGAGTGAGCCGCTCTACCGACTGAGCTAAAGTGGCATGCTGCCGATTCGTTGATGAACCTGCGCACAAGAATGAGACTTTACTGTATGCCGTGGATTTATGCAAGTTCGGCTGGCATGTCGTGCGCGGGCATGTCGTGTCGGTCACGGTTGTTCATCTTGGGTATTTTTTGTTTGTTTCTGTCCGCTTTTGTGAGTATCTTGGTAAGCGAAGTAACCGGTGTGGCCCGCCAGCATTGGAGAGCCGACTCCGGCGTACAGTGATGATGAAAGGACCAATACCATGGCCATCAATCCGCCAGTTGACGCCACCAAGACCCCCGAGTGGGCCGCGCTGCAGAAGCACTATGACGAGCTGCAGGCCGAGGGCGTCAGCCTCAAGCAGTGGTTCGCCGATGACGCCGAGCGTGTCGACAAGCTGTCGTTCGACGCCGGCGACCTGCACTTCGACCTGTCCAAGAACCTGATCAAGCCGGAGACCCTCCAGCTGTTCGCCGACCTCGCCAAGGCCGTCAAGCTCGACGAGCGCACCAAGGCGATGTACACCGGCGTGCACATCAACAACACCGAGGACCGCGCCGTGCTGCACACCGCGCTGCGCCGCCCGGTCGAGGACGAGGGCAAGTACATCGTCGACGGTCAGGACACCGTCAAGGACGTGCGCGAGGTGCTTGACCGCATCTACGCCTTCGCCGACGAAGTGCGTTCCGGCAAGTGGACCGGCGTGACCGGCAAGAAGATCGAGACCGTCGTCAACATCGGCATCGGCGGCTCCGACCTGGGCCCCGTCATGGTGTACGAGGCGCTCAAGCCCTACGCGGACGCCGGCATCTCCGCCCGTTACATCTCCAACATCGACCCGAACGACCTGGCCGAGAAGACCAAGGGCCTCGACCCGGAGACCACCCTGTTCATCATCGTCTCCAAGACCTTCACCACGCTGGAGACCCTGACCAACGCCCGTGAGGCCCGCACCTGGCTGCTCGAAGAGCTCAAGGCCAAGGGTGCCATCGACGGTTCCGACGAGAAGAACGCCGAAGCCATCAAGAAGCACTTCGTCGCCGTCTCCACCAACCTGGAGAAGGTCGCCGAGTTCGGCATCGACCCGAACAACGCCTTCGGCTTCTGGAACTGGGTCGGTGGCCGTTACTCCGTCGACTCCGCCGTCGGCACCTCCCTGGCCGTGGTCTTCGGACCGGCCCGCTTCGAGGAGTTCCTGCACGGCTTCCACGAGATCGACGAATACTTCGCCAACACCCCGTTCGAGAAGAACGTCGTCGTGCTGCTCGGCATGCTGAACGTGTGGTACCGCAACTTCTTCAAGGTCGCCTCCCACGCCGTGCTGCCGTACGACCAGTACCTGCACCGCTTCCCGGCCTACCTGCAGCAGCTGACCATGGAATCCAACGGCAAGTCCGTGCGCTGGGACGGCACCCCCGTCACCTCCGAGACCGGCGAAATCTTCTGGGGCGAGCCCGGCACCAACGGCCAGCACGCCTTCTACCAGCTGATCCACCAGGGCACCCAGCTCA
>ENA-OVFS01000197-OVFS01000197.1-human-gut-metagenome-genome-assembly--contig:-NODE-197-length-75353-cov-15.039882_pt1 | contig 75353 bp, 77 predicted proteins | sample MGYA00237763_ERZ505405 | MGnify/ENA primary metagenome ERZ505405 (study PRJEB26158, sample SAMN06016401) | human gut metagenome | biome: human gut; feature: ankylosing spondylitis patient; material... | reverse complement strand
CCTCTCCACAGCAGATGGACGAGCGAGGAATACCTGCGTTTCCTGCGGCAAAACGGCTGGACGGTGCGGAAAAGCGCTGTCCTGAAAGCCTCGTTCCCGCTGACCTATGCCGAGTGTGTAAAAATGGAGGTGTGATATGTCATTCTTTGAAAATACCCGCAAGCCCGTGGGCTTTGGCGGGAAAATTATGGTCGCCATGATGAATCTTGGTCACAGCGCCGTGGCCCGGTGGGGGCTTCAATTTCTGAATACTGCGCCGGACGCCAAGGTGCTGGACTGCGGCTGCGGCGGTGGGGCGAACATCCGACGGCTGCTGAAAAAATGCCCACAGGGCGTCGTCAAGGGCATCGACTATTCGCCCGTCAGCGTGGAGAAGTCGAAAAAGGTCAACGACGTCGCCATCGCGGAGGGTCGCTGCGCCGTTTTGCAAGGCAGCGTGGCAGATATGATGTTTACGGACAACTGGTTCGATGCGGTGACGGCCTTTGAAACCGTCTATTTCTGGCCTGATCTGCCTCGGTGCTTCCGGGAGGTTTAAGGCTTGTACTCGATGGTGGAGAGCTGATGCTCCAAACAAATCAGGTCACTCAACCGCTGCACTGCAAAGGTGGAGAGCCAGAAATTTTTGAATTTCCGAGTCCCGTCCAAGGCAGTGGAATTATAAATAATGTGGTTGTGGATATGCGCCCGGTCGGTGTGGGTGGCAACGATAAAAGCGTGTTTGCCCTTCAAAAATCGCTCGGCAAACTCGTAGCCGATGCGGTTAGCTTCCTCCGGAGTAACTTCTCCCGGCTTGAAGGATTGCCGCACCTGATAGGCGATGACATCGCTTTTCTGGCTGCGCCCAGTGGTCCGCTCGTAGTAGAGGTTCATGGTGGTGGGCGCATTGTAGAGCATCGCCAGCAGGTACTGCTTCATGTTCCGAACCGGGGCGGTGTTTTCTGCCAGAGAATCCAGCACAAAGCGGATATGGTCAGCGTTCAGTTTCATAAACCGGCTGCGTACCACCTCGGCGGGCTTGTCATCTCCGGCGATCCGCAACATCTTGCGTTTGGTAGAACAGGTGTCCACAAGTAAGTCCACGATCTGGTAGATGGTGTCCTCCTCGTCCGGGCAGAGCCGGAGAAGCAGCTCGACCTCCAACGCCTGATAAAAATAATCCTCAAGCTGCTCCCGGATGCCCTCGGAATAGATAGGGTCAGGATCGTTCCACTCTGTTTTATTCTTATCAGTCTTATTTGCTTGCAGTTTTGGCTGCACCAGAATTGCGCTTTCGGCAGCACCAGAATTGCTGTTTGGGCAATTCTGTACTTGCGCTTTTGGCAAGCCGGAGGAAAAGTCCTTGACGTAGATCAGGCTGGGTCTGCCCAGACCACGGCGTTTGCGCTCGATGAGGTCGAGCTGCTCCAGTTCCCGGAACAGCTTGACCGCCTTGTGTTCGGCGCAGCAGAGGGATTCCTGTACTTCCCGGACTGTATAGATGATATACACCCGCCCCTGCTCGTCCAGCCAGCCGTTTTTGACCGACAGGCTCATGCGGTCCAGCAGGATGCCGTACAGCGTCCGGGCATCGGTGGAGAGCTGCCGGAAACGGCAGTCTTGGAACAGTGCCTTTGGGATGCGGAAGTAGGAGAACAGTTCGCCTGACTGCCCGTAGAAGTAGTCCAGCGTCATTTGGTGTGACCTCGGATTTTCAACTGTATGGGTGTGTTCATGTGGAAAACGATCCCTCCTTCAAAAATGAACGTAAAAATAGGTTGACATTTACAAGAAAGAACGCTTACAATGGTGATAATCAAAGTGTCAACCGATGTAACAGGAGAAGATGCTTGTATGCTCAATGTTTTTTACGGTGATATGCCGAATGTGATTTACAATACAGCAGTCTATTTCAAGAACACTTATGAAGATGCGTGGATCACCGGACCGCTTTCCCGTGAGATGATACAGGACGTAGATCATTCCACCGTGCTGGATGGTGGTGTGATCGACAGCCCCGTATTGGGGAAAATCCCTCCGGTGCAGTTGTCTGGCGGTGTCAAAACGCTGATTCTGGTCGCCAATGAGCCGGATAAGGTGTTCAATGCCTCGACTTGCGGAGATAACTGCGCGAAGTGGCTCTTAAAAATTGCAGAAGAAAAAGATGTTACCATCAACCTCCGCCATCTTATGAATTTTGGAAATGAACCATTTACGATTCATATCTTGAATACGAATCAGATCGTTCACTCGATGAAAGAGCTTATTCCGATTGCCGGACTTTATGTGTGAGGATGCTTTATGGTAGGAGCATATCGAGTCGTTATACAGAACAAGAAAATCAAGTTTGATTTTGAAATACGCCGGAACATCACGATCTTGCGTGGAGATAGCGCCACAGGAAAAACAACGCTCGTGGAGATGATTCGGGAATACGAGGAACTAGGCCCGGACAGTGGAATAGAACTGCAATGCGAGAAGGATTGCGTTGTTCTTTCCGGGCGGCAGTGGGAAAAACAGCTTGCCGACCTTTCGCAGAGTATTGTTTTTATTGATGAAGGGAATGCTTTTACTGCTTCAAAGGAATTTGCCGCAGCGATTCAAAAAACAGATAATTATTATGTGCTCGTTACAAGAGAAAGTCTGGAAACACTGCCGTACAGTGTAACGGAAATTTACGGAATTCGGACTTCCAAACATTTTGGAGATCTGAAGCAGACCTACAATGAGTTTTTTCAAATCTACGGAAAACCGGTGGGAACAGGCACCTTGAAGCCTGCAATAGTGATTACGGAAGATTCTAATTCTGGATACCAGTTCTTTCGGAGCGTTTGCACAGAAAGCGGAATCGACTGCAAATCTGCAAGGGGAAAATCGAACATTTTCAAACTGCTGTTGGACGGAAAAAAGCAGGAGGTTCTTGTGATTGCAGACGGTGCGGCATTTGGGTCGCAGATGGAACGGATCATGGATTTGGCTGCAATCCAGCCGAATTTTCATGTTTATCTGCCAGAATCGTTTGAATGGCTTATTCTTCAATCTGGATTACTGGAAGATGGAGAAATCAACGATATTCTGGAATCGCCGGAGAAATACGTGGATAGTCTGCAATATTTTAGCTGGGAAAGATTTTTTACGGCTTTGCTGACCCAAAGAACTTCAAACAGTTATTTGAGCTACATGAAATCAAAGTTGAACCCCGTCTATTTACAAGAGCAGGAAAAGGATGCGATTCTTTCGGTTATTCCGAAGGTACAATTCAAAAACGAAGAAGATCTATAATTATTCCGTCAAGAATAATTACTTGAAGAATAATCTTTGCATCTAAGCAAGCAGGGCGGTCACACAAACTATCGTGGAACCGCCCTGTAAGAAATCAATATGTAATGGTCATTGCACCCTCGTGGCAGTCCTGTGCAAAGGTACGGAGCAAATCAAGGTGCTTTGAGGATTTTCGGGCAATCGCCGTTGCACGGTCGCCGGACATAAACTCAACGACCGCAAGCCGAGGAATCGTCAGTGTGCCACGAATTTTGAATCCAACAAGGATCTTCTGATTGCACCATCGCTGGATGCTTTGTGCAGAGTAGCCCGTCAGTTCCGAAACTTCCGGGGTGGTCAGCAGATCGTCATATCCAGCGGTGAGCTTTTCCCATAGGGTGTACGGCCCTGTCTTTTCCGGCTCTGTAAAATTGAAGCGGATGATCTCTGCGGCAGGCTTGTCCGGGTGCCGCTTGGAGCAGCCGTTCTTCCCGATATAAAAGCCCGTTGGCACTTTATACTGTTCAGGATGATCTTCACGGTCACACAAGTAGGTGATCACATCGTGGGTCGCAATATGGTATTTGTGTGTTTTCTTTCCTGTATTGATACACGGAACGAGACCGGAATCCAGAAGGTATTTTGCGTGTTGCTTGTTGATGCGGGCAACACGGTAGAACTGGTCTTTCGTCATTCCGTTGGGATAATCTTCGAGAATTTTATAGCACTCTAACAGAGTCCTCATGTTCATCCATCCTTTGCTGCTTTGATTTTGTCAGCGTCAGAAGCAACATATTGTATGGATGGATTCTGGCTCCCGGAATCTCTCTCGCCCGTTCTCTCCAAAAGGCGTAAAATCTCTCCCAATTCTCTCCAAAAGGCGGATTTTTCTGCGTTTTGGAAAGTGGGTTCAAATCCGCATGGAGCCTAGTGATTTTGGATTTTGATGAAATTTTGAGCGTAAATTCGATGGTTTGTATCTTCCGGTAAAGTCGGATAACTTCCACTATGTTCCACTGAGTACTGCGAAGCGGGTAAAACTCGAAATCGTTTTGTCCTTAACCGGGCACGTGGGTTCGAATCCCACCATCTCCGCCAGAAGTCGTAGATTCAATCGAATCTGCGACTTTTTCTTTTGCGAAATCCGAGGAAGAATGATTTCCTTCTCATTAAAAGCAACCTCCGATATGAGCGATAAATCTATAATCATACAGAGCTTTTCGTCTCTCCCAAAACATTGGCGATAACGCCAGCAGGCCCCTCCTTGCTCTTGTGATCAAGATGTGCATAGATGTCAGCGGTGGTCGAGAAGGTGCTGTGACCCAGCCACTCCTGATCGTAGCTGATAAAGGCGGCCGTCTGGATGGATGCCTTGTGGATCTGGATCCCACTCGTTGAGATAATCCAGAAACAGCATCTCCGAATTTTGAGAGGGGCTATTTTGCAGCAGCCCCTCTGTGCATGGAAAAATGAGGCGGAGTGTGCTACAATAGAAGCCAGACGTGTGCCGCGGCGCACAGAAAGAGAGGGTGGAAACGAAATGTTTCGTGGAGCAAGACACTCTGATTTGGAGCAGATCTTAGACATCTATGCCCGTGCCCGGAAGGTGATGGACGCTTCGGGCAACCCGACCCAGTGGGGCGACAGCTATCCGCCGAGAGAGATGCTGGAAGAGGACATCGACGCCAACCGGCTGTTCATCTATACGGTCAACGGCCGGCTTGAGGCGGTGTTCGCTTTCATTCTGGGGCCGGACCCCACCTATGCAAAGATCGAGGGCGGCAAGTGGCTCAACGACACCCTGCCCTACGGCACCATCCACCGGCTGGCCTCGGCGGGCCATCGCAAAGGCGTGACGGACGAGGTCATTACATGGTGTCTCGAGCACTGCGAGAGCCTGCGCGCCGACACCCACGAGGACAACAAGATCATGCAGCATCTTCTCGAGAAGAACGGCTTTGCCCGCTGCGGCATCATCTTAGCGGATGACGGCAAGCCCCGCATCGCCTATCAGAAGCTGTCTGCGACTCTGCCTCTGCGGGCAGAATAAGGAGGGACTGGACATGAAGATCACACAGGTAAAGCTGGGCCGCATCTCGACCCCGCTCCGCGTCCCCTTCAAGACGGCGCTGCGCACCGTGCGCAGCGTGGAGGACGTCATCGTTGAACTGCACACTGACACCGGCGCGGTGGGCTACGGCGAGGCACCTCCCACCGGCGTCATCACCGGCGACACCACCGGGGCCATCATCGGGGCCATCCGGGACCACATCGCCCCGGCCATCCTTGGCCGCGACCTCGACGAGTTCGAGGATCTGACCGCTGCGGTGCAGAAGGCCCTCGTGCACAACACCAGCGCAAAGGCGGCGGTGGACATGGCCCTGTGGGATCTGCTGGGCCAGAAGTACGGTGCCCCGGTCTACCGGATGCTGGGCGGCGCACGCAGCAATATCGTCACCGACATCACCATCAGCGTCAACCCGCCGGAGGAGATGGCGCGGGACGCCCGCACGGCCCTCGAGCGGGGCTATGACTGCCTGAAGGTCAAGGTGGGCATCGACCCGGAGCTGGATGTGGCCCGTCTGGCCGCAGTCCGCGAGGCTGTGGGAAAAGAAGTCAGGATCCGCATCGACGCCAATCAGGCGTGGAATGCGAAGCAGGCCGTCCGCATCCTCGACCAGATGCAGGAAAAGGGCCTCGACATCGAGTTCGTCGAGCAGCCTGTGCCTGCCGCTGACCTCGAGGGGATGCAGTATGTCACCCGGAACGCCAGCGTGCCTGTGCTGGCCGACGAGAGCGTGTTCAGCCCCGCAGATGCCCTGCGCATCATGCAGACCGGCGCGGCAGACTTTGTGAACATCAAGCTGATGAAGTGCGGCGGCATCACCAACGCCCTCCGCATCGCCTCGGCGGCGGAGGTCTACGGCGTCGAGTGCATGATCGGCTGTATGCTGGAGGCGAAGATCTCCGTCAATGCGGCGGTAGAGCTGGCCTGCGCCAAAAAGATCATCACGAAGGTCGATCTGGACGGCCCGGTGCTCTGCAGCGAGGACCACATCCTTGGCGGCGCGGTCTTCAACGAGAAGGACATCACTGTATCGGATGCCCCCGGCATGGGCATCAAGGGCTTCGTCCCCGGCAAAGTGACCTATCTGGACGACTGAAAATAAATAAGAATGACTTTCCCCCGGCAGAGTTTCTCTGCCGGGGGATTTTTCTGCCTTGCTGGGTGAAATATCTTAACTCTGTATGCGATACAAATACAGTTTTGCCGGCGGGGCCGGGAGAAAAAGGGAGAAATCGGATGGAGCCGCCCGAAATATCTGCGGAAAACCTTTGACTTTTCTGCCGTGTGTGCTATAATAACACTTGTCTTTGGGAAAGAGACAGAAAAGTGTGCGCGGTGTGCGCACACATATGGAGGAGTGTTTTGATATGATGAATGGCGTAAAAGCCATGGCAAAGAAGTACAATGAGGTCAGCCTCATCCTTCGCATCATCGCCGGTCTGGTCATCGGCGCGGTGCTGGCGATTGCGGTGCCGGGTGCGGGCTGGGTCGGAGAGCTGGGCAGCCTGTTCGTCGGCGCGCTGAAGGGCATCGCCCCGGTGCTGGTGTTCGTCATCGTGGCCAGTGCGCTGGCGCAGGGCAGCTCCAATCTGGACCGCCGCTTTGGCACGGTCATCTGGCTGTATATGCTGACTACCTTCCTTGCAGCGGCCATCGCTTCCGTTGCGAGCTTTGTGTTCCCCGTATCGGTCGTTCTGGCAGACGCCGCCCAGTCGGACGTGGTGCCGCAGGGTCTGGGCGAGGTGCTGAGCACCCTGCTCACCAACTTTGTCGCAAACCCCATCAGCGCTCTGATGAGCGGCAACTACATCGGCATCCTGTTCTGGGCCTGTATGTTCGGCCTTGCCATGAAGAGCATCGGCTCGGACGCCACCAAGAAGTTCCTCGCGGATACCGCCGATGCGGTGTCGCAGGTGGTGCGCTGGATCATCAATCTGGCCCCCTTCGGCATCATGGGTCTGGTGTATACCAATGTGTCGGGCAACGGTCTGGCCATCTTCACCCAGTACGGCAAGCTGCTGGGCCTGCTGGTGGGCACCATGCTGTTCATGGCGCTCATCGTCTCCCCCTTCATCATGTTTATCTATCTGGGCTGCAACCCCTATCCGCTGGTGTTCCGCTGCCTGAAGGAGTCCGGCCTGACCGCATTCTTCACCCGCAGCTCGGCGGCCAACATTCCGGTCAATATGGCCCTGTGCGAGAAGCTGGGCCTCGATAAGGATATGTATTCCGTCTCCATCCCTCTGGGCGCGACCATCAACATGGACGGCGCGGCCATCACCATCACCATCATGACGCTGGCTGCGGCCAACACGCTGGGCATCCCCGTGACCCTGCCTGCCGCCATCGTCCTGAGTGCCATGTCCGCTCTGGGTGCCTGCGGCGCTTCCGGCGTGGCCGGCGGTTCCCTGCTGCTCATCCCGATGGCCTGCTCACTGTTCGGCATCTCCAATGATGTGGCCATGCAGATGGTCGGCGTCGGTTTCATCATCGGCGTGGTGCAGGACTCCGTCGAGACGGCGCTGAACTCTGCCGGCGACGTGGAGTTCGCTGCCACCGCCGAGTATCACCAGTGGCGCAAGGAGGGCAGACCCCTGCCGGGCTTCCTCCGCAAGTGAAATGCAAAAAACAATGGCTGGAGCCGCACGGCTCCAGCCATTGTTTCGTTTTCCGGAAAAGGCTCAGTCGATGACCTTTGCCTTCTGCAGTGCGGTGATGATGAGGGGGATGAGCACCAGCTGGGCGATGATGCCGGGCACGGCGGTGAAGAGTGCGCCGGACAGGAAGGCCGAGAAGGGGAAGCTGGAGCCGCTGAGGCCCGCCAGCAGGAAGCGGACTGCGCCCCAAACGAGGCGTCCGGCCACCATGGCCGCCGCGAGGGCGGCATAGGTCATGGGCAGGGTGTGCTTCACCCGGCGGTAGAGCCAGCCGGACACCGCGCCATAGGTGGCCAGCTCAAAGGCCATCGAGAGGGCGATGGGGTACAGCGGGGGCATCCCGAAGAGCACCGAGCGGAGCAGCGGGGCCGCAAAGCCCACGGCCAGACCCCACGGCCCGCCCAGCACGAAGCCGCAGAGCAGGATGGGGAAATGCATGGGGCAGAGCATATTGCCTACCTGCGGCACATGGCCCGTCACCATGGGCAGGACGAAGGCCAGAGCCAAAAAGAGTGCGGCCAGCACGACGCTGTGGGCCGGAGAGGTGTGTTTCGTTTTCATCGGAGTTCCTCCTTACGGGCCGCACCGGAACAGAAAAAAGGGGTCTGCCCTTGGAAATGCATCCCAAAGGCAGACCCCTTCATGGCGTCTGTTGCAAAAAGTGCGGCGGAAAATAAGCGTGCGGCGGGCTTCGGCCCACAGGCCCGGCTTCCTGCCGGAAATCGTGAAAATTATAGCAGAGTGCCGCAGGATTTGTCAAGACCGGTGCAAAGCAGACTGCAAATTGACCAAAAAAGGATGAGTTTGGAGCGGTTTTTGACCGCGTGTGTACATTTTGCTGGAAGAAGCTTGACCTTTTTGCACAGAATAGATAATATAAACTTGAATTATAGCGCAATGGGGCGGCGGGAGCCGCATCTTGCGCGGCTGTTACCTTGCAAATTCTGAGGTTCATACGGGAGGACCATCATGACAAATGCAGAAAAGCTCACCCTTGCCAAGCACGCCTGCCACATCCGCATGGGCGTGATCGAGGGAACTCACAGCGCCAAGTGCGGCCATCCGGGCGGCAGTCTGGACATCGCTGAGGTGCTGTCTTACCTCTATTTCGTGGATATGAATGTTGACCCCAAGGCTCCGAAAAAGCTGGATCGCGACCGTCTGGTGCTGTCCAAGGGCCACGCCGCCCCGGCGCTCTACGCTGCGCTGGCCGAGCGCGGGTTCTTCCCGGTGGAAGACCTCAAGACCCTGCGCAAGATCGGCAGCTACCTGCAGGGCCACCCCAACATGAATGAGACGCCGGGCGTGGATATGTCCACGGGCAGTCTGGGTCAGGGCGTGTCTGCTGCCTGCGGCATGGCTCTGGGCGCAAAGATCGGCGAAAAGCCCGTCAACGTCTACACCATCCTCGGCGATGGCGAGGTGGAAGAGGGCGAGTGCTGGGAGGCGTTCATGTTCGCCGCCCACTATAAGCTCTCCAACCTCTGCGTCATGCTGGACCGCAACCACCTCCAGATCGACGGCACCACCGAGACGGTCATGAACAGCGCCCCGCTGGAAGAGAAGCTGAAGGCCTTCAACTTCAACGTCCTGACCATCAACGGCCACGACTACGACCAGATCGAGGCGGCTGTCAAGGCGTTCCACGCCGAGAACGACAAGCCCACCTGCATCATTCTGGACACCGTCAAGGGCACCGGCGTCTCCTTTATGACCAACTCTGTAGATTGGCACGGCAAAGGCCCCAACGACGAAGAGTACGCTGTGGCCATGCAGGAGCTGAACGCAGCCTACGCCGCGCTGGAACAGGAGGACAAGTAAGATGGCAGATGTGAAAATGATCGCGACTCGCGAGAGCTACGGCAATACTCTGAAAGCACTGGCCGCTGAGGGCCATGATGATCTGGTGGTGCTGGACGCCGACCTCGCCGCCGCCACCAAGACCGGGATGTTCCGCAAGGCTTACCCGGGCCGCCACTTCGACTGTGGCATCGCCGAGGCCAACATGATGGGCGTCGCCGCCGGCCTGTCCACCATGGGCTACGTCCCCTTCGTGTCCAGCTTCGCCATGTTCGCTGCGGGCCGTGCCTTTGAGCAGATCCGCAACTCTGTGGCCTATCCCCGCCTGAACGTCAAGATCGGCGCCACCCACGGCGGCATCTCCGTCGGTGAGGACGGCGCTTCCCACCAGTGCTGCGAGGACTTCGCCCTCATGCGCAGCCTGCCCGGCATGACCATCATCTGTCCCGCTGACGATGTGGAGGCCCGGGCTGCTGTCCGCGCTGCCTACGAGATGCAGGGGCCGGTCTACCTCCGCTTCGGTCGTCTGGCCGTCCCTGTGTTCCACGACGAGGCCAACTACCACTTTGAGATCGGCAAGGGCGAGCAGCTCACCGAGGGCAATGACATCGCTATCGTGGCCACCGGCCTGATGGTCAACGAGGCCCGCAAGGCCGCTGAGACGCTGGCCGCCGAGGGCATCCACGCCCGCGTCCTCAACATCCACACCATCAAGCCGCTGGATGAGGACATCATCCTCAAAGCGGCCAAGGAGTGTGGCAAGATCGTCACCGCCGAGGAGCACAATGTCATCGGTGGTCTGGGCGAGGCCGTCTGCTCGCTCCTGAGCGAGAAGCTGCCCACCCCTGTCCGCCGCGTGGGCGTGCAGGACAAGTTCGGCTGCTCCGGCCCCGCATGGGACCTGCTGCGCGAGTATGGTCTGGACGCTGCCACCATCTGCAAGAGCGCAAAGGAGATGCTGGGCCGGTAAGCCAGGCGTTTTCTGCATATAAAAGAAGAGACAGGCTTCCCCGGAAGGGGCGGCCTGTCTTTTTTGTGCGAGGATGCTTTATTTCTTCTTCTTCGGAAAGACGAACGGATTGTGCAGATAGACCGTCATCAGCTCGACGGTCATGAAGCACCAGATGACCGGCTCACAGAGGATGACTGCGTTATACGCAAAGCGGGGGATGAACACCATGACAAAGACGATCTTGCCCAGAAATTCGATGACGCTGGACAGGAGGGGCAGCACCTTTTCGCCCATGCTCTGCAGCGCATACCGGCTCGCCAGCAGGACGCCCAGCACGGCGTAGAAAGGGGCGTTCCAGATCAGATACCGTGCGCCGTTTTCCAGCACCACCGGCTCCGAAGAGCCGGAGACCAGCCGGACCATCCATTCTGCACCCACACTCATCAGCACCGTGATGGCGGCGGCCACCACGATGCTGTAGAGGATGACGTCCCGCATCCCGCGCCGGACGCGGTCGGGGTGGTTCGCGCCGTAGTTCTGGGATACGAAGGTCGAGCAGGCGGAGGCCATCGCCATCAGGGGCATATCCGTGAAGGAAAAGAGCTTCCGGGCGGCGGTGTGGCCCGCGATGACCAGCGTGCCCAGCCCGTTGATGCCGTATTGCAGCACCACCGAGCCTGCCGAGACGATGCTGCTCATGAGGCCCATCGAGATGCTCTGGCTGAACAGCTCCCAGTAGAGGCGGCCGCCCACATGGAAGTGCTTTTTCTCGGGCAGGAGCAGCCGGGCGCTGCGGAAGACGTACAGGATGCAGAGCACCACCGACACGCCCTGCGAGATGACCGTGGCTACGCCCGCACCGGCCACCCCCATGCCCAGCACAGCGATGAACCAGAGATCGAGGATGACGTTGAGCACCGATGAGAGGATGAGGAAGACCAGCGGCATGAAGCTGTTGCCGATGGCTCGCAGCAGACCGGCGCAGAGGTTGTAAGCGAACATGACGAGGATGCCGCAGTCGATGATGATGATGTAGCGGTAGGCGTCCTCGAGGATCTCCGCCGGGGTGTCCAGCAGCTCCAGCAGCGGGCGCAGGCCCACCGCGCCCGCCAGCGTGATGACCGCCGACGCGATGAGACCGATGACGATGGAGCCTGCAACGGTCTGCTTGAGCCGCTCGTTGTCTCCGGCCCCGTAGGAGCGCGCTGCGACGATGGCAAGGCCGTTGCCGATGCCGAGGCCGAAGCCGACCAGAAGCTCGTAGATGGCTCCGCAGGCCCCGATGGCAGCAAGGGCGGTGTCACCCAGCACATTGCCCACGATCATGGTGTCCACAGTGTTGTAGAGCTGCTGGAAAAGGCTCGACACCAGAATGGGGAGCATGAAGATGACGAGGCTCTGAAAGATAGGGCCGTTCATCAGGTCCACGCTCTGGCTGAAGAAAGTTTTTTTTGCGAGGGATCGGGTCATGGTTGGTTCTCCTTCATAACTTCAGGCGGCTTGCCCTCTCCGTCAGCGCTGCCGCGTGAGCGCCTGAGAGGGCGCAGGCCGTTTACCAGAAAACAAGGCCGCCGCACAGATAAACTGCACGGCAGCCTTGCTGCAAAATTCAGGGGGTCACAGCTCCTGCGCCTCGAAGCCGTTGGCCGTCAGCACGTCCACGCTGGAGAAGCCTGCGGCCCGGATGGCAGCTGCGGCCTCGTCGAAGCCGAAGGTCAGGCTGCCGATGTCGTGGGCATCGGAGGTGATGATGACCCTGCCGCCCATCTTCTGCCACTCGCCCAGCATCCATGCGCCGGGGTAGAAGTCCTTGCGGTAGCCGCGGTAGACGCCGCCGGTGTTCACTTCCAACCGGCAGCCGTGCTCTTTGGCTACAGCCAGTGCCTTGAGGGCTGCGGCCTTGTAGCGGGGAGCCTCCTCATCGAAGAACTCGCCGTCGGCGTTCAGCTTCTTGATGAGGTCGATGTGGGCGAGGATGTCGGGCCCCATGGCCGCCACCTTTTCCACCTCGGCAAAGTAGGCCTCCACAGCGGCCAGCGGGTCGCCGTCGAAGTCGTCGTAGATGCAGTCGTGCAGGTCCTGCGGGCGGAAATCGATCTCGTAATACTTGCCGGTGTTCTTGCCGTAGAGGTGGTGCGCCGAGCCGATCCAGTAATCATAGCCGGTGCGCTTGTCCTCGCTCAGCAGATCCCACTCGATGCCGCAGAGGATGTCCACCTTGCCCTTGTACTCGGTCTTGAGCTTGGCGATGGTGGCCTTGTACTGGGCCGTGCGGCTGGGACTCATACAGTACTCACGGTCGCGCTGGGTGTAGCTATGGCCCGTGAAGCCCAGTGTGGTCAGCCCCTGCGCACACGCGGCGGAGGCCATCTCCTGTAAGGTGTTTTTGCCATCGCACATCGTCGAGTGACAATGGACACTGGACTTCTTGTAATCTGCCATAGTGAATCACTGCATCCTTTCCTGTTTGACCTTATGGTCGATAACGTGGCGTTTTTCCAGCTCGCGGGTGATGTCCTCCACCGTGATGCCGGCCTGCACCATCAGCACCAGCACATGGTATGCCAGATCGCTGATCTCGTAGACCGTCTCGGCCTTGTCTTCCTTTTCGCCCGCGATGATGACCTCGGTGCACTCCTCGCCCACCTTCTTGAGGATCTTTTCCTTGCCTTTCTCGAAGAGGTAGGTGGTGTAGCTGCCCTCCTTGGGGCTGGTCTTGCGGCCCTTGATGAGGTCATACAGCCCCTGCCAGCTGAACTGCTTCAGCTCGGGGGAAACATACACTTCGTTGAAAAAGCAGCTCTCGGCGCCGGTGTGGCAGGCGGGGCCGCTCTTGACGACCTCCACCACCAGCGCGTCGGCGTCGCAGTCGGCGGTGATGGACACCACCCGCTGGACGTTGCCGCTGGTCTCGCCCTTGCGCCAGATCTCCTGACGGCTGCGGCTCCAGAACACCGTCCGGCCCTCCGCGATGGTCAGCGCCAGCGTCTCGGCGTTCATGTAGGCGAGGGTCAGAACCTCTTTGGTGTAGTGGTCCTGCACGATGGCAGGGATGAGGCCCTTTTCGTCAAATTTCAGATCCATGATGTTTCTCCTTCCCCGCAGGGGGACAGCTATAGTTTAGCGTATTCGGCGGGCAAACGCAAGCATTTACAGCCGCATTTCCACACCATTTTCGTTTAAGTACTCCTTTAGTGCCCGGATGGTGAGCAGCTTCTGGTGGAAGATGCCCGCCGCAAGGCCCGCGTCGATGCCCTCGTGGCGGAACAGCTCGAGGAAATCTTCCTTTTTGCCTGCGCCGCCGCTGGCGATGATGGGCACGTTCACCCGGGCCGCCACGGCGTCCAGCATCTCAAGGTCGAAGCCGCCGCGCACGCCATCGGTGTCGATGCTGTTGAGGCAGACCTCGCCCGCGCCGTTGTCCACGCACCACTTGATCCATTCCAGTGCGTCCCGGCCGGTATCCTCGCGCCCGCCCTTGGCAAAGACGCGGAACTGCCCGCCCACCCGTTTGACGTCGGCGGAGAGGACGACGCACTGGTCGCCGTAGCGCTTCGCCGCCGCCGGGATGAGGGAGGGATCCTTCAGCGCGCCCGAGTTGACGCTGACCTTATCGGCCCCGCACTTGAGCACCCGGTCGAAGTCGTCCAGCGTGTTGACGCCGCCGCCCACGGTGAGGGGGATGAAGATCTCGCTGGCCACCCGGGTGAGGATGTCGGTGAAGAGGGCGCGGCCCTCGGCGCTGGCCGTGATGTCGTAGAACACCAGCTCGTCCGCGCCGGCCGCGTTGTACATCCGGGCCATCTCCACCGGGTCGGCCACGTCCTTGATGCCCTCGAAGTTCGTGCCCTTGACGACCCGCCCGCTGCGGACGTCCAGACAGGGAATGATGCGTTTTGTGATCATGATCCAGCTCCTTACTTCTGCACCAGCGCAACGCAGCGTCTGAGGTCCAGTGCGCCGGTATACAGGCTCTTGCCGAGGATGGCGGCGGCGGTGCCCATCTCTTCCAGCTCCAGCAGCTCCTGCTCCGAGGAGATGCCGCCGCTGGCCGTGATGGCGACGCCGGGCACTTCCTCTGCAAGCTGACGGTAGAGGGCGAGGTTGGTGCCCTGCATCGCGCCATCGCAGGCGATGTCGGTGTAGATGATGGCCTTACAGCCCGCCTCGGCCAGACGCTGGCAGAAGGCCACGCCCGGCTCGGCGCTGACCTCCTTCCAGCCGTGGATGGCCACATAGCCGTCCTTGGCGTCCACGCCCACGGCGATCTTGTCGCCGTATTTTTTCAGCATCCGGGCCGTGAAATCGAAGTCCGTCACGGCCACGCTGCCGAGGATGCACCGGCCCACCCCGAGGGAGAGGTATCGTTCGATGCGCTCCTCGGTGCGGATGCCGCCGCCCACCTCGATGTATAAGCCGCCCTGTTTGGCCAGCGCGGCGATGGTGTCGTAGTTGGAAAGGGTGCCGTCCTTCGCGCCGTCCAGATCGACGACATGGAGGTTCTTGGCCCCGGCGTCCAGAAAGGCCCGCGCCTGTGCGCAGGGGTCTTCGCCGTAGACGGTCATTTTATCGTAGTCGCCCTGCGTCAGGCGCACGACGTTTCCGCCCCGCAGGTCAATGGCTGGGAATAATTGCATTTCGTTTCTCCTTTAGCGGGCTTGCCCTCTCAGTCACCTTCGGTGACAGCTCCCCCAAAGGGGGAGCCAAAAGCCTCTCCCTTTGGGAGAGGTGGCAGCGCGGCAGCGCTGACGGAGAGGGCAAGCCGCCTTTAAGTTTACAACTCACTGAACGCCCGCAGCAGCCGCAGTCCCGCGTCGCCGCTCTTTTCCGGGTGGAACTGAGTGCCGTACACCCGGCCCGCCTTCACCACACCGGTGACGGGGAGAGAATAGTCGCTGACGGCCAGCGTGTTGGCGGCGCAGCTCTTGCCGTAGTAGCTGTGGACGTAGTAGAAATACTCGCCGTCCCGGACGTATTTGAAAATCGGGTCGTCGTGCAGGATATGGACGGCGTTCCAGCCGATCTGAGGCACTTTCAGGGTCTTATCGCCGAGGTCGGGGGCCAGCGGGCAGACCTGCCCCGGCACAAAGCCGAGGCCCGGGTGCTCGCCGTATTCGAAGCTCTTTTCAAACAGCAGCTGCATCCCGAGGCAGATGCCAAGGAGGGGCTTTTTCTCCGCTTCCTCCTTGATGACCGGCACAAGGCCGGTGGCCTCGAGCTTTGCCATGGCGTCCCCGAAGGCCCCGACCCCCGGCAGGATGAGCCGGTCGGCGGCACGGATGTCGGCGGGGTCGGCGCTGACCGCTGCGTCCAGCCCCAGATGGGCCAGACTGGACTTCAGGCTGAACAGGTTGCCCACGCCGTAGTCGATGATGCAGATCATACCAGCAGTCCTTTCGTAGAAGGGATCTCGTCCCGGTGGGCGGCGTCGATGCGGACGGCGTCGGCCAGCGCACGGCCGGCGCCTTTGAAGGCCGCCTCTAAGATGTGGTGGGTGTTCTCGCCCGCGAACTGGACGAAGTGGACGGTGGCGGGCACGCTGCGGGCAAAGCCCAGCCAGAATTCCTTGGCGCACTCCACGTCGAAGTCGCCCACCTTCTCGGTCTGACAGCGGATGTCCCAGTTCAGGGTGCAGCGGCCCGAGATGTCCACAGCGCAGAGGATGAGGGCCTCGTCCATCGGCAGGTAGAAGCTGCCGTACCGGTGGATGCCCCGCATATCGCCCAGCGCCTCGGCAAAGGCCTGCCCCAGCGCGATGCCCACATCCTCAGTGGTGTGGTGATAGTCCACCTCCACATCGCCGTGGCAGGTGAGCACCAGATCGAACCGGCCATGCCGGGCGAACAGCTCCAGCATATGATTCAGAAAGCCGCACCCGGTGTCCACCTGATACCGGCCTGCGCCGTCGAGGTTCAGGGTCAGCTCGATCTGTGTCTCGTTCGTGTTCCGCTCTATGGTCACTTCCCGCATGGCTCAACCCTCCAAAATTTCATCCAGCGCCCGCAGCAGGGCTTCCATATCCTCCGGCGTGCCGATGGTGATCCGCAGCCAGTCGGTGATGCGGGGCGCGTCGAAATGGCGCACCAGCACCCCCTTTTCCTTCAGCTTCCGATACAGCTCGCCGCCGCCCTTTTTCCCGGTGGAGGCGAAGAGGAAGTTGGTCCGGCTGTTCAGCACGGTGAAGCCCCGCGCTTCCAGCTGCTGCTTCGTCCAGCTGCGGGTTTCGACGATGGCGGCACAGGTCTTTTCGAAATAGGCCGTATCCTCCAGCGCGGCCTTGCCGGCCTTCAGGGTCAGGCGGTTGATGTTGTAGGGGTTGAGGCTGAATTTGACCCGGTTGAGGTCGGCGATGAGCTTTGCACTGCCCATCGCAAGGCCCAGACGGGCACCAGCCAGCTGACGGGACTTCGAGAAAGTCTGGATGACCAGCAGATTTTCGTACTGGTCGATGAGGGGTACACAGCTCTCGCCGCCGAAGTCCACATAGGCCTCGTCCACGATGACCACGTTGTCGGGGTTCGCCTCCAGGATGCCCTCGATGGCGCTGCGGGGCAGGGCCAGACCGGTGGGGGCGTTGGGGTTGGCGATAACGATGGTCTCGTTCAGGCCGTAATAGTCGGCTGGGTCGAGGGTGAAGTCATCCTTCAGAGGGATGATGTGGCTGGGAATGTGCATCAGGCCGCACCAGACGCCGTAGCAGCCGTAGGTGATGTCTGCATAGGCCAGCGGATGCGCCTCGTCGCAGAAGGCCCGCAGGGCGAAGAAGAGGTTCTCGTCGCTGCCGTTGCCGGGCATGATCTGGTCGGGCTGCAAATTGAAGTGGGCCGCTGCCGTCCGCAGCAGCTCGGCACAGGCGGGGTCGGAGTAGAGGCGGAGCTTTTCCACCTCGGCCTCGCTCACCGCCGCCACCACCGCCGGAGAGGGGCGGTAGGGGCTTTCGTTGGTGTTCAGCTTGATGTACTGCTGGTCCTGCGGCTGCTCCCCCGGGGTGTAGGGGGTGACAGCTTCCAGCGTGGGAGAAAGAAAACGGCTCATAATGATCCCCCTTTATTTATCGTATCGTATGGTCACACTGCGGGCGTGGGCGTGCAGGCCCTCCCGCTCGGCGAAGTCAGCGATGCGGGGCGCGGCCTTTTCCAGCGCCTCCCGGGTGTAATAGAGGAAGCTGGACTTCTTGACGAAGTCGTCCACGCCCAAGGGGCTGGAGAAGCGGGCCGTGCCGCTGGTGGGCAGGGTGTGGTTCGGGCCGGCGAAGTAGTCCCCCAGCGCCTCGGGGACGTTCCGCCCGAGGAAGATGCTGCCCGCATTTTTGATCTCGTTCAGCACGCTGAAGGGGTCGTCGATGCAGACCTCGAGGTGCTCCGGTGCGATGATGTTGCAGGCCTCGATGGCCTTGCGCAGATCAGAGCAGACGATGATCTTGCCGTTGTCGTCCACGCTGGCCCGGGCAATGGCGGCGCGGGGCAGCTGGGGGATCTGTACTTCCAGCTCAGCCTGCACGGCTTTGGCAAGGTCGGCGCTGTCGGTGACGAGGACGGGGCTTGCCAGCTTGTCGTGCTCGGCCTGACTCAGAAGGTCAGCGGCGACCCATGCGGGGTCACAGCCGCCGTCGGCCAGCACCAGAATCTCGCTGGGGCCGGCGATCATGTCGATGCCCACCTTGCCGAAGACCTTCCGCTTGGCGGTGGCGACGTAGATGTTGCCCGGGCCGACGATCTTATCGACGGCCGGGATGGTCTGGGTGCCGTAGGCCAGCGCAGCCACGGCCTGTGCGCCGCCGGTCTTGAAGATCTTCGTCACGCCTGCGGTGGCCGCGGCGGCGAGGATGACGGGGTTCACCTTACCGTCCTTCCCTGCGGGAGTCGTCATCACGATCTCCGAAACGCCCGCCACCTTGGCCGGGATGACGTCCATCAGGACGGTGGAGGGGTAGGCCGCCGTGCCGCCGGGGACGTAGACGCCCGCCTTCTCGATGGGGGTGTATTTCTGGCCCAGCACGATGCCGGGCTTGTCGTTCATCACAAAGTTCTTGTGCACCTGCTGGCGGTGGAAGGCCTCGATGTTGGCTGCGGCCTCCCGCAGCGTCTCGAGGAAGTAGCCGTCCATCCCTGCAAAGGCCTCTTCGATCTCCTCCTGCGTCACTTGGAGGCTCTCGAGCTTTGCCCCGTCGAACCTGAGGGCGTATTCCTTCAGGGCCTCGTCGCCCCGGGCGCGGACGTCGGCGATGATGCCGTCCACCACGTCCTCTACGTTTTTCTCCGCGCGGATGTCGCGGTTCAGGATCTCTTCGGGCTTCAGCTCGTCGAAGTTGTACAGCTTTATCATTTTTTCTCCTCCTTTGCGGCAAGGGCGGCGTGCAGCTTTTCCAGCATCTCGTCCATCTCCCGGTGCTTGAACTGGTAGCTGGCCTTATTGGCGATGAAGCGGGCCGAGATGGGCATGAACTCCGTCACCACCCGCAGGCCGTTCTCCCGCAGGGTGGTGCCCGTCTCCACGATGTCCACGATGACGTCCGACAGGCCCAGAATGGGGGCCAGCTCGATGGAGCCGTTGAGCTTGATGATGTCGATGTCCCGCCCGATGGATGCATAGTAGCGTTTAGCGATGTTGACGAATTTGGTGGCCACCCGCACCGGGCGGCTGGGGTCGTCCTGATAGTCGGCCGGGGCGGCGACGCACATCCGGCACCTGCCGAGGCCGGTGTCCAGCAGCTCGTAGACATCGGCGGAGGCCTCGGTCAGGATGTCCTTGCCCACGATGCCCACATCCGCTGCGCCGTGCTCGACGTAGATGGCCACATCGCTGGGCTTGACGAGAAAATAGCGGATGCCTGCCGCCGGGTTCTCCACCACCAGCTTCCGGGTGGCGTTGTAGTCCTCGGGACAGCCGTAGCCGATGCCCGCCAGCAAATTATAGACCTTATCGCCCAGACGGCCCTTTGGCAGGGCCACGTTCAGCATGGTCTTTTCCGTGGGCTGCTTCTGCACCGGCGGCAACGGGGCGCTCAGGCGGTCCAGCTCGTCGAGGTAGACTGCGAAGCCGATGGCCCCCGCCCCCGGGGTGAATTTCTGCATCAGCAGGTCGTACCGCCCGCCTTTGAGCACCGGACGGGGGAGGGACTCCAGATAGCCCTGAAAGACGAGGCCGTTGTAGTACTCCATCTCACCGGCCAGCGTCATGTCCAGACGGATGCTTCCGCCCGCACCGGTCAGCTCGGCGGCGATGGCGTTCAGCTCAGCGGCGGCGGCCCGCATCCGCTGGTTCCGGCAGGCCGCTTCCACCCGAGGCAGCACCTCTTCGCAGCGGCCGCAGAGCTGCATCAGCCCGGCCAGCGCCTCTGCGCCTGCCTCGTCCAGCCCGGCGGCAGAGGCCGCCGCCCGCAGCTCGTGGAGGTTCTTGGCCCGCAGCTTGACCAGCAGGGCTGCGCGGGAGGCCTCGGGTACGCCCAGCGCGTCCAGCAGGCCGAACAGATAGCCCATGTGGCTCACTTCCAGCACCCACGGCTTTCCCAGCTGGGCGAGCGACTGGGCCGCCAGAGACACGGCCTGCCGCACCTGCGTTTCGCCCACCTCGCCCAGCAGCTCAAGGCCCATCTGGCCGATCTCCTGAAAGGTGTGGCTCTCTGCCGAGGGACGGTAGACGTTTTCGTGGTAGTAGTAGCGCAGCGTCTCGCCCGGGGCGGGCTGGGCCGTCTTGGCGATGGAGAGGGTCACATCCGGCTTGAGGGCCAGCAGCCGCCCGTCCAGATCGGTGAAGGTGATGACCTGCTCCGACGAAAGAAAGCTGCGGTTCTCCTGATACAGCCCGTACTCCTCGAAGCGGCCCATGTGATACTTGCGGCAGCCCGCCGCTTCGTACAGCGCCCGCAGCGCAAAGGAAGCCTGCTCCTTCGGCTGCAAGCAGGAGATGTCAAATTTCATACCTTTTCCCTCACTTTTTACCGGGCGCTTGCCCGCCCCGGCCCTCTGCGTCCCGCCTTTTCCCGGGCGCTTTTGTCTTATGATAAAGTTATTTTACTTTATCTAGATAAAGTTGTAAAGTGTGAAAGTGACTGCGTTTTCATTTTTATGATACGATTTTTCTGTGCGTTTGTACAGAAAGGCGAAATCATTTCACGAAAGTCCGCTTTGAGATGATGGGAGCGCAAAAAAAGGAGCCGCCGCACAGCGTTTTCCTGTGCAGCGGCTCCCCGCAGTTCCTTTTTCTCAGCCCAGAAGCTCCAGCACGCCGCTCTTGGGGCGGGCACCGACGGCCTGACGGGTCAGCTTGCCGTTCTCGAACAGCAGCAGGGTGGGGATGCTCATGACGCCGAACTCAGCCGCCAGCTCGGGCTGCTCGTCCACGTTCACCTTGCCCACCTTGACGTCGGTGCGCTCCTCGGCCACCTCGTCCACGATGGGGCTGAGCATCCGGCAGGGGCCGCACCAGCTGGCCCAGAAGTCCAGCAGGACGGGCTGGGTGCTCCGGAGCACCTCAGCGTCGAAGTTTTCTTTCGTGATGGTGATGACTGCCATATTTACTGCCTCCTGAAAGAGTATTTTTTCATCTGACAGGGACAGTATACCCCAAAGCGCGGCGTTTTTCCGTGACCGAATCACAAAAAGCCCGGAACAGGGCGTTTTCCTGTGCCGGGCTTCGGAGAAAATGGTCTCAGGCTCAGATGTCCTTCAGGGCATTCTTGCCGGCGACGTAAATGTTGCCTGCTGACCCTCCGGGACGACCCCCGCCCCAAGATCGAGACGCTGCGGGCCGTCTTTGCCGAGGTGTACGCCAACCGGGAAAGGCTGATAAAAGCCCTGTAACGCAAAAAAAGGACTGCTGCACGAATAAAACTTGCGCAGCAGTCCTTTTTGTTCATCCGAGGATCTCTTCCCCGCTGGAATTCGTGACGGTCAGCTCCTGCCCGGTCACGCTGGTGACGAGGGCGATATAGCTCGTGCCCGCTTTGATGTTCATGGTGCGGCCGTCGGCGTCGTAGAACAGCAGGGTGTTGTCCTGCCCCTGTGTCCATGTGATGGTCCACAGATGCCCGCCGTTGAGCCAGACGCCGCCGCCCATGCTCAGGTCGAAGTCGTAGGTCCTGTCGTCGTCCCGCAGTGCGGAGGCGCTGAACAGCACCAGCAGATTGTCGAATCCGGCCTGCTGGCCGTTGTTAGCGTCGAGCTGGGGCGTGCCGTCGGCGTGGAGCATCCGGTAAAGGCCGCTGTCCGGGTCGTAGGCGAAGCCGGTGGCGTTGTTGTCGTCAAAGCAGACCCGGACATTCACGGCGTCCGACGCAGTGGCGTCGGGCAGCTTGCCGTCTTCTTCCTGCGGCAGAAGCGCCGGAACGGTCAGTACGGCGTCTGACTCGGAAGAGGCGCTGGCGGCAGCCGCAGACGCAGCGCTCGTCACCCGGGACTCGGTCAGCACGGCGGAGATGCTCAGTGCATCCAGCACCTTGGAGATGGCGCTGCCGCTGGTGTACCACAGCGGCGCATTGCTCCACTCGCTGCCACAGTCGAAAGCGGTGCGTCCGGCTTCCAGCGCGTCCACGGCGCGGATGGAGTAGTAGTCCAGATAATTCTGGTCGAACTGTCCCCCGCCCCGCTGCACGGGAAGCGGCTGCTGACCCACCAACAGCCGCCAGTAGATGTCCTGTCCGGCAGCCACCGGCCCGACCCTGGGGGTGGCGGCCAGCGCCGGATAGACGAGGCAAAGCTCGGTGGCCATCCCGGACTCTGTGAGGGCCTCCAGCACCACCGACGCGGAGGAGATGCCCCACTGGGTGACGGAGGCGGTGCTGTTCTCGATGGTCACGGCCACCGGGCGCTGGCCCGGCCATTCCAGCGGATGGCCGGTAAGGGGGTCGGCGGGCACCAAGGCCTCCGGTTCGCTCTCGCTGGGCAGAAGGGTACAGCCCGCCAGCAGCGCGGCGGCTAAAATGAGGCAGAGCGCGGTTCGAATGCGTTTCATCATCGTGTTCCTCATGGAGCGTTACTGGTAGCTGAAATTGCTCTGCTCGTCGTCGTCCACCAGCGCGAAATAGGTCTTGCCGCGGTTGAGGGTCATTTCCTCGCCGGACTTGGTGTAGAGCTTGAGGGGATTGGTGGGATAGGTCTTTTCCCAGCGGCCTGTCTGCACGCCGCCGCGGGTAAAGAGATAGGCCTTGCCGCCCTGAATGTACCGGACCTCCTGCACATCGTGGGAGTCGCCTGCGTAGGCGTCCATGCCGGCGAAGCAGACCACGACATTTTCGAAGGTGAGCTGAGCGCCGGTCAGCTCATCGACGGTGTTCTCGGTGGCCTTTTTGGAGGAATTGTACATCTGCATCGCATAGGTGTGGCTGAACGCAGAGTAGCTGAACGAGGTGCGGTAGCTCTCGGAATGCACGATGGTGAGCTTCTTGGCGGAAGGCTCGCCCGGGAGCTTGTTCACCTCGTCGGTGCGGTAGTCAGCGAAGTGGAAGATGGTGCCCTCGCCGGGGGCGTAGAGACTGATCTTGGCGTCAGAGGCGGCTTTGCAGATCTCCTTGCCGGAGGTGAACTCGGTGTGTTCGTAGGCGACGTCCCGGCCGCGGTTGTTCCGATGGGAGACGATGGGGTGGGTGGGAGTGTTGAAGTAGCTCTTGCCGCCGATGTTCAGCCCGGAGTAGCCGTACACATTGACGAACTGGGTACAGAAGATGCTCTCGCCGTCGTGGTAGTAGAGGATGTCCCACGGCATGAGCAGCTGGAGGAACTGGTCGCGGCCCGAGCGGATGGGGCCGACCTCGGGGATGCTGTCAGCGTCGCTGAACACGGCGCACAGGCGGGTGATGCCGCCCTCGACCTTCGCCTCGATGAGCAGGTCGGCGCTGCCGATGCCCCGCTGGGGGCGGGCGTTCTGGCGCTGGGAGTTGGCGATGTTGTTCACCATCACGGCCACCGGGCGGCTGTTGGTGCTGCGCCCGATGCCGGTGAGCAGGTCGGCGTCGTAGTCGGGCAGGGCGGCGAAGCCGGGCTCCGGCTGTTCGACCTCGGGCAGCGAGGAGGCGGGCATCTCGCTGGATGCTTCGGACGGGGCCGACGAAGCGGCCGCTTCGCCTTTCCCCAGCAGGCCCTTGAGCAGGCCGGGCAGTCTGCCGCCCAGAGCGGCGCTGCCGGACGCAGAGCAACTGGTCAGAGCCAGCGCTGCCGCTGCCAGACCGGAAACATGAAGGACGGATCGACGAGAGATCTTCATAATAAAACAGCCTCCTATCAAAAAGCCCCGCCGCATACGGGTCGGGGCGGTGTGTTCTGTTTTGATTGTACTGGTTCGCGCCCCATTTGTAAAGAGGGAGTTGCCGCCAGAGCACAGGGCTGGCTTGGAACTTTTCTTATAGCATTGATGTACAAGCAACATCCGCAAACTGCATATCGCAAATATGCTGTTTTCATGTTGTACTAATTTCTTGTCTTGCGATAAAAGAAAGCGAGCCGTTCCGCTGTGGGCGGTGTGCAGGCCACTTTTTTGCACTTTTCTCTTGCTTTTTTTGCGCGGTTGTGGTATTATTATTCGGCAATATATGCAAAACTGAAAATATGCGCTCGTAGCTCAGCCGGTAGAGCATCTGACTTTTAATCAGAGGGCCAGGGATTCGAGTTCCCTCGAGCGCACCAAAAGGACGATAAATCGTTGAACTAAACGGTTTATCGTCCTTTTTTGTTTTATACGGGCTTTTTGAGCTTGTACCTATGATTTTTTCAAAAATTTTAGAGGTCAGAGGTACAAAAATGAAGAAGATTCAAAAGAATGCAGTCCGGTTTGATAATCTATAGCAGTTTGCGTTTTTATCGCAAGTCAAGAAATTAGTGCAACATTCAAATAGCATATTTGCGATATGCAATTCAACGCTGTTGCTGTTGCATTAAAAAGTTGAATTGCTATAATGCACAAGCAACATCCGCAAACTGCATATCGCAAATATGCTATTTTGATAGGCACTATTTTTGAAAATTGCGATAAAGCAGGATTTTTGGATGACAAGAAGTATTCTGGCACGGCAGAAGCCACATTGAACGGCTATCGGTATGAGATATTACACAGTTTTTGAAGTTCCTGTCAGATGAGCAGTTAGCCGTGAATGAAGCAGGATTCAAACAGTACGTTGTCCATTTGACGGATAGCGGGATGTCTGTGAACAGCATCAACCACTATACTTTGTATTTGCAACCGGAGTCTATCTTTTACTCGTTGCCGATTCGATCTATTGAGTGACACGAACGCTCCCCTTGACGGGTGGCTCAACCTGCTTAAAACGAATGCTACAACAAGAGAGGTGGCTGACTGTCTCAGAAACGGACGTAGAAGCCCAAGAAAGGAGACGTTAGCCGATTGCTCTCTTATTGTAGCTTAGGTACTGGCATGAGTCGGGGGGCGGACGAAAAGTTGGACATAGCAAAGCCTCCTCATGTAGTTTTATTATCCTACATGGGGAGGCCTTTTGTCTATTGTCTACTTTTTACGGACCAGTTCACCCAGTATTGGGGGTATTTATCATTTTGCAACGGCCCCGCTGCCTTCGGGTGTCATGCTCGAACAGGAGAAATAGGAGGAGATCTCTTGGGCGGCTGTGGATCAGATGACCGGGCCAAGAGTGTAAATGTCGATAGAACTGTGATAGCCGAGGGTCTCATTTTTGGTCTGCTTGCCGGAGAGCAGGTCGAGGATGGCGGAAAAGGCCTCCTCGCCTACCTCCTCGATGCTCTTTTCGCCGGTGATGATGCGGCCGGCGTTGATGTCCATATCGTGCGACATCCGCTCGTAGGTGTTGGGGTTGCCGCACACCTTCAGGACGGGCATAGTGGGAAAGCCCTGCGGCGCGCCGCGGCCGGTGGAGAACATCATAAACTGTGCACCGGTGGCGGCCATGCCGGTCAGGATCTCCGGCTCACGGCCCGGTGTGTCCTTGATCCAGAGTCCTTTGCGCTGGCCGATGGTCTCGGGGTACTCCATGACGCCCTGAATGGGACGGGTGCCGCTTTTTACAATGGCACCAAGGCTCTTTTCCTCGATGGAGGACAGACCGCCCTCGATGTTGCCCGGGGTGGGCTGGCCCTTGCGCATATCACAGCCGAGACTTCGGGCACGCGCTTCCATCCGGTTCACGATCTCATAAATTTTGTCGCTTACTTCCGGCTCGACTGCACGGCGGGCCAGCAGATGCTCGCCGCCCAGAAACTCCGTCGTCTCGCCGAACACGACCGTCGCACCGAGATCCACCAGCTTGTCGGCCACATAGCCCACGACGCAGTTGGAGGCCATGCCGGAGGTGGTGTCCGAAGCGCCGCATTTGATGGCCATGGTGATGCGGTCGATGCTGACAGGCTGGCGCTGGATGCCGCTGACGAGCATTACCAGCTCCTGCGCGGCATCGATACCGGCCTTGATGGCGGCGCTGACGCCGCCCAGTTCCTGAATGCGGATGATGCGGACGGGTTTCCCCGTCTTGCGGATCTCAGCGGTCAGTCGCTCGTGGTCGGTGCCCTCGCAGCCGAGGCTCACCACCAAGACCGCTGCCACATTGGGGCTTTTGCCCAGCGAGATGAGCGTTTCGGTGACACGGTCGAGGTCAGGCGGAAGCTGGCAGCAGCCTTGGTGGTGGAAATAGCCCACGGTCCCGGCTACCTGCCGCACGATGGCAGAGGCCACGTCTCCGGCACAGGTCACACTGGGCATGATGGCCACATGGTTCCGACATCCGACCTGTCCATCCGGGCGGACATATCCCATAAATTCATACGCCATGATAATTTCCCTCCCGTTTTGGCAGGTCGCCCCGGCCGCGCAGGCTGTCGAGGTTCTGGATATGGACATGATCGCCTTTTCTGATGTTCTGGGTGGCGATGCCGATCTCTTCGCCGTATTTGAAGATCAGCTCGCCCAGCTTGATGTCGCGGACGGCGATCTTGTGCCCATAGGGGATCTCGCCGTGAACCGTGAGCGTCTCGACAAAGCCTTTCTTATCGCGCAGCTCCACCTCGCTCCCATTGTGGATGCCGTTGGCAAAGATCGTTGCGACGTTGTCTCTGTCGTTTACTTTCAGAGCAATTCGGGGTCCATCCATTGTCATCTGCTCCTTTCAGGATACCGCCAGCACGGCGACGCCGTCCGGGATGACGACGACCTTTGCATCCGGCCCCTTCATCTCGTAGGCGATGGCCAGCGCTTCATCGGGGGTCGAGGCGGGTATCATATTGGCTTTGCGGACCAGCTCGTGGTCCAGATAGGTCGTGACTAAAATCACCTTGTGCTTTTTCAGGATGCGGGCATAGATCTGGGGACACCACTGTTCCGGGATTGTCTTGTCTGGGGGGATCTGCGAGAGATAAGCCTCGATCTCCTCCGGGGTGCCCAAGGTGATGAGCTTTTCGAAATTGGTGCCGCCCATGCCGTCGATGCAGGAGCAGCACATGATGATGACGCCGCTCTCCGCACAGCAGGCTTCGGCTGTGGCGACGGCCTTGGGAGACTGATAGAGGTTCTGGTCCAGCGGGTAGCCGCCGTTGGAGGTGACGACGATGTCGCCTTTTACGACAGGGCACTGAGACTGCTCACGGATAAAGGCGACGCCCGCAGCATGAGCCTCCTCCAAGTCACCGGCAAAGGCAGCTACGACATTCTTTTTTTCGCCCAAGGCCACATTCAGGATGAACTGCACATTGACCCGGCGGGCGGCGGCGATCATGTCCTCGTGGATGGGGTTGTGTTCGAGGACGCCTGTCTTGGCCCATGGGCTGGAGATGGCTTTAAAAGAGTGGTTCTCGTTGACCGTCTTTTCTGCGCAGATGCCCGGCAGGATGCTCTTGCGTCCGCCCGAAAAACCGGCAAAGAAATGCGGTTCGATGAAGCCCTCCGTCACCAGCAGGTCACACTCGGCGGCGAGGCGGTTCACATAGAAGCCGGCACCCGAGGGCAGGGTGCCCAGATCGACGAAATCTGCTTCGCAGAACGCATTGTTCACCGCGATGTGCTCCTGATCGACGATCGGGTCGCCGAACATCCGGCGCTGCTCCTCTTCGGTCGTCGGGCGGTGCAGGCCGGTGGCAATCAGAATGGTGATGTCGGCGTCCGGCTGTCCGGCCCGTATCTCGGCCAGCAGCAGCGGCAGAGTGAGCTTGCTGGGGACGGCGCGGGTGTGATCCGATGTGACCAGAACGACCTTCTTTTTGCCTTTTGCCAGCTCGCGCAGGCGGGGCGTCCCGATGGGATGCTCCAGTGCTTCCTGCACGATGGCGGCTTCCGGCTGGCCGGGGTCATACTCATGCATCCGGGCCGTCAGGACGGCGGACAGATTCTTCTCTTCCACATGCAAAGGGAGCGTCTCGCGGCAATAGGGGATGTGGATTTCTCTCAAGATACTCTCTCCTCTCTTTGATGAAGCTTCCCCGGACAGGCAGAAGACCGACCGTTTTCACGGCCGGTCTTCTGCCAGATGATTTGCCCAAGGAGAAACACAGGACGATGGGAAAACGGGGAGATGTTTATTGGAGAGCAGGGATAAAATCGGTGACTTCGGTGTGCATCAGGGCAGTCTCGATGGCAAAGTCGGACAGCTCCTGACCCAGACCCGGGCGGTCCGGGATGATGTACTTGCCGTTGACGGGCTGCATATCATACTTGCCCAGCTTGTTGATGCACTCCTGCGTGGTGCGGAAGTGGTGCTCGTGGATGCCGAAGTTGGGGATGGCGGCCTCCAGCTGGATGGATGCTGCGTTGGTGATGACCGCACCGGCCACATGGACCTGCACGCGGGCGTCAAAGACGTGTGCCATGTCGGCGATCTTCTTCAGCTCGGTGATGCCGCCGCAGTTGCAGGCGTCGGGCTGGATGAGCTGGATGGAGTTGTTTTTGAGGAAGTTGTAGTAGCCCCAGCGGGAGTAGATGCGCTCACCGGCGGCCAGAGGCGTGCGGATGCGCTGGCGCAGCTCCTTCATCATGTCGGGGTTCAGCATGGTGACAGGCTCCTCGTAAGCCATCATGCCGTATTTGTCGCACAGCTCGCCGATGCGGATGGCAGAGGTCAGGTCGGTCTGGCAGTGGTTCTCGACGATGATGTCAACATCGGGGAACTCCTCGCGGATGGCAGCCATGCGGCCCTCGATGCGCTTGTAGAGAGAACGATCCGGGAAGCCTTCCTTGGACAGGTGAGGGATCTTCTTGGCGTTCTCGTCATAGGTGGTGAAGTCGATCTTCACCGCGTCGTAGCCCTCGCTGACGGCGTGGCGGACGATGTCCACATACTCCTTGTCGGAGCCCCAGGGGCCGATCTTGGTGGTCCAGCCGAACTGCAGCTGACTTGCGTAGCAGCGCAGCTCGTTACGGCACTTGCCGCCCAGCAGCTGGTAGATGGGCACGCCCAGAGCCTTGCCCTTGATGTCCCACAGAGCGATGTCCAGAGCGGACATACCGGAGAAGACGACCACGCCGCCGCCCTGACCCCAGAAGGTGCCCTTCAGGATGGTCTCCCAGATCAGCTCGGTGTTCATGGGGTCCATGCCGATGATATGGTGGGCCATGTCGATGATCATGCCATAGGCTGCGGTATAACCGGTGCCGTAAGCGACACCCGCTTCGCCGTCGCCGTAGATGCCTTCGTCGGTATAGACACGGCAGCAAATAGGATAACGGGCACCGCGCTGTTCGCCGGCATCCAGAACCCAGACGTCCACTTTCGTAATCTTCATGGTGCATTACTCCTTTTTATGATCTCTGCTCTTGTGTATGGCAGCTTGTTCCGCTCACTGGATCGTGACGCGGTCGCAGTTCCTGAAGGCCACCTCGCTCAGCTCGTTGCCCAGACCCGGCAGATCGGGGACGGAGAATTTGCCGTTCACCGGCTGGTAATCGTGGATGCACAGCTCCTTGTTGTACGGGCTGAGGGCGTAGGTGTGATGCTCGTGGATGACGAAGTTCGGGATAGCGCACTCCAGATGCAGGGCTGCCGCCGTGGACAGGGGGCTGCCGCAGGCATGGACCTGAACGCCGACATCGAAGACGTGGGCCATATCGCAGATCTTCTTGATCTCGGTGATGCCGCCGCAGGTGCCGACGTCCGGCTGGATGACCTGAATGGCGTTCTGCTTGAAGTACTCGATGTACTGCCAGCGGGTGTAGATGCGCTCGCCGTTTGCGATGGGCAGGCCCGTCTCGTCGTGAACGAACTTGGACAGCTGGGGAGTGGGGGTGGAAGGCTCTTCGAAGTAGAAGATGTTGTACTTCTTGACCAGATTGCCCAGCTGGGCGGCAGACTGGGAATCCGTAAAGGAATGGTTCTCGATGATGAGATCCACATCGGGGCCGATGGCCTCGCGGACTGCCTTTACGCGGGCTTCGTACATCTGCAGATACTCCGGGCTGAGCAGACCGAGGCGGTCGTTGTCGTTGAAGTTGCCCTCGTTCGGCTTGAAGGTGAAGAAGTCGATCTTGATGGCGTCGTAGCCCTCGGCCACAGCCTTCTTGGCCTCGCGGGCGTAGTCGTCCGGGGTGCGCTGGGGGATGATGTCGGGGCCCCAGCTGAACTGCAGCTGGCTGGCGTAGGTGCGCAGCTTTTCGCGGCGCTTGCCGCCCAGCAGCTCGTAGATGGGGGCGTTGTAGTACTTGCCCTTGATGTCCCAGAGCGCAATGTCGATGGCCGAGATTCCGGCGAAGATCACAGGGCCGCCATTCTGGCCCCAGAAGGTGGTGCGGTACAGCTTATCCCAGATGACCTCATGCTGCAGCGGGTCCATGCCGATGATGAGCTTGGCAAAGTTTTGTACGATGCCGAACGCTGCGATCTGGGACTCGCCGTAGGCCAGAGCGGCTTCACCGTCGCCGTAGATGCCTTCGTCGGTGTAGATGCGGCAGACGATGGGGCGCCAGTGGCCGTTTTTCAGATTGGTTTTCAGATGCAGGACGTCAACCTTTGTGATTTTCATAGAGCGAAGCTCCTTTCATAGACCGGATCAACCGAATGTGAGGGACCAATCACCCAGAACACCGAGAGAGATGGCTGGGACAAAGGACACGATGAAGAACGCTACGATGAGGCCGATGAGGAACGGCATAAACGCCCTGACAATCTTGTCGATGCTGAGTCCTGTCATGGAGGAACCGACGAACAGGTTCAGTGCGACAGGCGGGGTGACGAATGCGATGGCCAGAGCCAGCGTCATGATGATGCCGAAGTGGATGGGGTCGATGCCGACCTGACTGACGACAGCCAGCAGGGTGGGGGCCAGAATGACGATGGCGGGGGTGGTCTGGACGAACATACCGACGATGAACATGATGACGAAGATCATGCACAGGACGATGTAGGGGTTAGTGGAGATGCTGAACATGAAGTTGGCAATGATCTTGGTGATGTTCAGGTAGGCGAAGACCTGACCGGTGGCCTTGGAGGGGGCCATGACGAACATGGTGCCGGCGATAAAGGCAGCGTTGTCGCGGAAGATGGCCCACAGCTTCTCCAGCTTCAGCTCTCTGTGAACGAACAGGCCGATGACGATGCCGTAGACAGACGCCACGACGGCAGCTTCGGTAGCGGTGAAGATGCCGGAGTAGATGCCGCCCAGAATGATGACGGGCATGATGAGCGCCCACTTGGCGTCCCAGAAGCTGGAAGCAATGTTTTTCAGCTCCAGCTTGGTGTCACCTTTGATGCCCCAGCGCTTGCACATGACGTAGTTGATGAGCATGAGCAGGCCGCCGACGACGAAAGCGGGGCCAAGGCCGGCTATGAACAGCTTGCCGACCGACACGTTGCAGGTGACGCCGTACAGGACCATCGGGTAGCTGGGAGGAACGATGACGCCCAGACCGCCTGCACAGCAGGTGAGGCCGGTGGCGTAGTATTTGTTATAGCCGTTGGAGACCATCATGGGGATCATGATGGAGCCGATGGCGGCGACCGTTGCAGGGGCAGAGCCGGAAACTGCACCGAAGAACATACAGGCGATGACAGTGACCATACCCAGAGATCCGGTGATGCCGCCGACCAGAGAGTTTGCAAAGCGCACCAGACGCTTCGACAGACCGCCGGTCTCCATGATGGTGCCGCAGATCATAAAGAAGGGGAGCGCCAGATTGGTAAAGCTTGCAACACCGCCGTACAGGGTCTGGGCGATGAAGTTGGTGGTAGTGACCGGGTTCATGCCGATCAGAATGAGCATTGCGATGTAGATGGAGACGGCAATGGGAACACCCAGAAACATCAGACCAAACATCACAAGAAACATAATGCCAGTTGCCATTATTTGGTGCCTCCCTTCTCATTCATCGCTGCTTTCTTTGCGTTCCACTCGCGCTCGCAGGCGTCCAGATCCATGGAGGGCTTGGAGGTGCCGAGGTTCTCCTCGCTCTCCTTGGCCAGCTTGATGGTGTCCTGGATCAGGCGGATCACTGTGAGCAGCAGGCTGATGGGAATGACGATGTACACCAGCTGCTGGGGGATCTTCAGCATCGTGGTCTTGCTGGCGCCCAGAAGCTTGATGACATTGAACATGACGACGCTGATATACACGTTGAAGAGGGCGAAGATCACATTGGAGATGATGAGCATGACCTTCTTCACCTTGAAGGGCATCATGTCCAGAAGGAAATCGATGCGCAGGTGCTTGCGGTAGGTAACAGCCGCAGAGATCGCCAGATAGATCATCCAGACGAACATGATGGTGGCAAACTCCTCCATCCATGTCCAAGAATGATGCAGAATAAACCGACTGAACACCTGAAGCGTGAGCATTACTGTCAGTACGATGAAGCAAAGCGTCGCCAGATACAGCTCGATGTTATTCAGGAATGTTTTTAAATCAAACTTTCCGTTTTTCATGTATGTATCTCCTTACGAACCTTAGCATTGCAGTGGAACATTCGTTTCCCGGGGCGGCTTATTTCTTGCCTGCCTCGTAGTCCTCCACGAAGGAGATCAGGGCGTTGTAGGCGTCGGTGCCCATCTGCTTCTCGACCATGGGCCAGATGGGTTCCTTGACCTTGTCCTGGAACGCCTTCAGCTCATCGTCGGTCAGGTAGATGACCTTCGTACCGGCGTCGTCCTCGACCTTCTGGATAAAGCCGTCGGCCAGCTCTGCGGTGTGCTTGCGGCCTTCGTTCTGGGCCTCGACCATGACGTCGCGGATGAGCTGCTGGTCGTCTGCGGAAAGCTGGTTCCAGATGACGGGGCTGATGGCCGGGATGGTGGCGGTGAAGTTGTGGTTGGTCATGACCATGTAGTTCTGCAGCTCATAGACCTTGGAGGAGACGATGTTGGACGGGGGGTTCTCCTGTGCGTCCACCATGCCCTGCTGCAGAGCGGTGTACAGCTCGGAGTATGCAACGGGGGTCACGGCGCAGCCCAAAGCTTCCCAAGTGGCAGTCTGGATGGGGTCGGGCATGACGCGGATCTTAACGCCCTTCAGGTCGTCGGGCGTGTGGACCTCGTTGTTGCAGGTCAGCTCACGGAAGCCGATGTCGAAGAAGGCCAGAGGAATGGTGGTGGTATCCTCCTGCGCCTTCTGCAGCCAGCTCTGGCCGACCTCGGAGTCCAGAACAGCATACGCCTCGTCGTAGTTCAGGTAGAGGTAGGGCATATTCAGGCCAGCGAATGCGGAGGTGTAGTCGCCCCAAGAACCGCAGTTCAGGATGCCGATGTCGAATGCGCCGTTCTGCAGGCCGCCGATGTACTCCTGCGTGGAGGAAGCGATCTGACCATCGGGGAATATCTGTGCGGTGATACGGCCATCGGTGCGGGCAGAGATCTGGTTGACGAAATAGAGCGTCGAGATGCCCAGAGCCGTGGTGCCGTCGCCGTCAAACTCGACGGTGGGAGAAGAAGAGGCGATGCGGAGATTGATGGACTGGCCGGAAGCTGCGCCGCCGCCAGCTGCGGAGGTGGAGGTGGTGCCGCCGCTGCTGCCGCCGCAGGCCGACAGAAGACCTGCTGCACCCGCTGCTGCTACGACGGTCAGGAATTCACGACGAGAAATCTTTTTCATAATGAGTCTCCTTTCTTTTCTGTGCGTAGATCCGGTTTTTTTGCAAACAAGCATTTCTTCGTGATCGCTCGGTGCGGGCCACTTGCTTTGTTTTGGTACAACTGTTATACTAGTCACAATCGACGATCTTCGTGCAGGGAAGGGGCCGGTGTACAGAGCCGAACTTGTTTGTGTTTCTGTTCTTATTATAGAGGGGTTTCCCGGTTCCGTCCAACATCTGTTTCGTCCCGATCCATAACTTTCGGTAGTAATTTTCATAAAGTGTCGAAAATTTTGTGGAAGATGCTCAAATGTGCGCCAAGTGAAAACAGAAAGAACGATGGGAGGATGTTCGATGAATTTCCAATCCTTGGTCTACTTCAAGACCGTTGCAGAGCTGCAGCACTACACAAAGGCCGCCAGTACCCTTTTCATTACCCAGCCGGCTCTGTCCAAGGCGATCCACAACCTGGAGGTCGAGCTGGGCGTGACGCTGTTCCAGAAGGAGGGCAGAAATGTCACGCTGACGCCCAGCGGTGCGGTCTTTTACGAGTACGTCAAGCGTGCGGTGGATGAGATCAACAATGGCATGAAAGCTGTGCAGCATCGTGCCGATGTGGAGCGGAATATCATCTTTGTCTCGGCGCTTTTTTCCAACTATACCGAGTTCCTGCCGGAGAAGATCGCACAGTTCCGCAAGATGACCCCCCCCTACCGCTTCCGCATCGAGTACAAATATACCTCTATCATCGTGAACGATGTCCTGCAGGGGAACAGTGAGCTGGGCCTGTGCAGCAACCTGAGTCCGGACGACCCGGTGCTCTGCTCACTGAACCGGCATGTGATCCACAAAGAGCCGGTCGGACTTATCGTTGGCAAAAATCACCCCTTTGCGCACCGAAGCTCTGTTTCCGTCGAAGACCTGCGCGATGAGCGCTTCATCGTCTACATCCGCAGCTTCCGCGGAACGAACCAGATGCTGTATGACCTGTGCTCGCCCTATGGCTTCGAGCCGAACATCGCGATGGAGGCATACAATGACTACGGCGTCCTGAACTCGGTGGCCTCCGGCGACGGCATTGCGATCATCCCCACCACCCGATTTCTGGAACGACCCGATGTGGTCCGCATCCCGCTGGATCTCAAAGAGCCGCTCATGCGCGACCTTACGCTGGTCTGGCGCAAAAACGAGAAGCTTCCGCCCGCTGCTGCCGCATTCCGGGATATGCTCATTTCGACCGCACAATAATGTGTTTTATGAAAAAACAGAATTGCCCCGCGTCTGCCGGAAAAGATCCGGTGACGCGGGGCAATTCTGTCTAGGTATGAAAAAAGAGGTTTCGGATGTCTTGGCTCAGAAAAGGAACATCAGCAGGCGGCCATAGCCGTAGCACAGGGCAGCGAAGAGGAGCACCGAGGGCAGGGCCTTTGCCACAAGGTCGGCGAAGGTCGTGTGGTAGTAGTCTGCCGCCACAAAAGCACAGACGTGGGTGGGCGAAAGCTCCATTGCAGCCCATACCGCGCCCATCAGCATAGCGAGGAAGGGCAGGCCCTCGTCCGGGAAGGCCGTCATGGCGATGGGCATACACAGGGCGACCACGGCCTGTGAGCCGCCGATGATGGTGCCGAAGAAGAACAGCAGGAAGAAGGAGAGCGGCAGGGAGATGGGAAACTGACGGAAGAAGTCCGGCAGCGCGCCCAGCACGCCTGTGTGAGCCAGCACGCCCTTGAACAGCATCACGAGATACATATTGCCCAGAAGCACCGGCTCTGCGGAACGGACGATGAGGTCTTTCAGGTCGCTCTTTCGGAAGTGATCGACAAAATAGTTCAGCAGGATGACGAAAGCGCCCGCAAAGGTCGCCGAGATGTTGCCGGCGATGATGATGGCAAGGACCAGGATCAGAGTCCAGAGGTTGCGCGCCAGCGCCATAAGCTCCCTGCCGGTGTCCACTTTTCCCTCCACCGGGGGCATCTCGCGGGGGATCTTCCGCAGATAGGTGAAATAGACCACCAGACAGGCCAGAACTACCAGCGGGATCATGGACAGGATGAAGAGGCCGACGTTCTGGCCGCTCAGCGACATGGCCAGCAGGATGACCGGGAAGGTCGGCAGGAACATCTCCGGGATGTGCCGGTAGAAGCAGGAAACGAAGGTCTTCGACTTTGCATCCAGATGGTCCGCACAGGTCTTATCCACCATGTCGGCGCAGATGGTCATGACCGCCGCAGAGGGCAGAAGCCCCATGATGGCAGGAGAGATGATGGTGTTCAGCCGCCGGTTGCGCAGGAGGTGGTCGAAGGAGTCCCGGGCGTTTTTCAGACGGCCCTTTTTCTCCATCATCAACTGCAGGAAGATGATGACGTAAAAGCTCAGCAGAAGGTCGATGGTCTCCCATGCGATGGTCTGCCGGCCCAAGAGCAGTAATGCCTCCGTGACCGGGATCTGGAACAGAAGGATGGCGCTGAGGATGCCCGCCGTCATGGCAAGGTAGAGCGGATACTTCAACCAGATGATCACCACAATGATGCAGAAAATCAGACCAAGCTTCGCAACTTCCACGGTCTTTCCTCCTCCCGAAGTCTGCTGTGAAATTTCTTTGCACCACTAAGATAACATCTTGGGCAGGGGATGTCTAATCTCTTTCCAGAAGAGAACGATGAAATTTCGGAAGCCGAGAAGTTTCCGCCCGGAAAATTTGTGGAAAATGACCGGGAACTGCCCCGAAAGGGCGCAAATATACCCGACAAATGGCGTTTTAAGAGCAGAAATTTAGGCCAACGTCCAAAATTGGGGTCTGGATGCTTGACAAAGCGGTGACAGGATAGTACACTCAAAAAGAAAATTGATGCATAGCATCTACAAAGTGAAAAAGATTCACAGAAGAACGGGCGTCTCCGAACGGAAAAACGGAAGGAGGCTTGGGGCATGACGCTGTTTTCCTACGAGATTTTCGATGCAGTTGCGAGGCAGGGCAGCTTTAACAAGGCGGCCCAGCAGCTGCACCTGACCCCCTCTGCCATCAGCCACGCCATCGCGGTGATGGAGGCTGAACTGGGCTTTACCTTATTCAACCGCGGCAAAAACGGCGTGACCATGACCAGCTACGGCGCCTCGCTCTACCCGTCCATCCGGGCGGTGCTCAACAGCGACGAGGCCCTGCAGCAGAGCATCGCCCGGCTCAACGGTCTGGAAAAGGGCAAGGTGAAGCTGGGCGCGTTCAACTCGGTCTGCGCCGGCCTGCTGCCCCAGATCCTCAAGAGCTTTATGGCCGGTTTCCCCCAGATCGAGGTGGAGGTCTATCAGGGTACCTACGATGATGTGAAGGAGTGGCTGCGCACCGGTCAGGTGGATCTGGCCTTTCTGTCCGCCACCTGCCGGGAGGAGTTCAACCTGACAGAGCTGTTCCGGGAACCGCTGCTCTGCATCGTGCCGCAGGACTGGCCCGAGCCGCCAAACGGCATCATGACCCCCGAGCTGATGAACGGCCAGAGCTTCGTCGTCCAGTGCGATGCCACCGACGCCGAGATGCGCCAGTTCCTCAAGAAATATTCCATCTCTACAGAGCGCCGCTGCCATGTCATTGATGACCAGTCCAACATTGCGATGGTGGAAGCGGGCCTTGGCATCTCCATCATGCCCCGGATGCTGCTGCGCAGCTGCACTGCAGCCGTCAAGATCTATCCCATCGAGCCGGAGGAAGACCGCGTGGTGGGTCTGGCGGTCCAGCGCCCCACGGCGATGGCCCCGGCGGTCGAGCAGATGTTCCACCACATCGTGGACTTCTGCCACCAGATGGACGCACAGCCTCTTTAAGAACCGTAAGAGAACGGGCCGCAGCACTGCGGTCCGTTTTTTCATGCAGAACGGCGGAATTAACGATTGTATCCGCAGGCAAAATACGGTATACTATAGCAAACCTCAAATATAGCAGTTTGCGTTTTTATTGCAAGGCAAGAAATTCGTGCAACATTCAAACAGCATATCGCAAATATGCTATTTTGATAGGCACTATTTTTGAAAATTGCGATAAAATGGAGTTTATCGTAGCAGCAAGGGGGCAAAGAACATGAAACGACGTGATTTCTGCAAAGCGCTGGCTTGTAGTGCCGCTCTTGCGCCCGGGCTGACTCTGCCCCGGGCCGTGGCAGCCGTGAAGGGCCAGACGGTAGGCCGCGCGGTGCCGTCGGGAAAATACAGCCTGTCGTTCCGCAGCGAGCTGAGCCAGATGGACATCGAGCACGAATATTACTACAGCGACAGCTTTTTTGCGCACTCGTCCCTCCAGTATGACCATCAGCTGGCGCTGGCCACGCTGGGCATGGTGGGTGCGGCGTTCAATACATGGGCCAGCGAGGCGAAATACTGGGCCAACGGGGATGTGGGCCGCGAGAACAGCCTTGATGCGGCCTATACGAAGCTGGGCTACGGCGATGCAAAGTATCGCTACTACGACATCGACGTGGGCAAGGCCGGTGACTTCGTGGGCTGGTCCACCGCCCGCAAGACCATCACCCTGAATGGCAGGCGTACCACCATCGTGGCGCTCATCCTGCGGGGCGGCGGCTATGGCGGCGAGTGGGTGAGCAACCTGCACACCGGCGCAGGCCATGCCCACAGCGGCTTCATCATCCCGGTGAACGAGGTGTTCACTGATCTGAAGAATTATCTGGCCGCAGCCCAGAAGGCGGGCGGACTGGGCCTTGTCAAGCTCTGGATGGGCGGCTACAGCCGGGGCGCTGCGGTGGCGAACCTTCTCGCCGCCCGCCTCAACAAAGAGCTGCCCGGATTGGCGCGGGAGGACGTCTTCGTCTACACCTTTGCCACGCCGGTGGCCCTCGGCCCGCAGGACTACCCCAACCTGCAGCAGGACTACGACAACAACCACAACGCCGACGGCACCCTGAAGGAGAGCTGGGGCGAGAGCAATATCTTCAACATCGTCTCCAGCGGCGACATCGTGCCCTGCCTGATGCCCGAAGAATGGGGCTACCACCGGAACGGCAACGACCGCTTCCTCCCCTCCACCCGGAACGAAGAGGAGCTGAACGACCTCAACGAGATGGGCAGGAGCGATTTCGGCCCTGTGCCGCTGGATTTCAGCTGGCTTGCCACCAACGAAGAGACTCACGAGCTTATGCTCAAGATGGAGGAATACTTCGTCTCCCGGGAGAACTACCACGAGAACTACGAGGCGGCCCTGATGGACATGATCCAGTGCACCTTCATCCGCTCGGAGAAAGAGGTGACGGAGAACAAGATCCTCGACGACGGCGAGGTCATCCAGCGGCTGCGCACCCTCACCCACCTGAAGAACATAGACTACTGGAAGATCTCCCACGCCGTCTGGGCGGCGTCCACCATGAGTCGTGCCGTCCTCAAGCGGGTCGATACGGGCAGCATCCCCATCCGTGCCCAGCAGATCGTGGTGCCGGTGCTGGCCGTGGGCCTCTGCTACGGCCTTGAGAGCGAGGCGGTGAGCCTCATTGCAAAGTACATCCTGATGTTCGTGTCTATGCGGAGCGCCCCCGACAATGCGATCCGTGCGGCGTTCTGCCACCACTTCGAGAACTACACCGCCCTGATGGAGTATTACGCCCCCTCGGAGCACTGCATGGAAGCCACGACCCGCACCTGAGGCCCCGGCGGAAGGACGAGAGCAAAACAGAAAAACGGACAACGATTTTGGATCGCTGTCCGTTTTTTGTTATGCCGAAGCTTCTTCGGCGTCGGTCATGATGAACCAGAACACGGTGCCCCTGCCCACCGTAGAGTGGACGCCGAAGCGGAAGCCGTGCTGCTGGAAGATGGCTTTCGTGATGGAGAGGCCGAGGCCGGTGCCCTGCTTGCCCGCGTCGGAGCGGGAGCGGTAATACCGGTCGAAGATATAGGGCAGGTCTTCCGCCGAGATGCCGGGGCCGTGGTCCTCTACCTCGACGCGCACCCCCTCGGGGCAGCGCAGCGCCCGCAGCACGAAGATGCCGTCCTCGCCGATGTGGTGCATGGCGTTGCCCAGCAGGTTGTGCAGTGCCCGCTGCATCATGTCGGGGTCGGCGCAGACGGGCAGCTCCTCGTCGGGCAGCTCCAGCTTGAGCTGCCAGCCGTTCTGGGTACAGACGGCGTCGTACCGCTCGCTGACCTCGTCACAGAGCTGGCCCATGTCGAAATGGACCTTCTCGCACTTGAGCGCGCCGCTGGTCACCTTGCTCAGCTCCATGACGCTGGACACAAGGGCCGTCAGGCGGTCGGTCTCGTCCACGATGATATTCATCTGCTCGTCGCGGTGCTTCTTGTCGTCGCCGGTCAGGTCGCGCACCGTCTCGGCGTAGCCCTTGATGAGGGTCAGCGGGGTGCGCAGGTCGTGCGAGACGTTGGCCAGCAGGTCGCGCTGCATCTGGGAGGCGTGCTGGACCTCCTTCGCCATGTGGTTGAACTCCTGCGCCAGATCGCCCAGCTCGTCGTTCCGCACCGAGTCCACATGGACGGCGTAGTTGCCCTGTGCCACCTGCCGTGCGGCCCCGGAGAGGGCGCGCAGGGGCTTTGTGAACCATTCGCTGAAGAGCCAGGCCGCCGACATGGAGAAGGCGAAGATGAGGGCCGCAGCCAGCGGCAGGACGGTGCTCAGCACCTTGCCGGCCTCAGCGACGTGCATGAGGCTGGTGGTGACCAGCACGGTGTAATTTCCGTCGGCGGTCATCCGCCCCACCATCAGCTGCACCGAGCCGGAGGGCGAAGGGGGATTGATCTTCCGTACCACCGCGCCGCCGCTCTCCCGGCAGAGCTGGCGCATGGCGCGGGCCGTGGTGTAGGCCGTCTTCTCGTCGGACGAGTCGGTGGGGCGGGTGCGGTGGAGGTTGCAGTAGGAGAGGTTGTCCACCTTGAAGATCTGCCGCAGGGTGGTGTCGGAGATGTCGATGCAGAAGCTGCTCATCCCGCCCGTCTCAAAGATGTCGTCCCGCAGCGAGTTGAAGAAGGTGTTGTTGACGTAGAGCTGGCTGCCGAAGGCCCAGTAGGACAGCGTCTCGCCCCGCTCGATGGCCTCATCCATCCGGGCGACGATGGCCTCGGCCTGCTCGGTGAGCTGCTTCTGGATATGGGTGGTGTAGAGGGGTTCCAGCAGCTGGGTGCTCAGAAACCAGAACAGCCCCACCAGCAAGAGGCAGATGAAGCAGAGAAAGCCCATGAGCTGGCCCCGGATGCCGATGGTGCGCCGTGTCTTGCTCGTTTGCCGCATGAAGAGCAGAGCCTCCGCTTAACGCGCTGCGTCGGGGTCGAACTTATAGCCGATGCCCCAGACTGTGGCGATGTAGCTGCGGCACTTGCCCAGATGGCCCCGCAGCATCTTGACGTGGGTGTCCACGGTGCGGTCCTCGCCGAAGTAGTCGTAGTTCCACACCTTCTGCAGGATCTTCTCCCGGCTCAGGGCGATGCCCTTGTTGGAGGCGAGGAAGACCAGCAGGTCGAACTCCTTGGGGGTCAGGCTCACTTCCTCGCCGGAGACCTTGACGGTGTGGCTGGCCGTGTCGATGGACAGCTCGCCGAAGGTCATGGTGCTGTCGGAAGCTTCGGTGCGGGGCATGGTGCGGTTGAGCACCGCCCGGACGCGGGCCACCAGCTCCCGGGGGGAGAAGGGCTTGACCACATAGTCGTCGGCACCGCCCTCGAGGCCCGCCAGCTTGTCGTACTCCTCGCCGCGGGCGGTCAGGATGATGACAGGGGTGTTGATGCGGCGGGTGCGCATCTCCCGCAGGCAGGTCATGCCGTCCATGAAGGGCATCATCAGATCAAGGATGACCAGATCATAGCCGCCGCCGGTCAGCAGGGACAGGGCGGCAGAGCCGTCGCCGGCCTCCTCGCAGGTGTAGCCCGAATATTGCAGATTCTCCCGGATCAGCTCCCGGATGCGCGGCTCATCGTCAACGATCAGAATTTTTGCCATAAGGCATTCCTCCTCATAAGCTTATATCTCTCAAAGCGCCGGGACAGCTCAGATGCAGCCCGGCGGAACTGGATACGAAGTCTGATTCTATCATACCCTATCAATTAGGAATTTCTGTGAATTTTGGGTAGATTTTTTGGGAAAACATCCCAGTCCGGGCGCTTCGCGCCTGCGCCGGGCATAAGGGGCGGCTCCGGGGCGCGTCAAACCCGGCACCGTCTTGGAAAAAAAAACGAAGTGTGCTATACTACAATGATAAAAGCAACACCCAAAATCTGACACAGCAAAGGAAAACGATTCATGCGCATTGGATTCGTAGAGCTGGTACTGCTCCTCTTTATCGCATCCCTCACGGTGGGGCCGAACGTGGCCCTTTTCGTAGACCGATGGCTCCGCCGTGCCCAGCGAACCTCGGCGGCAGCGGCCCGCCGGAAGGCCCAGCTGGAAGCACAGGCCGCCATCGAGCGGGAGGCTCTGCTGACCCGTTTCCGGGTGGCCAGCAATGTCTTTGCCCTGCTGCTGCTGGCGGCGCTGGCCTACGGCCTGCTGCTGCGGCCCATCGAGACGCCGCCGAAAGCCTACGCCGTCCCGGATGTCCGGCAGGACACCGGCGCGGCCCGGACGGAGCTGTCCGCCGACAGCAAGGACGGCTGGAAGCTGGGGGACTATCTGGGCGTGGACTGCGTCCGCATACAGGACGGCCTTGTCTACGCTGCGGCCTACGATGGCGCATCAATGAAAAAGCGGAAAAGCGATCTGGTCCGCACCGACGGCGGGCACGATGCGGCCATCCTGTCCGTGGAGGGGGAGCTGACAGGCTTTGCCTTCGACGGAAGCGGCGACCTGTGGCTGACGGTCGTGACGCCCACCGGCGGGACCCTCTGCCGTGCCCGGCATGACAGCTGGGGCGCCTCGGTGGAGCCGGTGGTCACTCAGCTGGACGGCGCACCGCTGGGTGCGCTGTCGGCGGTGGAGGTCGGCCCGGACGGAAAAGTCTATTTTGCCGCTGCGGCGGAGACCAGTGTGAAGAACGGGCTGGAAGGTGCGCTGCGCACCGAGCTTCTGGCCCACACCGGCACGGGCTGGGTCTACGTCTACGACCCGGCCGACCGCTCGGTGCAGCGGGTGCTGGGGGGCATCGCGGGCGCGTCGGGGCTGGCCCTCTCGGAGGACGGCGGGACGCTCTATGTCTCCGACCTCGGCAGCCGCTGCGTCTGGGCCGTGGACGCCGACGCCCGGGAACTGACTGCCGGGGGGAAGAACTGCAGAAGCTTCCTTTCCGGCCTGCCGGGCTACCCCGGCGCACTGGCGCTGGACGAGGACGGCATCCTCTATGTCAGCTACCGCTGGGCGCGCAGCAACTGGCTGGAAAAGAACGCAGACCGCACCCTGCTGCGGAGCATCGCCCTGCGGGCCGGTGAAAATATGCAGCAGAAGCTGTTCGGCCTGTCGGCGGACGCGCCCTGCGCTGAGGCGGTGGATACGTCGGACGGCAGCTGGAAGCGGGCCTTCACGGGCCGGGAGATGGACGGCTGCACCGCAGTCTGCCCGGCGGGCAGCAAAGTGTATTTCGGCGCGGCAGGCTCTGCCAGCCTGCTGTCGGCAAGAGTGTAAACGAGGTGTTTTTTATGACGGAAGAGTTCAAAAAACAGATCGAAAACGAGGCGCGGCAGGCTGTGACCGAGCTGCTGGCGCAGGCAAAGCTGAAAAAGGGGGATGTCTTTGTGGTGGGCTGTTCGTCCAGCGAGATCGTCGGCGGGCACATCGGCAAGGATTCCAGCCTTGAGGCCGCACAGGCGGTCTACGCGGGCATTGCGCCGGTGCTGGCCGAAAACGGGGTCTGGCTGGCGGCACAGTGCTGTGAGCACCTCAACCGGGCCATCATTCTCGAGCGGGAAGCTGCCGTGAGATACGGCTGGGAGGAAGTCTGCGTCGTGCCCCGCCCCCATGCGGGCGGCAGCTGGGCCACCACCTGCTGGAAGCAGTTCCGCGACCCCATCGCCGTCGAAGAGATCCGTGCCCATGCCGGCATCGACATCGGCGGCACCCTCATCGGGATGCATCTGCGCCGGGTGGCCGTGCCGGTGCGGCTGAGCCTTTCGAAGATCGGCGAAGCGAACATTCTCTGCGCCCGCACCCGCCCGAAGCTCATCGGCGGCGAGCGCGCAAAATATACCGAGGAGGACTGAGCTTTATGGCAGAAAAAAATCTGGCCGAGATGCGGGAGGCCGTAGAGGCCATCCGGGAAAAGATGGCCGCAGCGGCCCGGGAGGCGGGACGCGACCCCGCCGGGGTGCAGCTCTGCGCCGCCTGCAAGACCCGCACCGCTGACACCGTCGCCGCCAGCGCGGCCCTTGCCATCGACGTCTTTGGCGAAAACCATGTGCAGGAGCTTTGCGCAAACTTCGACGCCGGGGCCTACTGCGGCAAGCCCAGTCACTTCATCGGCCATTTGCAGACCAATAAGATCAGGAAGGTGCTGGGCCGTGCCAGCCTCATCCAGAGCGTGGACAGCGAGCACCTGCTGACCGCCATCGAGAAGGAGGCGGCCAAGGCCGGTATCGTGCAGGACGTGCTGCTGGAGGTGAACATCGGCGGCGAGGCGTCGAAGTCGGGCGTCTCGCCGGAACAGCTCTGGCCCCTGCTGGACGCTGCCGCCGCCGAAGAGCACATCCGGGTCAAGGGCCTGATGGCCATTCCCCCCGTCAACGACGACGATGCCCAGAACCGCCGGTATCTGGCCGAGGTGTACCGGCTGTTCGTGCAGGCCGGAGAGCGCGGCTACGCCAACGTGAAGATGGAGACCCTCTCCATGGGCATGAGCGGCGACTTCGAGAATGCCATCCGCGAGGGCGCGACCCTCGTGCGCATCGGCACGGCCATCTACGGCGAGAGGGATTATAGTAAGAAATAAACTCTCCGTCACGCCTGCGGCGTGCCACAGCCCGGGTTGCGGCTCCCAGCGTCTGCTTCGCTGTCGCTTGCATCCTGCTGGCCGCTGCCCCAACAGCTCCTCTCTGTTTCCGCCACTGGCGGCGGTCGTCGCCGTTGCCTACCGAGGGGAGGCTTTGGCATACCGGAAAGTCTCACCTCTTCGCCAGAGGCTCCCCTACAAGGGGAGCTGGCTGCGAAGCAGACTGAGAGGTTGTACGAAGGAGAGCCTGCCCCAAGCCGTCAGGGGTGACGGAGAGGGCAAGCCCGCTATAAAAAATGGAGGAACTATGCAAAACGTCAAAGACCCCGCAGCGCGGCATACCAGCAGCGGCGCGCTCATCCGGCGCTTCCTGCCCTATCTGGCAAAGTACAAAATGACCCTGTTCATCGACCTGTTCTGCGCGGCGATGACCACCCTGTGCGACATCATCCTGCCCAAGATCATGAGCACCATCACCAACTCCGCCATGGGCGTGGGCATCACCCTCACGGCGGGCATCGTGCTCAAGCTGGCAGCGGTGTACTTCGTGCTCCGCATCATCGACGGTGCAGCGCAGTATTTTATGTCCGGCATCGGCCACATCATGGGCGTCCACATCGAGACGGATATGCGCCGGGACGCCTTCGACCACCTGCTCAAGCTCGACCACACCTACTACAACAACACCAAGGTCGGCACCATCATGGGCCGCATCACCAACGACCTGTTCGATGTGACCGAGTTCGCCCACCACTGCCCCGAGGAATTTTTCATCGCGGGCATCAAGATCATAGCCTCCTTCCTCATCCTGTGTCAGGCCAGCGTGCCCCTGACGCTGGCGGTGTTCGCCTGTGTGCCGCTGATGGGCATCGTGTCCGTCAAGCTGAACCAGCGCCTGCGCGCCCGGTTCCGCCAGCAGCGCATCCAGATCGGTGAGCTGAACGCCACCATAGAAGACAGCCTGCTGGGTCAAGGCGTCGTGAAGGCCTTCGCCGCCGAGGACGAGGAGCGGAAGAAATTCGCCAAGGGCAACAAGGACTTTGAGCACATCAAGACGCTGGGCTACTATGCGATGGCGGCCTTCAACACCTCCACCCGTCTGTTCGACGGCCTGATGTATCTGGTGGTCATCCTTGCAGGCGGCCTGTCGCTGGTCTACGGAAAGATCACCGCCGGCGACCTCGTGGCCTATATGCTCTATGTCACCACCCTCATCGCCACCATCCGCCGCATCGTGGAGTTCGCCGAGCAGTTCCAGCGGGGCATGACCGGCATCGAGCGCTTTGCAGAGATCATGGACACCCCCGTCACCATCAAGGACGCCGAGGACGCCAAGCCCCTGCAGCCCGGCCCGGGCGCGATCCGGTTCGAGGACGTCAGCTTCGAGTACCCCGACGACCACAACAAGGTGCTGCACCATGTCAGCCTCAACATCCGGGCCGGGGAGCGTCTGGCGCTGGTCGGGCCATCCGGCGGCGGCAAGACGACCCTGTGCAACCTCATCCCCCGCTTCTACGAGGTGACGGGAGGCCGCATCCTCATCGACGGACAGGACATCCAGCACGTCACCCTCAAGAGCCTGCGGGAGGACATCGGCATCGTCCAGCAGGAGGTCTACCTCTTCAGCGGCTCTGTGGCGGACAACATTGCTTACGGCAAGCCCGGCGCGACCCGGGAGGAGATCGTTGAGGCGGCCCGTCTGGCGGGCGCAGAGCGGTTTATCCGCGCCCTGAAGGACGGCTTCGACACCTATGTCGGCGAGCGCGGCGTCAAGCTCTCGGGCGGTCAGAAGCAGCGCATCGCCATCGCCCGGGTCTTCCTGAAGAACCCGCCCATCCTCATCCTCGACGAGGCCACCAGCGCCCTCGACAACGAGAGTGAGATCCTGGTGGGCCGGAGCCTTGAGAAGCTGGCCCATGGCCGCACCACCCTGACCATCGCCCACCGCCTGACCACCATCAAGGACTACGACCGCATCCTTGTGCTGGGCGAGGAGGGCATCGAGGAGTCCGGTACCCACGACGAGCTGCTGGCCAAGAAGGGCGTCTACTACCGCCTCTGGAACCAGCTGCCGGGGGAAGATACGCTGTAATTCTGCGATAAAATAAGGGGCTGCTGCAAGCAACCTCTCCGTCACGGCTTCGCCGCGCCACCTCCCCTATCGAGGGGAGGCCTTGGCAAGGCGGAAAGCCTCATCTCTTCGCCAGAGGCTCCCCTACAAGGGGAGCTGTCGAGCGACAGCGAGACTGAGAGGTTGTACTTTGCAGCAGCCCCTTATTTTTGTTGATTGAAAACGAAAGATCATTCGCCCACGATGAGCCGCACTGCGCCGTAGATGCCGGCATCGTTGCCAAGGCTTGCGGCCTTGATGGGCGTCTCGCGGCAGGACTTGAAGGCGTAGGCCTTGAAGTGCTCCACCAGCGGGTCGAAGAGGACGTCGCCTGCGCGGGACACGCCGCCGCCCACAAGGAACATCTCGGGGTCGGTGGTGGCGGCGATGGTGGCCAGAGCCATGCCGAGGGTATCGGTCATCTCATCCACCTCGCGGGCGGCGAGGGCGTCGCCATTGCGGGCGGCGTCGAAGACGTCCTTGGCCTCAAAATCCCTGCCGCGCAGGACGCAGTCGGCGTCGGGGTTCTCGTCCAGCAGCTTCTTCATGCAGCGGACGACGCCGGTGGCGCTGGAATACTGCTCGAGGCAGCCGTGCTTGCCGCAGCCGCAGGTGGCCGTCTCGTGGCGGTTGACGGTGATGTGGCCGATCTCGCCGCCCGCGCCGTGTGTGCCGTCGATGACCTTGCCGTTGACGATGACGCCGCCGCCCACGCCGGTGCCCAGCGTGACCATGACGGCGCTGCGGCAGCCCTTGGCCGTGCCCATCCAGATCTCACCCAGAGCGGCGACATTGGCGTCGTTGCCCACTAAAACCTTCATGCCGTCCAGCAGACCGGACAGCTGGGCCGAGACGTTCCGCTCGCCCCAGCCGCCGAGGTTGGCGCAGATGATGGGGACGATGCGGCCGTCCAGCACAGGGCCGGGCACGCCGATGCCGACGCCCTCCACCTGCTCGGTGGGGATCTCCTTCTCAGCCATCTTGGCGTGGATGGCGTCGGCCAGATTTTCGAGGATGTGCTCACCGGCGTTCGAGGTGTCGGTGGGGACTTCCCACTTTTCCAGCAGTGCGCCCGAGGTGGTGAACAGGCCGACCTTGGCGGTCGTGCCGCCGAGGTCGATGCCGAATGCGTATTCCTTCATGATTCATTTACCCCTTTTTCTGCGGCGGTCATCCGCCGTTTATTACCTGACAACAGTATAGCATACTCTGGCCCAAAAGAGCAGAGGGGAGGCTGGATTTTATGCAATCGGACGGAAATGGACTGCGATTTTTGGCGAAATCGCAGAAAGAAGGCGCGGATGCAAAAACTCCCCGCCATGCACGCTGCACAGCGGGGAGAAAGAGGGAGGAAGGGGCAGAGTTCAGAGGGCCGAGTAGCCGAAGCTGTTCACCAGCGCGTCGATGTGCTGGCCCGCCTTGCACATGGGGCAGTCGCGGCTGTCGAAGCTGGCGTAGTCGGGCAGGCTGGAGGGGTCGAAGATGGATGTGACCGGGATGCCCAGACACTCGTGGGTGGTGGCGAAGATGGCCGACAGGCCCGCCACAGCGCCGCCGTAGTAGTTGACGGCCTCGATGGCCGCCTGCGCGGTGTAGCCGGTGGTGATGGAGGCGGCCAGAATGAGGACGTGCTTGCCCTTGACCATCGGGGCGAGGTTGTCGCGGAGGATGATCTGGCTGCCGCTGGTATACTCGGGGGTGATGACGTAGATGGTCTGGTGGGCGTTCATGTTGGCAAAGCCGTCTTTGGTCAGCTCGTTGGCCAGACAGGTGCCGATGACCTGCGTGCCGTCCAGACAGAGCACGGTGTCCACGATGGTGCTGTGCTGATAGGCGGCCACCAGCTCCTTGGCGACGGCCTTGGCCTCCGAGAGGCGGGCTTTCTGGGTGGTGACGTCGATGTAGTAGTTGATGTGGCTGTGGCTGGTGGCGAAGTGGCCCTTTGCCACGCGCAGGAACAGACTGCTCTTGTTGGTGGGAAGCTTTACCATATTGATCATAAACTGCACACTCCTGTTCTTGTGAAATCAGGCAGGACGCCCATCCCTCAAAAGGAAACAGCGCGGCGGCACTTGCCCGGCCGCTGCGCTCCCCGGTTGGTATGTCCCTATTGTAGCAGGAAAAGCCCCCTGTGCACAAGACATAAAACTGCTAAAATTCTTTGCCCTGAATTTAGCATATCGACGAAGTGAGGCGAACAAAAACGCCCAAGGCGTGAGCCTTGGGCGTGGAGTGCAGAAAAGGGATTACTCGAGAGTGATTTTGCCGGGAGTGGCGTCCTTCTTGGCAGTCATCTTCCAAGTGCAGAAAGCACGGGTGTAGCCGCTGTTGCCGCTGCTGGCCTGAATGCGGGGCCAGTACTTCAGCTCGACCTTGTCGCCATCTTTAATGGTGACATCTTTGATGGTGAGCTTGAAGTCCTTTGCCTCCTCGCTCTCTTTCAGGTCATATTCTTCCTTATCGACCATGATAGAATTCTTAGCATAATTCTTTTCGGTCTTACCGCTGGTCACAGTAAGCTCAAAGCACTCGTTGGTCACATACAGAGGAACCTTTTTGGTGGTGCACTTGATGTTGACGGTGCAGGTAAAAGTGCCAGTGTCGGCACTGCCACCGTTAAGAACAAAAGCGGGTGCCTTACCAGCATTAGCGGAATCGGTGCTCTTATAGGTCTTGAAGGTGCCCATCAGCTTCAGGGTGCTGCCGATTTTACCGGTCTTCTGGTACTCATCCTCACCACAGCCGGTCAGCAGGCTGGAACCCGCCACGGCCACGGCAGCGGCGGCGCTGTACTTCAGGAAAGAGCGGCGATTGAATTCTAAGGACATGATCGTTCCTCCTTTATGTAGAAACACAGAAATCATTGTACTGCCCCGAAGGGCGTCTTGCCTATACAATAGGCGAAAAATGAGCAGATGTCAATGGTTTTCACAAAATTTTTGTGGGGAAGAGTCTGCCTGTGGGACGGAATTTCGTCCGGGAAAAACGCCTTTAGGCCTGTGCAATATCGGAGGAGCTGAGGGCGAAGGTCAGGCTCTTGTTGGCCACGAAGGTGGGAACGAAGGTGACGTTCAGCTTCTGCCAGCCGGTGGGGACGCAGCAGATCAGCTCGATGTAGCCGGAACCCTGCGGGGGCAGGTTGGTGGACTCAGAGAAACTCTGGGCGTCGGCGTTGTAGAGCTGGATGTAAGCGCCCACCTCGGCCTCGGCACCGTCACAGGTGGCGGTGAAGTCGGTGGTGGAGGCAGCCAGAGCGTGGAAATACTGGCGGGCGACGTCGATCTTGGTGGCCTCATTGTCCAGAGGGTAGGCCGCATCCAGCTCGGCGAGGTTCTGTGCGCCGATGTTGAAGGTGGTCGCGCCGGAGCGGTTGACCGCAGTGATGAGGACGGCGACGTACTCGTGGTCGGGCAGGTCGGGGGTGGTGCTCATGATGAAGACGCTGGTGAGCTGGACGCCCAGATTGTTCCAGTTGCTGACCTTATCGCCCACCTTGACCTCGATGGCGTCGCTGGTGCTGGAGCCGCAGCCGCCCAGCATGGCAGCAGCGCCCAGAGCGGCGGCGGAAGCGCCGGTGCACTTGAGGAAGGTGCGGCGGGAAATCTTATTGGACATGGATGTGTTCCTCCTTGAGATCGTTTTATGAATAAAAAGCACGATGAAAATGTTCTGTTTTGTTTATAACATTTTTTGCACGCAGATGCAAGCAAAACAGAGCATAATTTACACTAGTTTCACAGAGACTTAAGTGCGGTCCTCGCCGGTCAGCTCCCGGGCGCGGGTCTCGCTGGTCTTGACCAGATTGAGCAGGCTGGGCGTATACAGCGGGTATTCCCGGGTCAGGCTCTCGGTGGTCATGGCGAGGCAGGAGGGGTCGGCCACGCCCTCGCCGCCGGGCAGCTCTTCCCCGGCCAGCAGGGCCTCCACGTTGGCCTGTGCGGAGTGCATCACGGCGTCGGAATAGCCGGGCCAGCGCCGGGCGTCCACGCTGAACATACTGGGGGCGTTGTGCGGCTCGGCGGAGTAGAGCAGCCGGAACATCTTGGCCACGGCGGTCATCAGGTAGGCGCTGACCTCGGTGGTCAGCGCTTTGCTGTGGCACTCGCCGATCTTGGCGTAGAGCACGTTCAGGCTGTTGGAGATGAGCTTCTTGTTCATGGTGGGAAGGACGCTGCCATGGTAGATGTTGTCCTTCATCTTGTCGGGGTTGGGGATGTCCTCCGCCGAGAGCATCATGCCGTTGCGCTCTGCCGAGCGGCCCAGCAGGTAGTCGCAGGAGACATTATAATAATCGGCGACCCGTACCACAAAGTCCAGGCCGCACTCCCGGATGCCTTTTTCGTAGTGGGAAAGCAGGGCCTGCGAAACGCCCAGATCCTCTGCCGCCTGTTTCTGGGTGATGCCGCGCTCCTTGCGCAGCAGTTTGATGATACGATTGAACTCCATGATGTTTGGCTCCTCAGATAAAAGATAGGACTTCCTTGATTTTTGGTTTACAGCACGTTGATTATACACAATGGAAAACGACTTGTAAAGCGAAAAAGTGACGGATTTTCCGCAATAATTTCGGCGTTTTTGTCAAAGGGGTTGCTCTTTCCACCATATCTATGTTAAACTAAAGCCTGACGGCATACATTTTGTGTCTGAGGATGCCGGAAATTTTAGCAGAAAAGCAAGATTTGTGCGAACCAGCACAGTACAAGATAGCTCATAAGAGGTGTTTTTGCATGAAAACCTTTAAGCTCCATCTCATCCGCCACGGCCTGACGGCCGGCAATCTGCAGGGCCTTTACATCGGCAGCGGCACGGACATCCCCCTGTGCGACGAGGGCCGCGCCCAGCTGGCCGAGCTGAAGGAGCGGTTCGAGTATCCGCAGGTGGATACCGTCTTCTCCTCCCCCCTGATGCGCGCCGTGGAGACGGCCAACATCCTGTTCCCGGGTGCCACCCACCAGTTCTCGGTGCACGATTTGCGGGAGGCGGGCTTCGGCGTCTTTGAGAACCATCCCGTCAAGGAGCTGGTGAAGAACGAGGACTTCAAGAAGTGGATCACCCCCGGCTCGGGCTTCGTGCCGGAGGGGGCAGAGCCTACCGAGCAGTTCCACGCACGCTGCGCGGAAACGCTGCTCAAGCTGTTCGAGTATATGATCCGGATGGACGTCACCGAGGCTGCCTGCGTGACCCACGGCGGCGTCATCATGAGTATGCTGAGCCAGCGCGCCCTCCCCTCCCGCCACCCGGAACAGTGGATGGCTGACCCCGGCTGCGGCTACACCGTCCAGACCGATGTTCAGCTCTGGATGCGCGACCGTCTGGTGGAGGCCATCGACATCGTGCCCTTCGGCTATGCCGACACCCTGCGCGGTCAGGCCGAAGCAGAGGAGAACGAGGCCTTCGAATAAGACTGCACCCGCTGCCGCCCGGCAATTTTGACGCCGGGCGGCATTTTTGCGGCTTTTTGGTACAAGATCGGCAAAGAAAATGCAAAATCTGCGGCAGAACCCGTCCAGACTCTTGACAGGGCGCAGAGAAACCGATACTCTATAAAGTGAATGATTTTTCTCGCTGCAAGGAGGAGTCCCCCATGTCTCAGTCCCTTTCCCGCCGGTCGTTTCTGAAATGCGCCGGTTCGGGCGCGGTCAGTCTGGCCGCTGCCCTGCTCACAGGTGTCTCAGCGGCTGGGGCACAGCCCCGGGCCGTGGGTCAGCCTGCCCTGCTGGATGGCAAGGCGGTAGTGGAGCTGCTGGGCTATGCACCTGCGCCCGGGCTGAACGGGGTGCTGGTCTACCTCTCGGTGGAGAACCTTTCGGCCCGTACCCTGCCGGTGGGGGCAAGCTACCTCCACAGCCGGGACGTCTCCACCCTGAAAGAGCTGTACAGTCTGGACAGCGGCGTCACGGCCCGCTGCGGGGGGCAGAGCATCCCCTGCGGGAGCTTCGCGGCCCCGCTCTATGCAGAGAACGCCGCCGACGCCTCGGCCTTTACCCTGAACCTTGCCGCCGGGCGTGGCGCGATGCTCCACTGCTTCTGTGCTGTCCCGGGCGAGTGGGAGACGCTGGAGCTGAGCTATCGCCCCGCCTTTGCCGCCGGCCAGCCGGTGGAGTTCGTGGTGCGGCGGGATGCCGATGCCGTCCGGCTCGGCCCGGTGCCTGCTGCGCCGGGAGAAGTGGGGAGCGTAGTGGATCTATGAGGCAGCGTTCCGTTTCTGCGGACTACAAAAAAATGAGACAGGCGGCCCCTTTTCGGGGAAGCCTGTCTCATTTTTGTTTTAAGAAGCCTTAGTCCTCGTCTTCCTCGTCCTCTTCGTCGTCTTCCTCAGAGCGGGGCTTGTAGAAGATGCCGCTCAGGAAGGTGCTGACAAAGTAGAGCAGGACCATCGGGACGGCCACCATGCACTGGGAAACGATGTCCGGCGGGGTGACGACGGCTGCAACAAGGAAGATGAGCACGATGGCAATGCCGCGGCCCTTCTTCATGATCTGGGGGTTCGCAATGCCCATCTTGGCCAGAATGATGGTGACCAGAGGCATCTCGAACACGCAGCCGAAGATGATGAACATGGTCAGACAGAGGCTGACATAGCTCTCGATGCTGGTGGTGGTCTGGATGTAATCGGCGCCCTCGATGCCGGTGCTCAGGAACTGGAGCATGAAGGGCATCATGAGCTTGTAGGCGAACATCACGCCCACCACGAAGAGGGCCAGACCCAGCAGGATGACCAGTTTGAGGAAGAACGTCTCGCTCTTCTTCAGGCCGGGCTTTGCAAAGGCGTACACCTGATACAGCGCCACCGGCACCGTGACGACCACAGCCGCCAGCAGGGAGACGCGGAAATACTGCATCAGCTTTTCCTGCGGGGCGATGGACACGAAGGTGTAGAAGCCCTGTCCCATCGCGGTCAGCAGGTCGATGAGGCGGTCGGCATAGGACAGTGTGACCACGACCGCCACCACGAACACCACGGCGCAGACGATGAGGCGGTTGCGCAGCTCTTTCAGGTGGCCCGTCAGCGTCATGTTGCCGTCGTCAGCCATGACTTCGGCCTTTTTTTTGCGCTTTACGTTCGTAGCCACAGATTACTCCTCGTCGTCCTTCTTCTCGGTTTTGGTCTCGGCCTTTGCAGTGGTGGCCTCGGTCTCGTCGTCAGACTCCTCCATGCCCTTCTTGAAGTTGTTCATGGTCTTGCCGAACATCTTGCCCAGCTTCGGCAGGTTCTTGGGTCCAAAGATCAGCAGGACGACGACCAGGATGATAAGCAGCTCGTTAGTACCAATACGCATAATAATGATCTCCTTTTTACTTTGCCGCGCCGCGAGGCGGGCTGATTACGATGTATAAGGCAACCGCGGGCGCGGGTGCATCGGTGGGGATGTTCAGGCCTTTGCCTCTTCGGCGGGTGCGGCCTCGGCAGCAGGTGTGGCTTCTTCGGCCACAGGGGCTGCCGCAGCGGGGGCGTCGGCCTTTTCCTCGGCCTTCACAGGCTCGGCTGTCTCGGCGGCGGGAGCCTCAGCAGGAGCCTCCTCGGGCAGCTCTTCGACCTCCAGCTCGGTGACTTCCTCCGGCTGCTCGGCCTTGGCGGCTTCTTCCTTGCTGGTCTTGCCGATACCGGTGAAGCTCTTGGTGACGTCCTTCACGCTGTTGTCGATGTCTTTCTTGATGTCAGTCAGGGGGGCGACCGCCTCCTTGAGGGGGGCCTGGATCTCGTTCAGAGGCTCCACGACATTCTTCTGGATCTCCTCGGAGGCAGCGCCGGTGTACTTCTTCAGCTCACGCAGCATCTTGCCCAGCTTCTTTGCGTAGACGGGCAGCTGGTCGGGGCCGATGAAGACGAACGCGATGACCACGATGACCACGAGTTCCCAAAAACCAATTTTCATATCTTCTGATTCCTTTCCTTTGCCGCCCGGGCGGGGCAGCAGCATGGAGTGTGCCGTCAGCGGCTTTTTGGCGCGTTGTGCGCCTTGGATGCCATACATATACCGAAGATGCATGAACGGAATATGAATTTAATATGAACTATTCGTGAATAAAAGACGGATCCACACAAAAATACACCGATATAGTAGAAAACACACGATATAATACTATCCGGAATCAAATGTGCTCAGCGGACCGTGTTCGTCAGGGTGCCGATGCCCTCGATCTCGCATCGCACTTCGTCGCCCGGGACGAGGAAGCGGGGCGGGTCCATCCCCATGCCGACGCCTGCCGGGGTGCCGGTGGCGATGATGGTGCCTGCGCGGAGAGTCATGCCCTGCGACAGCTCGGCGATGACGTGGTCGATGTCAAAGATCTGAAGGCCGGTGTTGGAGTCCTGCCGCTTTTCGCCGTTGACGAAGCACCGGATGGGGAGCTTGGGCGGATAAGCCTCGAACTCGTCCGCCGTGACGATGCAGGGGCCGATGGGGGTGAAGCCGTCGAGGCTCTTGCCGAAATACCACTGCTTGTGCGCGGTCTGGACGTCCCGGGCCGAGACATCGTTCAGGATGGTGTAGCCGAAGACGTAGTCTCTGGTCTGCCCTGCGGGGACGTCTTTGGCATCCCGGCCCAGCACGACGGCCAGCTCACACTCGTAGTCCAGCTTTTTCACGAGGTCGGTGTGGGCCTCGATGAAGCCGCCATCCGGCACGGCCCGGGTGACCCGCTTGGAAAAGTAGATGGCATCCTGATGCTGGGTGGCAAAGGCGTCGGCGGAGTATTTCTCAGCCTCGTCGGAATGGGCCATGTAGTTGATGCCCAGACAGATGACATCCTGTGCCGGGGCGGGGATGGGGCTTTCCAGCGTGACGGCCTCGATGGGCAGGGCCGGGATGCCCGCGATGGCCAGCGAAAGCCCGGCCCGCACCTGCGGGGTCAGAAAGGGGATGGCGTCGGACAGAGTCTCATAGGACATACCCAGCCAGCTCAGGGGCCAGACCTGACGGCCATCCGCCGACAGGATGGCCGGGTCTTCTACGCCGTCGGGCAGACGGCAGGTAATGAAACGCATCGAAAAGCCTCCTTCTCAGTGCCGATAAGCGATGGCCTTCTGGATGCGGTCGGCCTCGGCGGGGCCTGCCAGCTGGCGCACCAGCTCCAGCGCGAAGGGAATAGCACCGCCAAGGCCGTAGCTGGTGGTGATGTTCCCGTCTACGACGACTTCCTCGTCGTGGACGATAGCACCGGCCAGCTTATCCTGAAAACCGGCGTGTGCGGTGGCGTTTTTGCCCTCCAGCAGGCCGAGGCTGGCAAGGACGCTGGGGGCGGCGCAGATGGCGGCGACCTTTTTCCCGGCCTTGGCAAAGGAAACGCAGATGTCGGTGACGGTCTTGTTCTCGGCGAGGTTGGGGGTGCCCGGGATGCCGCCGGGCAGGACGACCATGTCCACATCGCTGTAGTCCACGTCCTCAGCCAGTGCGTCCGCGTTCAGGTGGATGCCGTGGTTGCTGACCAGCGCACGGCGGCCCATCGCAGAGGCGATGATGACCTCGACTTTGGCGCGGCGGAGCAGGTCGGCCACCAGAAGGGCCTCGCACTCCTCGGTGCCGTCGGCAAAAAACAGAACAGCTTTGCTCATAAGAACATCTCCTTATAAATCAATGAAAAAGCGCACCGCAGGCGGGGCGTCCCCGGCCCGCAGTGCGCAGCGGTCAGTGAAAGATCATTCCTCGGCGTCAGAGGAGATGCCGTTTTTCTCCAGAATGCGGCGCAGGACGCTGTCGTCCCGGCCCAGCACCCGGCTCACCCGGCTGATGATCGCGCTGGATGCGCCGATGTTGCCCATGATGCTGGTGTAGCTCTGCTTACGCATGAGTTTTTCGGCGATGTTGTAGCGCTGCTCCATCGCGCTCAGCTCTGCGTAGCTGCATACGTCCTGCAGGAAGCGGTAGCATTCCTCCGGCGTTTCAAGCTCCAGAAAAGCGGCATACAGGCCGGATTTTCCGGTCGGATGGTCCTTAGCCATATACAGTTCCTCCCCGGTAATTCATGGATGGTCGGCCCGCAGGCGGGCACTTCAATACACTACTTTAGTGTAGTACAAATGCAGGAAAAATGCAATGGTCTTTTTATCGCAAGGGAAAGCAACCCAGTATGCGAGCAAAAAGGCCGCGCGGGCGGAGTACAATGGTTGCGAGAACGACTTCTTTTATAGCATCCGCTCAAAGATCAGCTCGTTGCGGTCGATGCCGCCCTCGCTCTCGGCAGGGCCGAGGGAGCGGTAGCCCCGGGCTTTGAAGAACTGCTGCACGGGCAGGGCCTTGGCGTTGACGCCGCACCAGACCCGGCCCCGGCCCTCGCCCCGGGCCAGACGCTCGCAGGACGCCACGATGTCCCGGCCGATGGCCTTGCCCCGGTATGCGGGCTTGAGGTAGAGATGGAGCAGGTGGAGCGAGGTGTTCTCCATCTTCCACGCAAAATAGCCGATGAGCTGGCTGCCGAGGAAGACGAGGAAGTAGTTCACATCGTTGTCGATGTCCTCCTCGATGGCGTCGGCACTCTGGAGGCTCTCGACGAGGGCGTCCAGCTGCTTTGCGGGGAAACAGCGCTTGTAGACCTCGTGCCAGAGCTCACTGGCGAGGTCGGCGGTCATGTGGATGTATTTGGCCTTGGCGACCAGCTTGTAATCGGGTTTCATAGTCCTCCTGAAAAAACAGCGCACCGCTGCGCATGATAAAGTTCGGTGGGGGAAAGCGGCTTATAGAGATAGTGTATCACATCCGGCCCCCGGGTGTAAAGCAAAAAGGCTGCCGTACCCGCAAAGAGTACGGCAGCCTTGATGGCTTTTTCGACGTCCTTGGACGTGATGCGTTTTACAGCGCAGCCTTGAAGTCGTGATGAGTGGAGCTGTAACGGACAACTGCTTCCATCAGGGTGACAGGCCAAAGCAGGATCTTGCCAATCATCTCAGCCGGCTTGACGCATACCGTCTCCATGCTGTCGATGCCGAACAGGATCAAACAAGCGATACCGCAGCCCAGAATGTAGTAATACATAGTCAAACCTCCTATATTTTTCTCACAGGCCCGCCGGACGCGGGACCTGAAGCTCGTTGCTGCGGGGCACTCTCCGCCCCTTGCAAGTTTACTATACACCGATTTTGAAATAAAGTCAATAGCAGAAAACGTGAAACAAATTAAAGCGTTCTCTGAAATGCTATATCTATCATTAAAGTAAAGCGCCGAAGTGAATTTTGATTTATAAAAATAAAGTCACTGTCTTGAATTGACCTTGAGGCAGCTACAGTTCCCCTCGGAACCGTCCCGAAACAGGCCGAAAATGAGGGTACTGTTCCTACTGTGGAGACAGCGCGGAAAACGCCTCCGGCGGGGGCGTTTTCGTGTTGTATACAAATGTGCGCTGACGGAGGGACCCGGGACAGGCCGACAAAGGAGGGAATTCCAGCAAAACGGTCAAAATGTATAAAGAAATCGAAAAAGATTATGAAAAACTATTCTTGCTGCCTAAATGAAAATGCGCTATAATAGGGGCAGCAAAATCTACGCTGAAAGGAGATCGCAGTTATGGCAAAGGCATCGCAGGTCGTATTATCGGAAAATGTGTTTTACCTCATCAAAGCCCCCAATGGAAAGGTGCTGGAAGTAAAGAACTTCAACACGGAGAACGGCGCTGCGATCCGTCTGTGGGATTACGCAGGTCATCCGTGGCAGCAGTGGAGATTCGTGGACGCCGGCGAAGGCCGCTGGCGCATCCAGAACCGTTTTACCGGTAAGATGATCGACCTTGCCCTCGGCGGCGTGGTGGAGGGTACATGGCTCCATCAGTGGGGACGCACCAGCGGCATGAGCCAGTGCTGGGCGCTGGAACCCACCCGCAACGGCCGCACCCGCATCCGCAACGTGCTGGCCGACAAGTACATCGACCTCGTGGGCATGAACACCTCCAACGGTGCGCAGGCCCAGATCTGGAACTTCGTCTCGGGCGGCAATCAGGAGTGGAACCTTGAGCGTGTGGACTCCGCCGCCCAGCAGACCCGGGCCAAGGCAGAGGAAGTGCACGACCCCGAGCCGACGCCCTCCCAGCGCAAGCACCAGAACGACCTCGTCCGCAAGCTGAACAATGCGGGCAAGGGCCGGGCAGGCCGCAAGGCATGAACGCATGAAAACAGCGCCCCGCAGGGGTCATCTGCGGGGCGCTTTGCTGTGAGATTTAGAAGAGGGAAAAACAATGAAGCTTGGAGCCTTTATGAACCCGGAATACCCGATCTTCAGCACGACGCTGTGCTATCTGGAGCGGGACGACGCCTACCTGATGCTCCACCGGGTGAAGAAGGAGGACGACTACAACCACGACAAGTGGATCGGCGTGGGCGGCAAATTCGAGCGGTTCGAAAGCCCGGAGGACTGCCTTCTCCGCGAGGTGAAGGAGGAGACGGGCCTGACCCTGACCCACTGGCGCAGCCGGGGCCTGCTGACCTTCATCTGGGGCAATATGACCGAGTTCATCCACCTCTACACCGCCGACGAGTGGACGGGCGAGATGATGCGGGGCGATGCCTGCCGGGAGGGCGTGCTGGAATGGGTGCCGAAGGAGAAGGTGACGCAGCTGCCCATCTGGGAGGGCGACAAGATCTTCTTCCGGCTGCTGAACGAGGAACACCCGTGGTTCTCCCTCAAGCTGGTGTATGAAGGGGATACGCTCCGGCAGGCGGTGCTGGATGGCAAACGAGTGGTATAAACAGAAAAAAGCCTGCGTCAGCAGGCTTTTTTGCTTGTTCAGTTCAGCTTCAGGTCGCCGTCCTTGATCCAGCCAAGCTTGTGCTCGATCTCGCAGAAGAGGACGCTGAGCATGGCGGGCAGGACGAAGCAGATGAGGACGAGGGCGGCCCAGTCCATCGGGGTGATGGCGGCCTTGGTGCCGGCGGCAATGTCGTTGACCCAGCCGGTGTAGACGCCGATCTGGCCCACGAGGCCGCAGGTGCCCATGCCGGAGGAGACGGCTGCGCCGTTCATCTCCATGTGGAAGACGCAGGTGGCCAGAGGGCCGGTGATGGCGCTGGCCAGAGTGGGTGCGATCCAGATGCGGGGGTTCTTCACGATGTTGCCCATCTGGAGCATACTGGTGCCGAGGCCCTGACTGATGAGGCCGCCGACGCCGTTCTCCTTATAGCTCATAACGGCAAAGCCGATCATCTGGGCGCAGCAGCCTGCCACAGCAGCGCCGCCGGCAAGGCCGGTCAGGCCCAGCGCTGCGCAGATGGCGGCAGAGGAGATGGGCAGGGTCAGCGCGACGCCTACGATGACCGAGACGAGGATGCCCATCAGGAAGGGGGCCTGCTCGGTGGCCCACATGATGAGGGTGCCCACCTGACTTGCGGCGGCACCGATGGGGGCGGCGATGAGCATCGAGAGGCCGACGCCGGAGAAGATGGTCACCAGCGGGGTCACGAGGATGTCGATGCGGGTCTCCTTGCTGACGGCTTTGCCCAGCTCAGCGGCCACGATGGCGATGATGAGGACGGCCAGAGGACCACCTGCGCCGCCCAGAGCGTTGGAGGAGTAGCCCACCGTCACCAGACTGAACAGCGCCAGCGGCGGGCAGTGGAGCGCCCAGCCGATGGCCACAGCCATGGCCGGGCCGCTCATGGCCGTGGCGTAGCTGCCCAGATCCACCAGCGTCTCAAGCCCGGTCTGCTGGCCCAGCGTTTTGATGATGGTGCCGATGAGCAGGCTGGCGAACAGGCCCTGTGCCATCGCGCCCAGCGCCTCGATGAGGTAGCGCTGGGGAGTGATGACGATGTCCTTGCGTTTTAAGAAATCTTTTACATTTGACATAGAGATCTGCCTTTCCGTCATTACAGTTTCAAAAGGGCAGCAAAAGCTGCATGACCATCATGATACCATACACATGTCAAGACAGCAAGAGAAAAATGCAAAAATCCTGCCCAAAACCTGTCTTTTTTTCTCGTCGGTGCAATAATGAGGCGGTCTGGGCCGTATTTCATACAGAGCATTTTTGGCAGAGGACGCCCCCCGCGAGACGCCCCGCAGGACACACCGAAGGAGATTGACGGGAGCTTGCAGTTGGGTGTATACTATAAGTGTGCAAATAGCACTTCCGGCGGCGAGAGGCCGCGTTAGAATAGAGCTTGGAGGCAGAGCAGGCGGAATGAGACGGAACGATACAGGAACCCCAAAAAAGAAGACGCGCCGCGCAGCGGGCCAGATGGTGGCTTCGGCGGTGATGGCGCTTGCCATCGCAGTGGGCGGCTTTGGCACCACAGCCCTGTTGGCGTCTCAGCCCGCAGGTTTGACGGTGGAGCCGTCAACCCTGCTGTGGGAGGGCGAGAGCGACGCAGCCCACAGCACAAAGAAAGACGACAAGAAGGAACCCCCCAAGCCGTCAAAGACGGACTCTGCATCCTCGGAGGCGGAGAGCACCGCTGCGTCTGCCGCGCAGCCCGCTGCCCCCAGCCAGAATGAGACCGAAGCGTCTGCCGTGTCGGAGGCTCCGGCTGCCCCCGCAGAGGAAACGGTCGCCGCGCCTGCGGCCCCGGAGGCAGCGCCTGCTGACCCCATGATGGGCAGCATTGAGGAATTGGAGCAGGAGAACAACTTCCCCGGTTTACAGCAGGAGACCGAGGCGCTGGCCGCAGAGGATCCCCTGAGCGCACCGGTGGAGCAGGCCGCAGAGACCCAGCCCGAGGCAGGTGCAGAGACGAACTCCGAGGAGGCTGCCCTGCCGGTGAAGACCGAGGAGGGCACCATCCTGCTGACCCCGGAGGAGATCCGCGCCGCGCTGGATGCGGGCACGCTGGACGAGAGCAGCATCGACCCCGCCTGCCTGACCGACGAGAACGGCCTGCTGAGCTGGCTGTGGAACCTGCTTTTCGGAAGGAGAGACAAAGACGACAGCGGCAGCAGCACCCCGGCCCCGGTCTATTCCGGCTGGCGCACGGTGGGCGGCAAGACCTATTATTATGACCAGTACACCAACCAGCCCGTGAAGGGCATCCAGTCCATCGACAACAAGCTCTACTACTTCGACGCCAACGGCGTGCAGCAGAATGCCACCTTCGGCATTGATGTCTCGAAATATCAGTCCAACATCGACTGGGAACAGGTAAAGACGGCGGGCGTCAAGTTCGTCATCATCCGCATCGGCTACCGCGGCTACGGCAGCGGTGCGCTGGTGCTGGATCCCATGTTCGAGCAGCACTTCACCAACGCCCGCAACGCGGGCCTGAAGGTGGGCGTCTACTTCTTCAGTCAGGCCGTCAACGAGGAGGAAGCCCGGGAGGAAGCCATGGGCTGCGCCTATGTCCTGAACGGCCGCAAGCTGGACTATCCCATCTACTTCGATACCGAAGCCTCCGGCGGCAAGAATGGCCGCGCCGATGGTCTGGGCGTCGAGGACCGCACCAAGTGCGCCATCGCCTTCTGCGAGGAGGTCAAGGCACAGGGCTACAAGCCCGGCGTCTACGCCTCTACCCTGTGGTTCCGTCAGCGGGTAGATCTGAGCCGCCTGACGGGCTACAGCATCTGGAACGCACACTATAATGTGGCCAGCAGCCCCATCTCCTGCGACCTGTGGCAGGGCACCTGCACCGCCCGCATCCCCGGCTATGGCGGGCAGATCGACGTGAACATCAGTTATGTGGGCTGAGGAGGCGCGCATGGACATTATCCGCCTCATTGCCTCCGACCTTGACGCCACCCTGCTGGACGGCCAGAACCGGCTCCCGCCGGACTTCGCGGAGACCGTCCGCGCACTGACAGAGCGGGGCATCCGGTTCGCTGCCGCCAGCGGACGGCCCATCTATACCTTAGAGGAGATGTTCGCGCCCCTGCGGGACGACATCATCTTTGTGGGTGACAACGGCGGTGCCATCTGCTGGAAGGGCGAGAGCCTGTATCTTTCCGAGATGGACGCCGCCGACTGGCGCACGCTGGCCGGGCAGGCCCGGAGCGCGGGCCACGCCGCCGTCCTCTGCGGGCTGGAAACGGCCTATGTGGAGGAGCAGTTCCGGCCATACGACAGGGTCTTCAAGAGATTCTACACCAAGGTGGAATATGTCCCCCATCTGGAGGACGTGACCGCCCGGGTGGATAAATTCACCATCTACTTCCCTGAGGGGGATGCCCAGAAGGGCTACGACGCGCTTTATGGTCCGGTCTGGGGCGGGCGCTTCTCGGTGGCGGTGGCCGGTGCAGACTGGGTGGACATCATGAACCCCGGCGTCCACAAGGGTGCGGCCCTGCTTTGGCTGGGAGAGCGTCTGGGTGTCCCGCCCGAGGGCATGATGGCTTTCGGCGACACCTTCAACGACGCGGAGATGCTGAAGGCGGCAAAGTACGGCTTCCTCGTGGAGAACGGCTCGCCCGCCCTCCGGGAGGAGGTGCCCTTCCTCGCGCCGCCCAACACCAGCTCCGGCGTGATGCAGATCCTGCGCCGTGTTCTGGCCCGGAATGGCCGGGTCTGTGAGGCGGATTTCAGAAGCGCAAAATAAGCAAAATAAATAGAGAACGGCATCGGAGAAAAGCTCAGATGCCGTTCTTTTTTATTGGTATAAAAATGCGCCCAGCACCGCCGAGAGCAGGATCATCCCGATGGGCGAAGGGGCTTTGCCCTTCGCTTTCTGCCAGAGCAGCCGGACGATGGCCAGAAGTGCAAGAATGCCGATGCCCCGCCATGATGGTGCGGGGGCGTCGGCGGCGGTGGAGATGCCCAGCAGGGTGCTCAGGCCCATCGTGAGGGCGGTGGAGAGGATGAGGGCCACGACACAGGGCCGGACGCCGGAGAGGAAGGCTTTGACCCCGGCGTACCGGAGCAGGTCGTGGATGAGGGCCGCGATGAGCAGGATGATGAAGAAGGAGGGGAGGACGACGCCCAGTGTGGCGCAGAGCGCCCCCAGCACTCCGCCCTGCGAGGCGCCGATGAAGGTGGCCATGTTGACGGCCAGCGGGCCGGGGGTGGACTCCGACACTGCGATGAAGCTCAGAAACTCGGCCTCGGAGAGCCAGCCATGGAGCAGGACTTTTTCCCGGATGAGGGAGATCATGCCGTAGCCGCCGCCGAAGGAGACGGCACCGATCTCAAAAAAGGTGAGGAACAACTTCAGGAGCATATCACTTCCCCTCCTTTCTGCGGCCCAAAAGCCACGCGGCCACGCCTGCCGCACCGCTGAGGAGGATGAGCAGGATGGACGAGACGCTGATGCCCGCCAGCGAAAGGCTCGTCATCGCCAGAAAGACGGACAGGAGGACGCCGGAGGAAAAGAGGGAGCGGTCGAGCGCCTGCAGCATCCGCACGCCAGCCGAGAAGATGAGATAGATGACGCAGACCTGAATGCCTTTGAAGGCATTGGCGATGACGGTGAGCTGGGTGAACTGCTCGAAAAACAGCGAGATGGCGTAGATGATGAGAAAAGACGGCAGGCAGACGGCCACGGTGGCGGCCGCCGCGCCGGGGACTCCGGCCAGCTTATAGCCGAGGTAGGTGGCGCTGTTGATGGCCACCGGGCCGGGGGTGGATTCCGCGATGGCGGTCATGTCGAGAAACTCGTCCTTATCCAGCCACCTGCGGCGCTGGATGAATTCCTCTTCCAGCAGGGCGATCATGGCGTAGCCGCCGCCGAAGGTGAACAGGCCGATCTTGAAAAAGGTGAAAAACAGCGTGCCGAGGCTTTGGGCCTTCGGTGCCGGAGCATTGTGTGTCATAGGCAGGGCCTCCTTTTTCTTTATTCTACGCGCGGGCAGGGCCAGCGTCAATAGGGCAGAAAAAGTGGGATTTTGTGCCCGGCGGCTTTACAATCCGGCCAAAAGGCGGTATGCTTTACCCATGAGACTACGATCATTCAGGAGGAAACGATGGACATCCGCCAGCTGCATTATTTTCTGGTCCTCTGCGAGGAGATGAATTACACCCGCGCGGCCCAGCGCCTGTTTTTATCCCGGCAGGCCCTGCGCCAGAGCATCTCGGCCCTCGAAGCCGAGCTGTGCGGGCCGCTCTTTCTCAGCGCCCACCACAAGCTCAGTCTCACCGACCGGGGCGTGAGCTTACAGCGCCATGCCGCGCCGGTGGTGGAGCAGTTTCAGCAGATGCAGGCAGCGCTCCACGCGGAGATCCAGTCGGCCCAGCCGGTGCGCATCGGTATCAGCGTCTCGCTGGTGCCGGACTATCTGCCCGGCCTTGAGACCCAGCTGGATAAGTTCCGCCAGCAGTACCCCCACATCGAGATGCGCTTCCGCCTGCTGGACAACGATGCGGTGGCCGAGGGGGTGGAGCAGGGCGGGCTGGACGCGGGCCTCGTGATGGATCTGGGCTGCGCCGCACCGGTGCTGGCCCGCACCACTCTCCGGGCCGACCCGGCCTGCCTGCTGGTGCCGCGGGGCCACCCCTTCTGGGAGAGGGAGAGCGTGCCGCTGGCCGAGCTGCGGAACCAGCGGGTCCTTCTGCCCAGCCTGCGGCAGGATCTCTTTGCCCCGCTGTGGGAGGCCTGCGCCCGGGCAGGCTTCGCGCCCAACGCCGAGATCGGCCCCAGCTTCTATCAGGCCTACTACCTCGTGCAGGAGCAGCTCTGCACCTGCCTGACCCGGTATGAGCCGGGGGCACGGCGGGAGCTGGATCGGGTGCGGGATGTCCTGCTGGAAGATCTGCCGCCCCTCTGCGTCTCTCTTTTGCAGCGGCGCGACCACGCCTCGGCCTACCTCGACCTGCTGCGCAGCTACCTCATGGAGGTGCTGGGCGGCGCAGCCAGCCTGCCGCCCCGGCGCGGACGTCCGGCCAAGCCCTTCTACGACCTGCCCGTCCTGTCCAGCGCGGCGTCCAAGCCCGCTGTGGTGCATCCGGCCCCCGGCACAGAATTGCCGTTCGAGGGCGGTCACAACTTCCGCGAGCTGGGCGGCTACGAGGCCGACGAGGGCAAGCACGTCAGGTGGGGACAGATCTACCGGGGCATCCCGACGTGGAAGCTCACCGGCGAGGCCGACCGGAAGCTGCTGGACTCGCTGGGGCTGCGGCTCATCCTTGACCTGCGCAGCGAGGCGGAGGCTGCCGAAAGCCCCGACTATGTGCCCGACGGTGCGCGGCTCGTGCGCATCTGCGGCCTCTGCCTTGAGAACGGCAAGGAGGTGGACTTCTCGCCCGAAGACCGGGAGACCCTGCTGAAGGGGATGCCCGACGAGGGGCGCCGGATGGCGGATGCCATGTATGAGCGGATGCTGTTCGGCAACAAGGCCTACAAAGAGCTGTTCCGTGCGCTGGAAGTGGGCGAGACACCGGTGCTCTTCCACTGTTCGGCGGGAAAAGACCGCACCGGCGTGGCCGCGATGCTCATTCTGCTGGCGCTGGGTGCATCGGATGAGACCATCACCGAGGATTTCGTGAAGACGAACGTCTGGCGCAGGCCGGAGCTGGAAAGAGTCTGGGCCGAGCACGCCGATGAGATCGCCGCCGACCCCTCCCGGAAGGACTTCTACCTCGGCGTCTTTGGCGTCCACCCGGAGTCGGCTCCCTTCGTGCTGGACATCATCCGGCAGCGTTTCGGCAGCGCCGAGGCCTACTTGGAGGCTGAATATGGCCTGACTCCGGCCCGCCTGATGCGCCTGCGCCGGATGTATCTGGAATAAATCAAAAATAATTTCGCCTTTCCGCCTTACTTCTCCTTGACATTGTGCAAAATGTTTCGTAATATAAGAAGTAGTATGGAATCTAAGACGCTGTAGGCGGAGCATTCCGCGACCAGATATTTCAATGGGGCATCATTGGCCCGTTTTTATAAGCACATCTTGTAAATCGAAAAGCTGCACAAGACCCACCGCACAGGAAGAGCTTTCCCTGCGTCTGTTTTTGTCTGCCTCTTTTTCGTTGAAAATTTGATTTTTGCTGGCCCGCGTTCGGCCGCACAGCGTCTCCTGCCTGTTAAAGCAAAATTTGACTGTTAAGGAGAGTGAAGAACAATGACCGTAATCGGAGTGATCGCGGCATTGATCGTTGCTGTCGCTGCCGCAGCTGCGGGCTATTTTATTGGTTACAACAACCGTAAGAAGACCGCTGAGGCCCAGATCGGCAGCGCCGAGGCCGAGGCTACCCGGCTGGTGAACGAAGCGATCAAGGCTGCTGACCAGAAGCGCAAGGAAGCGATCTTGGAAGCAAAGGACGAGGCTTTCCGTCTGAAGGCCGAGGTCGATGCCCAGAAGGCAGAGGCCGACAAGGAGATCAAGCAGCGCCGCGCAGAGATCAGCCGTCAGGAGAACCGCATCGACCAGAAGGAAACGGCCCTCGACCGCAAGACCGAGGCACTGGAAAAGCGCGAGGACGAGCTGAAAAAGAAGCACGAGGAGGCTGACGCCCATCTGGCGGAGGTCGATGCCCTGCGCGCCAAGGAGATGGAGCGTCTGGAAACGCTGGCCGGCCTGAGTCAGGAGGACGCCCGCGAGGTGCTGCTGCACAAGGTGGACGAGGAGCTGACCCACGAGAAGGCCGTCCGTGTCGCTGCCTACGAGACCGACCTGAAGGAGAACTGCGACGGCATCGCCCGCAATCTCATCGGTCAGGCCATCAGCCGCTGCGCTGCTGACCACTGCAGTGAAACGACCGTCAGCGTCGTCCCGCTGCCCAGCGACGAGATGAAGGGCCGCATCATCGGCCGCGAGGGCCGCAACATCCGCGCCCTTGAGACGGCCACCGGCGTTGACCTCATCATCGACGATACCCCGGAGGCCATTACCCTGTCCTCCTTCGACCAGACCCGCCGTGAGGTGGCCCGCATGACGCTGGAACGCCTCATCGGCGATGGCCGCATCCATCCCGCCCGCATCGAGGAGACGGTGGAAAAGTGCCGCCACGACCTCGAGCTGCAGATGAAGCGGGAGGGCGAGCGCGCTGTCATGGAGCTGGGCATCCACGGTCTGCACCCCGACCTCATCAAGCTCATTGGCCGCCTGAAATACCGCACCAGCTTCGGTCAGAACGCACTGACCCACAGCATGGAGGTGGCTTGGCTGGCCGGTCTGCTGGCAGGCGAGATGGGCGTGAACGTCACGCTGGCCCGCCGTGCCGGTCTGCTGCATGACATCGGCAAGGCGCTCGACCACGAGATCGAGGGCAGCCACGTCCAGATCGGTGTGGACATCTGCCGCAAGTACAAGGAAAATACCCAGATCATCCATGCCATCGAGGCCCACCACGGCGATGTGGAGCCGAAGACGCCGCTGGCCTTCATCATCCAGGCCTGTGACGCCATCAGCGCTGCCCGCCCGGGTGCCCGCCGCGAGAACGTCGAGAGCTATGTGAAGCGTCTGGAGAATCTGGAGGAGATCTCCTCCAGCTTCGAGGGCGTCGAGCAGGCGTTTGCCGTGCAGGCCGGCCGCGAGGTCCGCATCATGGTCAAGCCCGACGTCATCAGCGACGATCAGGTCATCTTGCTGGCCCGCTCCATCGCAAAGAAGATCGAAGATACGCTGGATTATCCCGGCCAGATCAAGGTCAATGTCATCCGCGAGAGCCGTGCTGTCGAGTACGCAAAGTAAAAGACCGGAAAATCGCAAGAGCCGCTGTGCGTGTGCACAGCGGCTCTTTTTACATATTCTCGTGGATTCATTGCGTATCGTCGAAACTTGTGGTATTCTGTAGATGTCGGCCTTCCGACTCCATTATACGGAGAAGGAGGTGATAAGAATGGAGACCATATTTTCATTTGCGCTGTCCGTCGCAGCAGGTATAGTAGCTTACTACATCTGCAAGTGGCTTGACGAACAGTTCAAGGCTGGCAAGCACTAACCCCTAGGCAGCAGGAAACCCCTTCGGTATTAACGGTACCGCAGGGGTTTCTTGTTGCTTATTTGGTGATATGAATGGCGACTGTCATTCTCATTTGCATCTCTATTATATGCGGCCCGAGGGGAAAAGTCAAGCGGGCAGAGGAAAGAGCTGCACAAGAAAAAGCACGTTGACTTTGGTGTGCGCACCATTCTGGCGGTGGGCCTCGGCCTCATCGTGGGCCTTGCGTTCAAGGGCCATCACGTCTATGCGGCTGCCGCTACCACCCTTGTAGCCGCCACCGAAGGTCAGCTGGATGAGGCTGTGTACAATGGCGAGGCCGAAGCGCCTGCCGCTGAGGCTGTCTGAGTACTTTTCCAAATATCGTCTGGGCTGCCTGCTGAATGAGCTTTTTGCACGCCGGCTACCTTATATAATAGTGCTGAAAAATGTTTCGTGGCGGGACGTTGTATTCCGGGGGCAAATCTGGTATCATATAAAAATACGGCCCGGAAAGTGCGGGCCGATGAATATGTATTATGGGACACGGCATTCGCTGCGCCCGGTTTTGGAGGAGTACTATGATAATCCCCGGCATTCTGTTCGTTCTGGGTCTGCTCTGCCTCATCAAGGGCGGCGACTGGTTCGTGGACGGCGCATCGGCGCTGGCCCGCCGGTTCCACCTGCCGGAGCTGCTCATCGGCGCGACGGTGGTGTCCATCGGCACTACCCTGCCCGAGGTGATGGTATCTACCATCTCGGCCGTGTCCGGCCATGGCGAGATCGCCTACGGCAACGCCATCGGCTCGGTCATCTGCAATGCGGCCCTCATCGCGGCCATCACGGTGGCCGTGCGGCCCGGCAAGGTGGACCCCAAAGCCCTGCGGGTGCCGGTGGCCTTTTTCTTCGCAGCGGCGGCCGTCTACTGCTTCGCCGCTTATGGGATGGGCCGCTTCACCCGGCCTTTGGGTCTGCTGATGCTGGCAATGTTCGCAGCCTATATGGCGGCGAATGTCTGGCAGATGAAAAGTGCCCCGGCAGAGCCGGAGCACGAAGAAGAGCTGATGAGCCTTGGGCGGATCGTTCTGCTGCTGGTGGTGGGCGCGGCCCTCATCGCGCTGGGCGCGAATCTGCTGGTGGACAACGGCACCATCATCGCACAGGCGCTGGGCGTGCCTGAATCGGTCATCGCGCTCACCTTCGTGGCGCTGGGCACTTCGCTGCCCGAGCTGGTCACAGCCATCACCTCGCTGATGAAGGGCCACAGCGACCTCTCGCTGGGCAATGTCGTGGGCGCGAACGTCTTCAATCTCGTGCTGGTCAGCGGCGTGTCGGTGACGCTGGCACCGTTTGATGTTCCGCAGAGCGCGACCCTGTTCGGCATCAACTCGAGCCTCGTGCTCGAACTGCCCGTGATGCTGCTGGTGATGATCCTGCTGACCATCCCGGCGCTGGTGCGCGGCAAGCTCTTCCGCGTGCAGGGCGTGGCGCTGCTCTGCATCTATGCCGCGTTCTGCGCGGTGCAGTTCACGCTGTGAGGGTCGATGCCATTTTATCGCAACCGGAGAAAATGCCCGCTTGAGCGGGTATAAAAGAGAAGCCAGCCGCAGAACGGAAACCTGCGGCTGGCTTTTTGTCTCTGTCAGGAGGTAAAGACGGCGATCACGAAGGTCTGCCCGCCGATGGTGCCGACGGCAAAACTGACCCGGTCGTAGACTGCTTTGGAGGAATCATCGGGGATGGTGAGAAACTTTTGGCGATTGATAAGATTTTTGGCGACAGAGGAAAAGTCGGCATTTTCCCGAAGCACTCCACCATCCAATAAATCAGGACGAAGTTCGGAATAACTGATCCGACATGGTCCGATGGATAAGAAGGGAGGCATAACTGCTAAATTCTCGGCACAGTTCACAAGACCCGTGTTTTTGTTCTCTGCAAGAAGTGTAGATACCTGAGAAGCATCGCCGTTACAGGCGTCTTGAAGATATAAGAAAACAGCCTCGGCGGCAGAGTCATTGCCATAGATAAAGTGGCTGGAGTCGCTTTTGTCATAGCAGGCGTGATACTGCTTATTCAAAGCGGCGAGAAGCTGAGCTTTGCCCTGCGTGCTGTCTTTTGCGGAAATGTCCGGCAGGACGAACACCCCGCCGCCGACCTGACAGCCGCAAAGCAGGAGTGTAAGGCTCAGAACGAGCGTAAGGATGGCGGTGCGGCGGTTTGTGCATCGTGTCATGGCAGGATCCTCCCGTCTGCGCGGTTCACCTGTTTGATTCGAAAACAGTTGAAACAGACGGCAAACAGCGCATTCAAACACTTACGGCTTCTACAACACAATGATAAGACGATGACGGGAGGATGTCAATATTCTGACGTAAAATCGAAAAAAGTCTGGATGAGTGCCCAATTCAAAATGCCGGGAACCGGCAGATTGAACAATTCTGGGAGAAAAAAGAACAGCCCCACCCGGGAAGGTGGAGCTGTTGCAATCTGCTGATTTTTATGGTATCCTTATTTGCAGGAAAGGCGCTGTTCTGCAAGTGCAGCGGTCATGCTTCCCTTCTTGGGGTCACCGATGTGTCGTACCCTTAGAGGAAGTTCAATTTTTTGTCGCCCTCCGAGGGTACGAGTGTTTTTATACATGAGTTACTCAAGGAGGTATTCCGTTATGGAAATTTGGAATAATGTTCTCGCCCTGCTCACTCTTTTGGTCACTGTCATCATTGGCACGGCCAAGATCACTTGGACGCTCGCCCAAGCGATTTTTCGTGACTCGCACCGCGCAAAACACAATCCGAAAAAATAATGACAAGAAAAATGACCGCCTAGGCTCCCAATCCAACGGCGGTCATGTTTTCTAACGTGACACTCAAGGAGGGAAGCTGACCACTGTGCGGACAGCGCCTTTCCTTATCTCTATTATAGACGTCAGCACGCGGATTGTCAAGCGCACACTGCCCTTTTTGTTAGGGCATACCGCGGAGCGTTTCCGTAGGCCAAAAGCCTCTCTCTTTGGGAGAGGTGTCACCAAAGGGGACGGAGAGGGCAGGCCCGTCACAGCCGAGCCGCCGGCGTGCCGGACTGCGCGGAGCGGGCTATCACATCTTCGCCACAAATCGATCACAAACACCCGGGTCTTGCGCCCCAGACTCCGGCATAAATGGACGACAAACCAACACTTTGCCATTTTTTTAAGAGGTTGATTAGGCAAAACGCTGAAACAAATACCGTATCTTGACAATCTTGTGAAAATGAATTATGCTAAGCTTATCGAGACAGACCACGCAATAATTGTAGTGGTTTGCCGAAATAAAAATCATTTTTATTGGAGGAATACCACTATGAAAATGTTCAAGAAACTCATGGCTCTTGCTCTGACCGCTGTTATGGCTGTCTCCATGCTGACTGGCTGCGCTCTGAGCGACGCTGCTAAGCAGGACGCTCTGATCAAAGCTCTGAACTCTGACAGCGTTAAGAGCAAGTACACCTACAGCGCTGCTAAGTATGAGAGTGCAGCTAAGGACGTCTGGAAGAATAAGCTGGGCGAGGGCAAGAATGTTGAGCTGAAGCAGGGTAAGATGGTCTTTAATGCCCAGTACAAAGGAACGAACTACGTCTGCTACGTTGTTGAGACTCCGGACAGCGCTAAGAAGGCTGTGAACTGGGCTGCTGATGCCAAGGACATCGATATGGTAATGAGCCTTATGGCTAAGAAGACCGGCGAGAAGAACGACAAGATCAAGATTGATGTTTGCTTCGAAAGCTACAAGGCTGAGGGCGCTAAGGAGACCACTTACTACGCTATCGTTATTGCTAAGGCTTAAGGCTAAGGCTGCTGTCTAATCAGCGCATCCAACTAAGCTATTACAGGCACACGGCCTGTAATTGATAACCATTATGCCTGTGTCTCAAGTGCGTAATGATTATCTCACATAGTCTGAGGGCGAGGCTCCGCAAGGGGCCTCGCCCTTGGGCTTTTTATATTTGACGTAAAATCGAAAAAGTCTGGATGGATGCCCAATTCAAAATGCCGAGGACCGGCAGATTGAACAATTCTGGGAGAAAAGAAAGAACAGCTCCCCCCGGGAAGGTGGAGCTGCTGCGAACCGTTGGCGTGCCGGACAGCGCTGAGGGGGCTATCACATCTTCGCCACAGATTGATCACAAACACCCGGGTCTTGCACCCCAAACTCCGGCATAAATGCACGGCAAACCAACACTTTGCCATTTTTTTAAGAGGTTGATTAGGCAAAACGCCGAAACAAATACCGGATATTGACAATCTTGTGAAAATGAACTATACTAAACCTATCGAGACAAGCCACGCAATAATTGTAGTGGTTTGCCGAAATAAAAATCATTTTTTATTGGAGGATACCACTATGAAAATGTTCAAGAAACTCATGGCTGTTGTTCTGACTGCTGTCATGGCTGTCTCCATGCTGACCGGCTGCGCTCTGAACGACGCTGCTAAGCAGAACGCTCTGATCAATGCTCTGAACTCTGACAGCGTTAAGAGCAAGTACACCTACAGCTCTGCTGATTATGAGAGTGCAGCTAAGCATGCCTGGAAGAATGAGCTGGGCGAAGGCAAGACTGTTGTCACGGGTAAGATCACTAATGTCGAGTACAAGGGAAAGAAATACGTCTGCTACGTTGTTGAGACTCCGGACAGCGCTAAGAAGGCTGTGAACTGGGCTGCTGATGCCAAGAACATCGATAGCAGCATGAGCGTTTTGGCTGAGAAGACCGGCGATAAGCAGGACAAGATCAAGATTGATGTTGCCTTTGAGAACTACAAGGCTAAGGACGCTGAGAAGACCACTCACTACGCTATCGTTATTGCTAAGGCTGCTGAGGTCGTTGCCTAATCAGCGCATCTAACTAAGCTATTACAGGCACACGGCCTGTAATTGATAACCATTATGCCTGCGTCTCAAGTGCGTAATGATTATCTCACATAGTCTGAGGGCGAGGCTCCGCAAGGGGCCTCGCCCTTGGGCTTTTTATGGGGCAGAAGGGCTATTGACAAACGAAGGGCATCTGGCTATAATAAGACTAGATTATAGGATGCATTGGATGGTTCTTGGACTTTCTGGAAAATGCTGGAAACTTCAAAAATACGAAAATATGCATTTTTGAAGTGCCGAAAAGCACGAAAATGCCCTGAAATAGCCATAAAATAACGCTGAAACGCGATATACGAGATGAAGTACAAAAGCGTCGGAATGCAATAGAATGCGGCAGAAAGCGTCAGGTGAGCCGTCTGCATCTAAAAAGATGCGGGCGGCTTTTTGGCTTGGAAAGGAATTTTTTCGGGACGCCGCATAAAAGAGCGGAGCGCGCTTGACAATCCGCGCGCTGACGTCTATAATAAAGATAAGGAAAGGCGCTGTCCGTGCAAACGGCTAGCTCCTCACCGGCATACAGTCAAAAAGAATGACCGCCACCGTTGGAAGCTGTGGGCGGTCATTTCTTTTTGTCGTTATTGCCATTATCGTGCGAGATCCTCGCTTGACAATCTGCGTGCTGACGTCTATAATAAAGATAAGGAAAGGTGCTGTCCGTGCAAACGGCTAGTCCCTCACCGGCATATGGTCAAAAAGAATGACCGCCAAGGTTTGTGAGACGTTGGGCGGTCATTTCTTTTTGTCGTTATTGCCATTATCGTGCGAGATCCGCCATGCAATGTCAAAGGTGACATGCACGACCTGAGCCAACAACATCAGTAAACTGACGATGAGGGCCAGAAGTGCGAAAACTTCAGCAAGAGTCATGTGGCATCCCCCCTTTACTCGATGAGCATCGGGAGGAAAACTTCAAAAAGCGCCCTCCCATGCTCATTTCGTTCCAAAGAACGATGTAGCAAAGCCGGGAGGAGCATAGCCGCCTGCGTTTGACGAAACAGCGCCTTTCCTGCAAACAAGGATACCACAAAAACCGACAGAAAGCAATCTTTTTCCCTATTGACGGGGTTACGAGAGCCGCAAGCTCTCCAGGACTTCATTTACGACATCCAAGGCCACCTGCCCGGGCGCACTGGCCTGCCCGGGGTTGGAAAAGGTCATGGCCGAGCCGAAGGCCTCGCCGCACAGGCGGCTCACTGCGCCCAGCGCTCCCATGCTCATGGTGATGACGGGCGTTTCGGGGTGGTGCTCTGCCATCTCGGCGGTGGCGGCCAGCAGCTCGAGAACGTCCGAAGGGGAGCAGGGCATCACGGCCAGCTTGGGCAGGTCGGCCCCGGCCTGCTGCATGGCGGTCAGGCGGGCGACCATCTCTGCCCGGGGCGGCGTTTTTTGGAAATCGTGGCTGGAACAGACCACCGCTGCGCCCGCCCGGTGCGCCTGTTCGATGAGGGCCGACAGATGCTCCCGGTTCGGGAAAAATTCGATGTCCAGCAGGTCGGCACATCCGCTGGCACAGACGGCCTCGCAGAAACCGGCGTATTGTTGGGGCGTCAGCGCGGCCTCACCGCCCTCGGCCTTGGTGCGGAAGGTCACGAGGAGCAGCTTTTCCCCCAGCGCGGCCCGCAGCCCGGACAGCACCTGTCCCAGCGCGGCGGGGTCCAGCGCCTCGGGAAACCAGTCGGCCCGCCATTCGATGCAGTCGGCCTTCTGTGCGGCCAGCCGCGCAGCCCCGCTGAGGATGCCGTCCACTGTGGAAGCGACGATGGGCAGGATGACTTTGGGGCGGCCGGCGCCGATGCAGCAGCCGCGGATGGTGATGCTGGACATGATAACTACCTCGCTTTGCAAAAAGTACCTTCATCATACGGCCTGCCCCGCCGCTTGTCAAGCCTGCCGGAGCAAAAACCGAATGGGAGTCGTTTTTTGTGGAAAATTCCACTTGCGGGGCGGCTTGAAATCGTTTACAATAGGCGCAGCAAAGGCAGTGTGGCCCGTAAGGGGCCGCGCTGCCTTTTTCGTTTGGGAGGGAAAGAAAAGGAAGAGCATCCGCTGGCCCGATTGATATGAACCCCAAAAGTTAGACAAAAAACGAATTAAGCGGCCCCAACGGTCTG
>ENA-OVFS01000171-OVFS01000171.1-human-gut-metagenome-genome-assembly--contig:-NODE-171-length-84664-cov-10.301185_pt1 | contig 84664 bp, 79 predicted proteins | sample MGYA00237763_ERZ505405 | MGnify/ENA primary metagenome ERZ505405 (study PRJEB26158, sample SAMN06016401) | human gut metagenome | biome: human gut; feature: ankylosing spondylitis patient; material... | reverse complement strand
GCAGCGCACCACGTCAGTATATGACGAAGTACACTTTACCCAACGAGTAAGTTCATTTATAGCCGTGTTCTGTTATCTGAGGTGGTGATTCTGATGACGATTAGGCTATTTTATACGCATGAAAATTTGGATTTCTCCCCAATTTTTCGTATCTTTAGTGCAAAGATAGTATAAATATTGCATTTCAAACTTTGAAAATTTAAAAAAAAGCAAAGAATAAAGTACATTACTCATTTTAATTGTTTTAATTTGCAGAAAAAAGGAGGAAATATGAGGGTTACTTCCAGTTTACAAAAAATAGATTCCGTAATGTTATCAAATTATATATTGAAACATTATGGTCCTATGTCGCATTTGAAATTACAAAAATTATTATTTTATTGCGACGCATATCATCTTTCTTATTTCGATCAGGAGCTTATTAGTGATAAATTTGAAGCATGGGTACATGGTCCTGTTAGTCGTAAGGTTTTTGATTCACTTAAAGATAAATCACTATTATATAGTGATATTGAATATATTAATAATGGCGAAGATGTAGACAAAGAATTTACATCATTGTCATCTCTTCAACAAGAACTTTTAAAGGATATTTTGTCTAATCTATCAACGTGGACCGGAACAGAATTAGAAGCATCTACTCATAGTGAAAAACCGTGGCTTGAAGCTAGAATTGGCTATGGAGAAGCTGACCGATGCCATGTACTAATATCAAAAGATACAACTCGCGTTTTCTATAAGAAAGATTTACATGGTTAATTTTCGAAAAGATAAAAAAACGTTATTAAACAAGGAAAAGATTAGCGTACAAGACACAACTAAAACGCAAAATTTTAAAATCTCTTTTCAATATTTAGATACTTCACAAAAGTATGCTTCATCATTTAAGGACTGGCAAAAAGTAGGACTTTTAAGTTCTGCATTAAAGACCTTGCAAGGTTATTGTTGTTCACCTTTATTGGAACAAGTTGATGGGCAAAAATTTGCGATATACGGTTCTTTCCCTAAAAAAGAAAGAACTAAATTTGAATATCCTCAAGGCGTCCCAGAAGATGCTAAGTGGGCTAGGATTCATATACTTAATCGTACTGTAATAATTGGACATGTTGTTGGAGACACCTTTTATGTTGTATTTTTAGATAAAACGCATAAATTTTATCTAACAGGGCGAGATGTTAATAAGAAATAATTTTGTTAGGGCATAGAATGTGTCCTTTTACTCTTTTTGGGGTTTTGGTTCACTCATTTTTAGTAGCATTTCGTTTAGTGTCTCTTCGGGTATAGTGAGGACGAAAGCATGTAGTTCATATACAGGCTTCCTATTTTTTTTCTCCTTTTTAGGTTTGTTCTTCTTTATGTCTTTGTTATTTGCCATAATATCTATGCTGCATATCGCAAAAGTAATTCAATTCTCTCATATTTGCTAATTTTTCGGGTGTTAAATCGGAAAACAAACTCGTCAACGTATCTTTGTAGATACTTCTTGCTGACATGTATATATGTTCCTTTGATAGCCCTTTTGAATACCGACCAAGCATTTTCTATTCTGTTAGTTGTAATTTCGATTATTTCTCCATTATCAGTAACTAGAGTCATTCCGTAGAAATGTTTGCCGTGGTCTACAGACATTTGCGTATATTTCTTCTCTAGTCCTTTGTAGCTCCAACCATCGGTATAAACTGAACTTCCTACATCAACATTCTTTTTCACAATCGGGACAAGCGTCTTTGCTTGGGTGTTAGGGACAACTCTTGCGAAAATCTTACCACCTCTTTCTATAGCACCAAATACCGGAACTTTGTCCTTGTAGCTACGTCCTTGACATTTTTCTACTTTCTTATCCTTGTGACGATTGATATTCTTTCCACCTACAAACGTTTCATCTATCTCAACGTCACCGGATAGCTTCTGATTGTTTTCTTTAGCCATTGCAGTTCTTATTCTGTGAAGCATATACCATGCTGTCTTTTGTGGAATATCCAAATCATCTGCTAATTGGTACGAAGATATAGCGTTCTTGCGGTTGGCAATCATAATAATAGCGTATAGCCAATCTCTCATACCTAATTTTGAGTTGGCGAAGAATGTTCCAGTCCTATAAGTGAAGTACTTTCCGGTATTCTTGCATTTGTATTTACCGTTAGCACATTTGTACACTTTAGATGTTTCATCGAATGGGGAAACCACTCCATTTGCCCATCTTACACTCTCGTAGTACCTGATTGCGCTTTCTTCGTCCGGGAAAGAAGCTCTGAAATCTATGATGCTTTTTCTTTTCCTTCTCTTTTTCATAACGCTTATCTTTTATGTTGCTACAATATAGTGAAAATAAACGAGATATGCAAATAAAAAGACAAATGTTTTCGATAATAAATAGAAAATGTTATCTTTGTATAGAGAATAGAAAAGGATGCCAAAATAGCATCCTTATAACTAAAAGTAATAACCAATTAGCGCAGTGTAACTTTAGTGATTACTGCCTTATAAAATGCAGTCCGGCTCATTCCTATGTCAGCACAAAGCATCTCGACAGTATATTTTTCTGTAGAAAGATTTTTCTCCAGACATTTCTGTAATTTATCTACTAATATAGCGTCACTATCACCCTGTGTCACCTTTTCCGAGTGATCTCCGGGAAGCGTGCTGGCAGCAAATTCTTTTAAACGTTCTTTTTGAACAATACGATGGTTTATGAGAGCTGCAATATCCGCTTTGAGTTTACAAACATTTACCATTCGCAGTTCAATTCTATCGGCACCACAACTTGTATGCGTTAAATAGTCAGCATTAGAGCTTATCAAAAGAATTACCGGAATATTACACATACAGGCATCCTTCTTTATTTCAGCACAAAGTTCACTTCCATACACACCATTAACTGTCTCATCGATGATTATAGCATCCGGATTACGCTGCCCCATAAAAGGACAAATCCGTTCCGGATCGTCATAGACCGACACTTGAAAGTTTTTGGAAAGCGTATCATCCAAGTAACCACTAAGATCCTTGTCTGCCATAACTAACATTACATGAGGAGCCTTATCGGATTTAGACACACAATTTACATGCAAATGACTATTACAGGAAAAAGTTGAACTATAGCCTTTCCGTATTGATTCCTGAACTACAGGACAATGCTCTGTTCTACAAAAATACTCCATCGGTACACAGATTTGTATAAAAGCCGCCCCTCTGCTTATGCCACCTGTCATTTCTCCCCCATGCAACCGGATCATCTTTCTTACAACACAGAAAGTCCTGCAACAAAATATCGGTACCCTTGTCAGGATAGACAGCTTTAATCGAGACATTTTTTTCCCCATTTCCGGATTATTAGTTATCAGAAGATTCCAACTATCCCCCTCATGTGACACTTTAACGCTTACACAGCCTTTCCGGGAAGTAGAATCAATTACTCTAAACAAAAGACATTGCAAAGCGGCTGTCATCATAACTTCATTTACACGACAGCTAATATAACCAGGTTCCCTGTTGATATCCAACTGAATCTGACGGGTATCAGCATACATTTGGCAATTTTTGAGTATCGAACTAATAAAAGTATAAAGCTCAAGCTCATTTTTCCGTAATTTAGTCCGGGTTTTATTTACAAGCATATTCAGCGCAACAATATTCTGGAAACAGTCAAGAACATGTTTATTATACCTGAGTATATGTTTCATCTTTCCCGATATATCTGAAGGTAAATCGGTAGATTCAATATCATATAAAAGGTTTTGCATCAATGCCAACGGTGTCTGAGTCTTATGCACCATATTCAGAGCAATCCTTAACTTCTCATGACAAAGTAATTCTTTGCTACGCTTTAACCTATAGTACGACATAAGAAAAATGATTAATCCCATGACAAGACTCTCAAAAGGATATGACCAGGGAACAAACCATGAAAGAGATGAGGTCATAGGATATGTTATATACTGATAGTCCGGATGTTCATTTCCATTTAGTCGCAGGGAGAGATGAGAAATAGTTGAATATGAATGCAATTGATTTAACCGTGTGCCAATCAGCGCAAAAACAAATATCAAAATAAATTTCATACAAAATCAAATAAGTTAGTTAAATAGCTTTTGTGTGACGTGCATATTAATACCAATAATATACCTTAATTCAAACATTCAGTATATGAGTATAGTTCGTTCTTGAAGGGCAAATGGAACGTTTTTTATCAAAAACACGTTTGTTTTCATCATAGTCCGATTTATTGATACATTTATTAACAAGGTAGATTCATTAAGCGTAATATAACACCAATTATATATCATTTTGCAAAGTATAATTACAATCATTATAGATAACCCCTCTCCTCTTTTAAACTATGTACCAGTTAATAGCACTAATCTCTGTATATATCTTAAACCTTAAATCACTGACAATGGCATTAAAAGTAGCAAGAGGACAAATCACTATTATCGATCAGAACGATGCAGTATCTATTCAGGCTTTCCTTGGTTCCAGTCAACCTTTGACGCAAGTATATAATAAAGATACCAATGTATATGCTCCTAACTGGGCAGCAAGTTCACATCTAATTCTTACTCCTTCACTTTTTATAAGTGGAAAAGGGGCAACAGACCAGATAAGCTCTGTTGGTAATGCTGCAAATTTAACCCCGGGAGTAAAGAGTGGGACAACCAAATGGTATAAAAATGGTGTATTAATCACAAGTGGTCAAGACAGTTGTACGATTGGCGCTGCGTCAGCTAAATATGCACTAACCGTTAGCGCTAATCACATGTCCGTCAATGCTCCACAGGTGAGATATACGTTTGAGTCCATATACATCGATGCTAACGGTTTGGAAATCCCATTCAGAGCTGAAATTCAATTTACACAGCATTTGAATGCAGGAGCAACCATTTGTGCAGTTGCATATGCACCTCAAGGTGTCGTTTTCAAAAACGATGCAGTTTCAACACTTTCTGCCCATTGTGACATGTGGAGAGGGGCTACTATTGATAATACCAATGTAAGCTATGCATGGGGAATTAAGGATGGAGGAGTATTTTCTCCAACGACCTTAACTGCCGCAGCAGCTTCAGGAGCAACTACTGTAACAGTAAACTCTATTGCGAATATGGAGGCAGGTGGTAAAGTTACAATAGGTTCCTCACAATACACAATATCTTCTATTAATACAAGCACCAAAGTTGTAACACTCACTACGGCTCTTACTGCAGCAGCCACTTCTGGCACAGCAGTATCATGTCCTTATTATAGTTCAGTATTGGGTGTTGGTTGGTCATGTCTTACACAGAGCAATCAACGTGGAGTAACGTCCGGCTGGACAACAAATGAAATTACTATAACGCCAGATGCCGTACTCAATTTTGAAACTTTCAAATGTTCTATTAAAGATACGGATACAAGCACTGGCAATGCTTCCGCAAATAAAGTTGTTTGTGATATAATATCTTTTGCAGACATGTCGGACCCCATTAGCGTCGATATAGTCAGCCAGAAAGGATTTACTATAAAAAACAATGCTAACGATGTTGACGCCAAAGCAATCCTTTATCGTAATGGCGAGGAGTTAGATGCAGCAGGAACAGCATATACATATATCTGGAAGCTATGGAATACAGCTGGAACTTCAGTCGTCAAAACTTACACAGGCAAATCAATCACAGTAAGTAAAGCGGATGTGACAGGTAAAGGTGTTTTGATGTGTGAAGTATCAAAATAGAATTGACAGAAAGATTTAAAACATAGAAAAGGCAGTAAAAGCTGCCTTTCTTTATTCAGAACAAGTTACTGAGGCAAAGAAATTATATGGCAAAAAAATTATTGGCACGTGGACAAGCTACCATAAACACCCTTCAGGATTCATATACATTGACCTTATCAATCAACAATTATGTATTTACATCAGAAGCAAACGGCACTATCCGGAATGCAGTAACTATTACTTCTTTTGTAAAAGCTACGCTGGATAATAAGGAATTTACTGATTTTACAATTGGCGTTATCACAAAACCTGCGGGTTTTTCTTCAATAACAGTAAACAATACTTATAAGAGTATAACATTCTCCATATTAGCTAATACAACAAATCTAGCTGATAATGGAGTTATTATGATTCCAGTCATAATAAAAGGAATAACATATAGTTTATCGTTTGTATGGGCAAAATCCAGAAGTGGGCAATCTGGAGTAAATGGTAATGATGGATATACAATTAAGTCATCCAGACAAAGTTGTGTCATATCAACAGATAAAGATGGAAAGATACATACAGAAGTAAAAACATCTACCATTATTTCTGCGCTTAAAGGGAAAACTGTAGTCACTCCAGTAATCGGTACTCTACCAACAATAGCCGGATGTGTTTTAAGTAAATCCGGATCTACTATCACCATTACCTTCAACATTGGAACCTCTTTAGCTGAAAGTGGAACTATAGATATCCCCATAACAATAAATGGACTGGCTTTTGGTGTATCATTTTCTTACGCGAAAGCGCGTAGTGGAGCTAATGGCAATACTGGAGCAGCAGGTGTTGACGCCAATATGCTAGATTGGGTTAAGGAATGGAATACCAATAAGACACTCATAAACACTAGTACTGTCATAACTCCCAAGCTATTTGCCGGTACCAAAAATTCCAATGGTACTCTTACGGGGATTGCCATAGGACATTTTGCATTAAGCACATTAAATGCATCAGGTTCTATTATTACGGAAACGGTTAATGGTATTTGTGGTTTCAAAGATGGATATAAGACTTTTTTTGTTGATAGTACAGGTAATGTTCAACTAGGGCGTAATAATCAATTTATCAAGTATAATTCTGTTACAGGAAAAATTGAATTTGGTTCTGACGTTACCATGAACTGGGTGAATGCCATTAATACAACCAAGACAGAAGTGATAAATTCCGCCGCATCCACTGCACAGACGAAAGCGGATGCAGCAAAGAACGCTGCGATTGCCGCTGCTGCTACTGACGCAGCCAACAAGGTAAACGCAATCAAAATCGGTGGTCGCAATTACATCCGTAATAGTGCTTTCACGTCAAACCTGACAGGAGTTTCCGCTGATGGAACTACCGTATCCATAGATACTGCTACTTTATACAATAATTACCGAACGCTAAAGGTATTACAAAACACGGCGTGTACGGATTCCAACGCGGCCACGCAAAGGACTTATTTTAATGTAATCAATGGCAAGATATGTACACCTGCCAGCTTTTCGATGTATGTGAAAGGCTCGGTTGCATCAGTTATGAAAATACGCATCGGTGGTTCCGGAATCAGAACTGTGAATATCACTACTTCATGGCAACGTGTTGTTCTTGAAAATATCACCCCTACCTCTGCAGTGGTCCTTTTCGGATTCCAAACTGTGGGGACATACTGGTGTGCTCTTCCTATGTTAGTGGAAGGCAGTAAAACGGCAGACTGGATTCCCGCTCCCGAAGATGTGGACAGCAGTGTTGCTGCCGCCAAAAAAGCCGGCACAGATGCCAAGCTGGTTGCCGATGCCATCACGAGTAAGGCGAATACGGAAGGCTGGGCAACAAAGCTCACCTATATAGGCTCCACAGGCATCTTTACGGGAACGCTTTCTGCCAATACAGTGAACGCCGTCCGTATCAATGCTTCCCAGATCACAATCGGAACCATCGATGCGGCGCGTATCAACGTAGCGGCATTGAAAACATCGCTGATAACGGCAGGTAACATCGAGGCATTGACGCTGAATGTAACTAAAGGAAAAATTGGTGGCTGGTCTCTGGATGCCGACTCAATTTTCAGGGGAACGAAAAATAACTCCTCTGGAGCATATACAGGAACTGCAGGCTCGGTCTGTATTGGTTCTAATGGTATCAGAGGATTCAAATGGAGGCTAGATGCAACTGGGGCGGGTGCCGTTGCAGGTGGGAACATCAGTTGGGATGCGGCGGGGAATGTTACTTTCGGTTCTTCTGTTGTTTTGAACTGGACCAATGCCGCCACTGCCGCCGCAGGTAATGCGTTGGATGCTGCAAAGTCGTATGCGAACACCAAGAAAACCGAAGCCATCAATTCTGCCGCCACAGATGCTACGAACAAGGTAAATGCCCTGCAAATCGGTGGTAGGAATTTCTATAAAAAGAGTACTTCCATCACAAGCTTGATAAACTCCCCGACAGTGCAGAAAGAAGAAAGCGCCGACTCCCGGAATGGATTCAAACTGACTGGAAAAAAAGACCTGACCTGTGCAATCAGGATTAACAATATAATCACCCGCAATGGCTCCTATGTAGTCAGTTTTTTGGGAAAGAGCAACGGTACAAGTACTCCCAACTTTAATGTGTGTGACATCGCTTGCTCAGGTAATGCACAATTTACAACCTCTTGGAAGAAATTTGAACTGAAGGTCAATGTAAGTAATTACACGGATGCTGTCTATCATTTCCTCGATATTGAAAACCTGGGATGGCTCTATTATTGGCTAAAGGATTTTAAAATAGAGGAAGGCACCAAAGCAACGGGATGGAGCCCGGCACCGGAAGATACAGACAGTAGCATCAAGACTGTATCGGACAAAGCCGACGGGACAATTACAGCCTTGGGAGGAACTTCCTTTCCCAAGCTGACCCATATCTCCGGTACAGGAATCTACACGGGCACGCTGACTGCCTCACAGGTGAATGCGGTTGCGATCAATGCCGGGAGCATTACCACAGGCACACTCAGTGCGGACAGGATAGGCTCCAAAGCGATTACTGCCGCCAAGATTGCCGCCGGCACGATCACCGCGGCTGAAATAAACGTGGCAAGCATACAGGCATCTGTCGTTACGGCAAACGCCGTCAATGGCCTGACATGCACATTCAACAAGGGAACGATAGCCGGTTGGAATATCAATGCGAACCAGATTTTCAAGAACAACGTTTATCTGGGCTCTGATGGCTCTATATATAATGGTACAAAATGGAAACTCGGCAATGACGGGTCAGGGCAAATCGCCAATGGGAATATCAGCTGGAACGCTGCGGGGGCAGTGACTTTCGGAACATCCGTTTCCCTGCAATGGAAGAACGATATTGAAAGTGCCAAAACTACGAACTACGGTTACCGATATTACAAGAAAATCGTAGTGAACGGTGAATCGGGTAAATATTATCCCATCGTCTTCAAAGGTGGTGACCAGACGATAAAAAGGGATATCCTTATTCGCCGAGGCTACAGTGAACAGGCGCCAACTGACTGGGATAACAAAAGTACCACACACAAAGGTGGCCTGAGCCTGTTATTGAAAGTGAACTTCGGAGGTTGGGGCGGTGCATCTTATTCATGGGACATATATGAACTGTCGGAGGTCTATTCACGTATGTTTGCCGGTGCCGCTTATTGCGGCAATTACTGTATGTTCGCCGTTTACCTGCGTGGCGGGGGCGATGGAGGAGCCGTTTACCACCTGTATTCCGACCAGCCGATTGAGAGTGCGACGTACAGCCCTTCACCCATTCCCCCCGCACCCCAGATCGCTTATAACTCGGACCGTATTTTCCAAAGCGGAACAAGTACCGCGAACGCTCCTGCACCCCGTACCTTAACGGCTGCTGTGGAAGAAGAAATCCGTTACCACCGTTTTATTGGACTGGCACAAGGAAACGATACTACCCTGAAAGCACACCCCCTCACTTACATCGGTTCAACGGGCATCTATACGGGGACACTAACAGCAAACCAAGTGAATGCGGTTGCTATCAATGCAAGTAGCATTACCACAGGTACGCTCAGTGCTGACAGGATAGCTGCGGGAAGCATCTCGTCTACGAAACTGGATGCTACGAGTATTAAAGCCAATATCATAAATGTCGGATATATCAACGGATTAACATGCGCCTTTACAAAAGGATCAATCGGTGGCTGGACAATAACCAGCAATTCCATCTCAGGAGGACAAATTGTTCTTGACAAGGCAAACAAACGGGTAGTCGTATATGGTGCTTCATCAGGTCCGACAAGCGGACAAAGGGTACAGATTTACCATAACAGTAATACAGATTTCGGACTCTACACAACAGATTCGAAAGGAACAGTCGTTGTTCAATTAGGTTCAAACAACAAAATTGCCGGATGGACGATTAACCCCACACAGATATACAAAAATAATGTATATTTAGGAAGTGACGGTTCTATCACCAATGGTACGAAATGGAAACTTGGTAACGACGGGTCGGGACAAATCGCCAATGGAAACATTAGTTGGAACGCAGCGGGAACTGTAACCTTTGGCTCATCCGTATCCCTGAACTGGACAAATGCAGCTACAAATGCTTTAAACTCCGCAAAAAACTATGCGGATACCAAAAAGACGGAAGCTGTCAGTGTAGCAGCTACGGATGCGACGGCAAAAGCCAATGCTGCCAAAGAGCTTGCTCTGGCAACTGCTTTTGGGAAAATGATATATCGCGACCCTGAATTCCGGAATGGTAATAACGGCATCAATGTATATAATAATAGTGGAAACGGTACGGTAACAATTACTCGGACAGGGTTATCCAGTGCTCCTAACGACAGCAAAATGGTACTGGAGATTAAGACCACAGGTACTGCTTCACCCGATAATGGTGGCTTCTTTTTTGGTACGACATGCTCCAACCGGAAAGTTTTTATTTCCAAAATTATAGCCAAAATACCGGTTGGAAGGAATATTCAATGGGCAAGTAACTCTATCGGTACTTCAGGCAGCAGCAAATGGCTAACACCCAACGCAGGAACAGGTGATTGGGCAGAGTATGTGTACAAAGTGACGTGCGGCACTTCAAATTTTTCTTCCACGAACTTCTTTTATCTTGACGGTGTACAGGGAACTTCGGCTGCCCCCATCATTTGGCAGGTAGCTTATGCAACCGTGTTTGACACGACTTCCAGCGAGAGGTACACCACCACCATTGATGCCAACGGAATATATACCGGAACGGTGCGTGCAGGTCAGATGCTTATCGACAGCGCCTTAGTGGTAGGTGGCAGCAGTTATAACGGAAGCATTTCGGTACGTGACTCGGGAAATAATATAATGGCGACACTTGACCGTTCGGGGATAACTGCAGTAGCGGGAAAGATAGGGGGATGGAATATCAACTCCGGTTCTATCTACGCCTGCGCTCCTGCCGGAGGGCACCGGGTATTCATTACTTCCAGCGGATATTTATATAATGACGACGGTACACAGGATTTTTGGGGACTACGTGCGGATGGTTCTGCAACTTTCGGCTATGGCAAGATTCTTTTCGACAATGACGGTTCCGGATATGTAGCAAATAAGAACATCAAATGGGACTCAAAAGGTAATGTGGAAGTTAAGGGTAACATCACCGCCAATTCAGGATTAATAGCAGGCTTTACAATTAGTGGCAACAAACTAATAAATACGGCAGCTGATTCTTCAATTATGTTTTCATCGCTGATGGGCAATGCTTCCATGACGATAAACTCCAGCAGTGCACTTCTCTCCTTGCGTGCAGATTCAGCCCGTACAGGCATCTATTTGCAAACGTATGCGGCAGGAGCCAGAGGCATATATATTGTAGCCAATGCAGGCTCAAAATTTGCAATCGAAAGTTATGGTCCTGTATTATTAGGACAACGTATTAGTGAAAAATGGAATGTCCCGGGCGTACTATATATAGGATGCAAATTCAATGCCGGAGATAATACAAGCTTCGGCAAAATTTGGGGAGAAGGGGTCTCCGTAACATCCTGTTATTTTTTGGGGAATGGAAAATATAGGTTCTATCATAACCTGAATCATACCAACTATACAGTTATAGCACAAGGATGCCAAAATGAAAGATATTATGGCTTTTTCAGATTATTGGAAAGAAACACGAACAATTTTGTGATCCAAAATGTGGGGAGTAAAGGAGGGGGAGATGGCTCACCTTTTGACTTTACAATTATGGGCAGGAATGTATGGTAAGTCTGTATTAAACATTTTATATAGTTGTCTGGCTATTCCTTACAAAACCTATTTATCATGAATATAACTAACACGATTCTAACAAAAACAGCCATTGAAATGACCTCCAATGGTAACTATACTATTGAGTATACAATCATAAACGGAAAGCTCGACCGAGTTCAAATGACAATCCTAAAACTAGAAGCAGAAGAGAACGGTGAATATCCATTTATTGGTAACATTTGGTTGGAACAGGACAGCCTAAACTGTAACGTTCCATTGGCATCTAAAGTAAAAGTGGCCCCATATTTTGGTGACTTTGATATTTTCGTTACTAAGATTAAAGAATATATCGCTACGGAAGCAGAAAAATAAAACTTATCGAAAACGAATATTCTATTCTTGAAAAACAAAATTAAGATTTATGGAATTAGTCATCAAAGACAGGCTGTATATCCCGGCCCTTTTACCAAAGGAAGGTAACTTCCGCCAGTTTAATACGAAGAAAGAGATTCTCCGCAAAATTGAAATTACCAGCGAAGAACGAGAATGTGTAGGGCTCAAGGAAAACCAAGAGACGAAACGTATCGAATGGGATACTGAGAAAGAAGTACCCCTTTTGATTGAATTCACTTCTGAAGAGATGAATTACCTTAAACAATCTTTCGAAAAAATCTCTGATGAACAGTTACCGGATGATATGTGGACTGTTGTTGAAAAGATTTACAATGCTATACAGGATGGCAAAACTGAATAATACTTTTCTTGAACTCACTCATATTTCTTAACTCTCCCCATGGGGTGCTCCCGATGCATTGGGGCACCCCTCAATTTTAAACAGCTATGGCACGACAAGACATAAACATGGATGCGACCAGTGGAGAAGTGAACCTGACGGATAACCTGACTTCCAAAACCATATACCCTTTCATGCCTTTGGGAGAACTATTTGGGATGGATAATGACCACTATTGTTATGGTGAAATCATGGTTCCCGTTGATTTTGAATCCATGAATGTAGATGGTTATGAAGTTCGTCTATTCATTCCCTATACTCCTGAATACAAGTTCTTAAAAGTTAGGTTTGTTTTGGACACCGGGAATGACAACAGACAATACGTTGTGAATAGAAGCACTAACAGTTACTGGTTCATTGTCAGACAAGAAGAAGGAGACATACGGCTTTCAGAATACGGCAAGCTCAACGGTAATGGCATCTTTACCCTGGTGTTACGTCAAGGGAAACTTTATCTATACAGTGGTGCAGAGTCGGATTTCATTATTAAACCGTCATTGATCCAGAACAAGACATTTCTGCTTAAGTCGTTGACCGGTAGCTTGTATCAATACCCCACAACCGGTGTAGGACTAATAAATTACTTACATGGAAATTTTGAAACATCAGGTCTGTCAGCCAAGCTATTGCAAGAATTTGAAGCAGATGGGATGATAATTAATAACGCATACATGAACTCCCAAACTGGGGAACTGGTATTGGATGTAACAGAAAAAGAAAATGGGTAACTATACAATTACTACCGGACAAAATCTATATGATATAGCAATGCATATTCATGGCTCTATCGAAGGAATAGTAGATCTGATGATTAATAATTCGGAATTATCACTGGATGACAAGTTACAGGCAGGTGCTCAACTGATATATACAGATGAGTATGTTATCAATGGGGATATAGTAGCTTACAATACGTCACATATGACTATTCCGGCATCCGGCGAGCAACACGTTTATTACAAAAGCTCTGATTATCCTCAGATACTGGAGTTGATTTTGGATAATAAGAAAACATCTGCAGGCATTGTTTTCTCCGGTACAGGAAAAATAGAAATAGACTGGGGAGACAATACATCCATAGAGGTTTTGATTCTGGAAAATGTACAAAAGGGGATTTTCCACTCTTTCGATAGTAATATCTCTGATAAACGTAGGATACGGATATATAGTGAGGATGTACACTTCCGGAAACTGGATATCAGTGCGATGCAAGCTTTATCAGTCTATTGCAACCGCCCGGTTAGTGTAGAAAAATTCATTCTTACACAAGCTGCTATGAATATAAGCTGGCTTTCTCTTATAGAGAACACTTATGAAATGGATATAACCGGACTGACAACCTCTGATTTATTACCTCTTCTCCGACATAAAAGCCTGATGAATTTGGATTTACGCAAAATCTCAATCAAGCAACAAAAGCTGGATGAATACCTGATTGCACTGGTAAGACATTATGAAGGACGAAGGAATTGTAATATTATCCTCACCATGCAACCATCCGGGAGCTATGAAGAGCCCGGGAAAGATGAGAATGGCAGGTATATCATAACCTCCGGTATGGAGGCTGTCTGGATAATTACTCACGAAGAGGCATGGAATTCGGCAGGATTTTGGAAATTTCAGATTAAAGACCAGATTTACACAACAGAACCATGAGCAGAACGATAAAAGACATTTACACGGAGGCTATTGCAGAAAGAAACAAACGCATGGAACTGACCGAATTCAACAGTGACTCAAAATTGTCGATCATGAACGGTCTGACCTGGGTAGTAGCTGCTATAATTCATAGTTTTGAGACATTACTCGATGTCTTCGCCGTGGACATTTCTAACACAATAAATAACAGGATAAACGGCACTCCGGTTTATTATACAAATGCATTGTTGCAATACCAAAAGGGGAATACATTATCCGTACGCGAAGACGGATTAGCATTTGGATATAGCAATATAGATGAAACAAAACGGATGATCACACAGGTTTCTTACACTGAAAGCGTGGATGACCATAATCTGGACAGCAAACTGATTCTTAAAATCGCAACAGGTGAAAAAGGTAACCTGACAGCGATATCCAAAGAAGAACTTGTTCCTATCAATTCATATATAAACAAGATTAAGTTTGCAGGTACCCGGGTTGAAGTTGTCAGTTATGAAGGCGATGTACTTGTACCTATTGTCACCGTGTTTTATGATGGCGCGATTCCCGAAGCGGAAATATATACCAAGATAGAAGACAAACTCAAGCTGTATATTATGAATACACCGTTCGATTCATCTGTATATGTTTCACGTATAATCGAAGCGATCCGCAGTACAGAACATGTGACGGATGTGTATATTGATGAAAAGGCTATTCCGGAACAGGGAATTTTTATTGCGACCTATGATAGCGACGGACATATAGGTGAACTGAAGAAGATTTACCGGATGGTAAAGACCTCTTCCGGATTTTTGAAGGAGTCTAGCGGGAATGGGGAAGAAAGTGCTTTACCAGCCTTTAGACAAGCAATCAAACTACTTGTAGAATGAAGCGTTATAAATTACCCACAGACCGACTGGTGAATCAGCTGGTTCCACATTTCCTGACGGGAAGAAGATATATATTATTTATCCAAAGTCTTGTGTATCCGTTAAAAACTTTAAATGAGCGGTTTATAGAATATGCAAAGGAAAAACATATAGAAGCCCGTATGACAAGTCAAATAATGTATTTCGAATGGTATCTAAACCACAAATTCGGAAAATATATAGCAGCTAAAGATGAAAGGATTACTATTCAGGAAAGCCATTCTATCGGTGTAGATATATATCATGAGAACTCGTTAACGGGACGTCCATTCACAGTCTGGTACAATATGGAAGAGATAGCCTCTTTTACCCCGGACATAGAACGTCCCAGGGAATTTTACTATCTAACGGAAGAAAAAGCAATAAACAAAGTTAGTTTCATGATCGTCGTTCCGCCAATTCATATAGAACAACAAGAGTTTGTCTATATGCTTTCATATGTAGTAAATACCTATAAGACGGCTGGTAAAACTTATCTTATAAAGATTGATAACCAAGAAATAAGACCTAATAAACCTTTAGAATGAAAGAATACGTAGCAGAAACGGGTGGTAGATATACATATGCCGATGACATACTTAATCTTCAAGAACTGGCCTTGTCCATGACAAGTATCTTTTCAGAATGCACTGATTTCATTATTTCAGGCTGTATAGTGTCAGGAAACGCTATTGCATCCGGTTATGTATGGCTCAACGGAAAAGTAAGATACTTTGAAGGTTGCCCCACCGCCTCATTTCCATATTATATCTATGAACGGAATCTAAGTGACACAGTAACTTACGCCAACGAAATGAACAAGAAAGGCAGAAACAATTTTTTATGCCTGGGTGGAACTATTGTCCCGGACACTCCTGATACACTAACAGGTAAATTGCCTCATTTCATTGAGATACGAAAAGAATACGCTCCCCGGTTTATAGACAAGTTCATCGGAAAATACGCAGTACTGGTTGACACACCATTTTCCAAGCAAACAATACGAAAGGACCTTGTTATCACAGGAAAGCTGGGCATTGATAAGACAGTAGAATCCCAAACGGCATTGACTGTAGTAAATCCAGCAAATAGTTATTCATTCAAGGGTATTGTCAAGGTGAATGGTGACGCTTCCTGGGGAGCCTATTACAACGGTTTGCTGGTTAATGAAATATTACTTCAGACAGACGGCTCAATCCATTTTATAAAACAGGGAACAGAACTTGCCTATATCGATACTGCGGGTATATTTGTTCCGTCAGTTTCATGTACATCACTCAAAACGGGTTCTCTGGTCATCAATAAAAACTCCATTGCTAATTATGATGATGAAAAAGATACTGGGGCAGTGAATATAAATGTTGCAGGTTACAAAAACGGTAATACCAAGTTCCGGGATTTTAATGTTTACGATGGGAAAAAGAACACCTTACCACTTATCCAGACGGTTGGTAAAGAGAGAAAGGTCAATATCGCCGGAAACTTTTCAGTAAAAGCAGCAGACAATCAATTAGCTCTAATTTCGTCTTCATATCTGAAGGGAGACTCTGAACTTACCGGTTCAGTCCGGTTTAAAGACAGTTCTGAGGAAAATATTGCGGAAGTAGGATATATCGGAACGGATAACTTTGATTTCTCTATCAGTAACATGATCGGAAATCTGATTCTCAATAGTACGGGTTCTGTCAATGTACAGTCTGATTTGCAGGTAAAGGGAACTAGCCTTACAAAGCTTTATGTTTCTGCTGGTACCTTCAAAGATACACTGGCCAAGAAAGTAGATATAGTGCTCGGTAAAGGGCTCTCAAGCGAGGATTTTACTACTGAATACAAAAAAAAGCTGGATGCGATCACATCAGGTAACATTGATTCCGGTGAGGAAGGGTATGTCACAACCGCCAATATCACAGAAGCATTAAAAAAGAAACTGAATATTAGCTATAATCTGAGTGACCTGAATGATAAATCCATTGCGAGAACAAACCTTCAAGTCTTTTCCAAAACAGAATCGAATAACCGCTTTCTTAAAACAGAAGGAAAGCTACTGGAATTGGTGTCATTAACCGCTGACGAAATAAATGGGCTTTCAGCAGAACAAGCTGCGCAGTTGAAAGACGAGAAACAGGCACAAATCCGGTTAAATATTAATGCAGAAAAAAAAGGTACCGAAGAGTTGAAGCTTTCCAAATCATCCAATCTTTCTGATTTATCGGACAAAGGTGTAGCCCGTAAAAACATGAGTGTTTATTCTGTTACCGAGATAGACAAGCTTCTTGCGGGAAAGCTGAACACTGACGCAGCATATACCGGTGCAAATTTTACAGATGAAATGAAACAAAAACTGGAAACTATAAAAGGTGGTTCTTTTGCTTACGTCGATGATGAAGGCACATCCCATGCTGAAGTAGAAGGTTTCGTCATGACAAGCCAGGTAAAGAAGGAACTTGCTAAAAAGGCCGAACGCTTACTCACAGGTTACAATGACTCCGAAAAAAACAGCATAGCTTCAAACATAAATGTGTACTCAAAAACTGAAGCAGATAAGAAATACGCATCGGTAAACTCCTTGTTTCAGGATTACATCACCCTTTTAGTCAGTCAAGGAAAAAGTTCTTCTGACGCACAAAAAGTTCTCAGGGATAAACTGAATGTTCTGTCAAAAGAGGATGTTACAGGACACTATTTGAAAAAGGATGGCAAGCTGTCTGACCTTTCTTTACCAAATGCTGACGCAAAGAAAAGTGCCTGCCAGAATATTGGTGCAGCCTATGCCCCAGAGTATCAAACCAAAATTGCAGATACCGGCTGGAAACAAATGGCAAATTCCGGTTCCGGAACAGATACCCGTAGGCTTTTCGTCCGGCAAATAGGCAACATTGTATGCATCCAGGGGGTGATTAACACAGCCCGCCGGGATGGCAGCAACATGGGAGGAACAGTAGCAATCCTGCCAAATGGCATTTCAACGCCTCCGTATGGAATGAGAACTACTCTTTGTGATTGGAATGATGACGCCAAGTATAATAGGGGTACATCCTTTATATTGCGTGGGGGGACCCGCAATATCGTGATTTATGAAAGTGGATGGTATAACGTTGATACAGACATGAACTTTACATATATGGTTTAAAATAAATAAAAATGAAGAAAGTTAATATTCAAAATGACCTGGACAGCAGGCAGGAAATATCCCGGACAAGGGATACTACCGTATTTACAATAAATGATAAATCTTTAAATTTGGAACAATATGCCGAGAGCAAAGGTTTGCAGAAATGTGAGAATCACCCATCCGGGAGTACCGAATCTACACAAAAGACAAAAAAAAGACGGACGACCTAAAGGCACGTTAAAAAGGTTTCAGTTTGAAGAAACTCGGCTGGGATTCATGATTAAACACGAAGCACCAGTTGTTTTTAACGTCATCATAAACCTGACTCCCGGCGGTGTCTTTCCAGCACCCTCATGTGAATTAATCAAGCTCGTCTGCAAGGCGTCACGTGATCCATCCTTTAAAAAAGCTAAGTTTCGCCGTTATTTATCTGAGTATGAAACAACCGGCTTATATTGTAAGCGTGGGAAAAAGCTAACGCCAAGTAGAAAGTCATACTATGAAACTATACGCAAAAGAAAATTGGAACAATACATTCGGAAAAACAGGAAAAAAATTAAATATATGAAATGGATAAATAACCCAAACATAAGGCGTATTTACAATAAGCAACCCGAGTCTGTGCAAAGCTAGTTATGTATTGCTAAGAAAGCTGATATAAGATGCTTTTTCTTGTATTTGCTTTTCTTGCATTTATTTGATAGAAAAGTCTAGTGAAGTTTAAACTAACTAACGGCACTTTATTAAAGAAATAACTATCCACAAGCCATCGTTTAAGAATACTATTAAAAAACGTCTCAACACATCTTTGATTATCAGAACCTTAACACTTAAAAAAGAAAACAAATTCAGAGCTATTTGGCATATTCAAAAATAGCATTTATATTTGTCGCCATGCTCGAAAAATCCAGAGCATAATCCATTCAATTGAGATACCTGTCCGTCAGGTACATTTCGGTAGTTGTCTGCTTGTGAGGGCGTTTTCCTCATCAATCCTCAAACTTCCACCAGATAGTTAATTGAGTTCTGCGGTGAAACCGAACCCGCTGACATTTTGTGTAAGATTGTTTCGGCAATTTAACTATCGTAAAAATTTATGCAAGACGAAAATTTGCAAGAAAAAGACATACTTGCCGGTATGTCTGTTGAAGATCTGTTCCTTAAATCACAGGAATCCTACGAAACAGCCCAGGCCAGAGCTGCTGAAGAAAACAAAGGTTTTGCCAAGACTGAATTTTTCCGGATGGAAAAATTGGGAACTTACCGTTTGCGGGTGTTGCCTATTGCCCCTAATCCGGATGGCACTACAGACCGTAACGGATACGAATATCCCATTCATCAAATGCTACTGGAACTAGAAAAGTCCTCAAAAAGCAACAAAGCGCAATATGCCTACGTAACCGTGCCACGAACAACTGATGCCGGATATTCAGTAGATTTAATTGATACATACCGGAGAATGGCCGTTAGTGAAGCAAAAGACAACGGGGATGAGAAAATGGCTGAAAAGATAGCCGGTGGCAGCTTCGGTGGCGGCCTTAAATTCTCATATGGCCATGCCACTTATATCCTTGATCTCGACGAACGTGCCAAAGGCATACAGTTGCTCACACTCAGTCATTCACAGTTCAAGGACCTGGATGAAAGGAAATTCAAACTCTGGCAAAAAAAATTAGCCAAAAATTCGTCTTACCCTTGTCCAATATCTTCTATCGCCAATGCTTACCCGGTAGAAATAGAGAAAAAGAAGAATAACTCAAAGACAGAATATGCGATCAGCATTGACAATGAAGCAGACACGGATACACTGAGCAAAGAAGAACTGACTGCTTTATTAAACACTCCGCGTATTCCGGAGATTATTTTCCGATATTCACGTTACCAGTTCGGTGCTACAGTCGAATTTCTTAAGCAATGCGACAACAAGTACAACCTGAACATCATGGATAGTGAAGAGATGAAAGAAGCTATCGAAAAACTATCCTCAGAATTGAGTAAAGAAGATACTAGCGAGTTCACATTTGACAAACGCTCTAAGGATGCCAAGGAAAATGCAGAAAACAGTACAGTTTCTATTGACAGTCTGTTTGATAAATTCGAAGACCTGCAAGAACAAGGGCTTGGGGATAAAACAGAGGAAGGACAAGAATTACGGGGACTCATTCGGGCATTTATAGAGCAGGAGCACCTATCGGTTCGCATCACCCGTTCCACTTCCAACCAAGAACTATTGGATATGATTGAAGAAGCTATGCAAGGGGGTGATAAAACATCTAAAGATATCCAAACTAAAGTTGTACAAGAAACAGGCTCCGAAGAACAAGGCTCCGAAGAAACAGGCAATGAAGAGGAAGCCAAACCCAGAACAACCAGAGAAAGGCGCAGAAGGGAATAAATGTTCATTCTTTTTTAGTTTTAATTGAGTGATTCTGAAGGAATGTACCTTTTAAGGGTATGTTCCTTCCAGATGAATTATATGGAAAATTAATGTAATTCATTCCCTCTTGAACATGGAAGAAAACAATCAAACAAGTAATAATCCAACCCCTATAGCTCTTCTTATAACTGACTGCCATTGTGGTAAAGAAACGGTCGGCGATTTTTTAATCAATTGGGACGAAGCTATTGAACTTTGTCTTTCTCAGAATATCAAGACTATTTTATTCTTGGGTGATTTGGTACTCAGCAGATCAGCCCAAAGCCTGGATATCCTGCTGGCAATTCATGATGTGCTTGAAAAATGCCGGAAGTATGGAATTCAGGTAGTTATGATAAACGGTAACCATTGCAAGGTAAACCAGGAAGCATTACGCGGTTACTGCAATGTATTCGATTCATTTGAGAACGTTCGTGTAATCAGTGAATGGGGTGAGGTTCGCCTGTCCGAAAATCTTGGAATAGGCATGATTTCTTATTTCCCGGAGAACGGCTCCTTTATTAAAAAGCTGGAAGAGCTAGAAACCTATCTACTTGCACTCCCCTACTCCAAAAAGATTCTAATGATTCACGAAGGGATTCGCGGAGGACTATCACGAAGCACGGATGATGAGCTTCCTGCAAATATGTTTTCCAGTTGGGACAAGGTATTGGTTGGACATTATCACAACCGGAATAAAGTAGATAATAATATTTTCTATATCGGCTCTTCCCGCCAAGGAAATTTTGGAGAAGACGAAGAAAAAGGGTATACGCTACTCTATGCAGACGGATCGACCCGGTTTATAAAAAACCAGGTGAATATCCGTTATCAGGTCATTGATATACCTATTGAGAAAGCGGATATCCACCTTTCAGACCGATTGGAAGAAATCAGGGAAGACGGACGTTACCGAGTCAAAGTGCGTGTCCATTCCACGGCTGCCAAAGCATCAGGGTTGGATAAGGAAAAACTCATCAGCGCCGGAGCCAACAAGATAGAAATGGTTACCGAAGACTTGGATGTAATGAAAACAACAGAGACTAGTTTGTTTGAAAAGTTCGATAATCAAAAGATTAAAGACAACTATGGAATATTTTGTCAAGAAAAAGAAGTAGAAGATATGGAATTCGGATTAGCTTATTTATCTAAAATCAATTGATTATGTGGAAATTACTTTCAATTCATGCTAAAAACCTGTGTGCATTCAGAGAACTTCATTATAAACTGTTCCAAGGCGTGACGACATTGATTTTTGGCAACAATATGGATAACGACTCACAGAAATCAAACGGTTCAGGGAAATCCGCATTGGTTGAAGCTGTTGCGCTGGGAATTACAGGAGCACCTCTTCGCAGGATCAAGAATGAAGAGATTATCAATGATATGGCTGAACAGTGTATGATTACTTTGCACCTACAAAATGATACTTCAAACGAAGAGCTTTATATAGAAAGACATCTTTCACGTAAGGGACCGGCAGTTGTGGAATGCAGCCTCTTCCGCGATGGAGTTTCCGTAAATACTGGTGAAGCTGTTCATCCTACAGTGGATGCCTATAATAAATACATATTAAATAAGCTTGGTATCACCAAAGATGAATTGTACAACAACTTCATACTTTCCCGTCACAAATACCAGGATTTCCTGTCTTCTTCCGACAAGGACAAAAAGGAAATCATTAACCGTTTTTCCAACGCAATCCTCGTAGACAAGGCCATAGAAAAACTGATAGAAGACAAACTGCCTGTAGAGAGCAAGCTCAGGGAAGCCGAACTGACATTGGCTGGTATTGACGGACGTATCGGTTTGTTGACGGAACAAATCAAAAAGGAAGAATCACTATTGGAAGAAAAACAACAGACGAAAGCAGAACACATACGTGGCATACATGATTCTATAAACGAGAAACGTACTGCCATTCGTCAGAAACGGGAAGAAATCGAACTGGTACGTCAGGCTGTATCGCTACTTGAGATTGCAGACAAGCAGGTTCAGGAACTTGAAAACTCCGAATTGCCAATGGAAGAATGCCTGATGAAACTAAAAAGTATGCTCACGCCCCATATTGAGCAATCACTTACTTCATGGGACGAAGTTATCTTACAGAAAAAGAATGAAATAAAGGTACAGGAAGAAAACCTGAACAAGTGGAACAAAGCAATAGAGAAAGCAGAAACAGAGATAATGCAACGACAAGCTGCATATACAAAACTGCAAAACGAGTTTAAAGGTTTCTGTGAAAAGTACCCGGAGAAAGTGCTACAATATGACCTGCAACTGAAAGAACTCAATACCCGGATTGAACAACTCACTGAAAATTCTGAACTATTAAAGAAAGAACGACGTACCATATTAACTGCCATTGAAAACATCAAAGCGAAACTGACAGGGATTATCACTTGCCCTGCCTGCCAGTATGAGTTTTTGCTTTCTGATGATGATTATGATATACCCGCTGCACGAAAGGAGCTTGAAGAAAATGAATTGCATAACAAAAGCATTATCAGGGAATTGGATACTTGCCATCAGGACATAGAAGATATGGAAAGAGCTGAAGGGAATCTGAAAGGTGAAAAACGCGCATTGATAGGCCAAAACACACAATGGAATGATCAGATGACAGATTTGGAAACATTGGTAAACCAGACCAAACAAAAGAGTGAAAATCTCCAAGCTAACCGGAAAAGGGTTTCAGATGCCATCGCATTCATTCAGGAAGACATCCGTACAATCCTACGCAGAGTATTTGACGAAGCATTTGAACGCATAGATGATTCTTACCATATCAAAGAAAAAAAGAAAAATAACTTGGAACAAGATATAGTAGCCGCCAATAATGCCATAAGCATGTTGGAAGGAATGTTGAGTGATATGGATAGAATGTCGGATAGCGATGTAATACTCTCTCTTAAGAAATCATTGAAAGAGTATCGCAAGCAATCTTCAGAAGCCTTAAACATAAAAAATGGATTTGAGAAACGACTGCAAAAATTTGAAGAACAGGCCCAACTATTTTTACAATTCAAAAGTTATCTGGCAAATACCAAAATTGAGGCATTAAGCAAGGTTACCAACGAATTTTTGGAAAACATCGACAGTGACATACGTGTAAAATTCAGTGGCTATACCGTTCTGAAGTCAGGAAAAGTCCGTGAAAAAATATCTGTCAGCTTGTTGCGCAATGGGATCGACTGCGGTTCTTTCGACAAATTCAGTGAAGGAGAGAAAGCCCGGGTCAACCTCGCCAATATACTGGCAATGAACAAGCTCGTTAACTCCAGTGCAGAAGACGGCAAAGGCATGGACCTTCTTATACTTGATGAAATACTGGCTGCTGTCGATGAAAACGGACTAGCCTGTATTTTCCTCGCACTAAACCGGGTAGCGATAACATCACTGGTCATCAGCCACGGAAATATTGCAGAGAATTACCCTCACACATTAATAATCAACAAACACAATGGACAATCATTCATACATGGAGACAACTAACAACAAACCAAGCAAAGAGCAAGTTCTGGCACTCGACATTGCGACACACACCGGATATTACAGTATCCACAGTAATGGGACATGGAATTTTACAGAATCTAAAAGGAGAAATGACAACAAACAACACAAAGATTTCAGAGACACATTGATAGCTTACATCCAACAATATAGTATAAAGCAGATCGTAGCGGAAGATGTCAATGTAAACAACCATTTTTGCGATATGCGAAAGCTATCCGAGTTCCGTGGAATTCTGTGTGAAGTCTGTGACGAACTTGATTTGCCGGAACCCATATTCGTGAATGTTGCTACGCTCAAAAAATGGGCAACAGGTAACGGACGTGCAGACAAGGCGCAAATGATGTGCGCATGCGCCAGCCGTTTCCATTTCGAGCCGTCAGATAACAATGTAGCTGATGCCTGTCTGATATATTACTATTATTTACGAAAATACCATATAGACTAATTATGAATAAGAATACAAGAGTCTTCCCTTCTTCCAATGAATTGACCATAACAGATTATTCAATAACTGTAAACTCCGGTCAATCATGGATAAATCCTCAGAAATCAGTAACTATTTGACCGACGAGGCATCCATAGAAAAACGGACAGCCTTATTCAATAAATATGTTTATCCCTACAGAAACCTGATTTATCATATATGCATTAAAAATACAGGAAATCAAGATAATATACGGGATAACTACAATGAAGTCCTGATCAACTTCTATAAATACGTCAGTTCCTACAACCCCCAGCTTTCTATCAAAACCTGGATATATGCAGTAGCCACCCGTTGTTTATTCTGCATAGAGAACAAACGTAACCGTTTCCAACGGACTGGCGATGTGGGAGCTATCGATCTGGACCAGATAGCTGACAGCGTACTGGATGAAGATGACCAGACAGCCAACCATATCAGTTTAGACAATTACCGGGAACTGTTTTCAGACGATGTGCTTTCGACATTGGAATCATTGAAACCAACATACCGTGAAGCATTGATACTACAACTGGCCGGATATAAACTGGAAGAAATAACTAAGATTCTTCACGAGAAGGGAAGCTTGAAAAGTGCTAATGTAGAGACAACTAAAAGTAGGATTTTCCTTGCGAAAAAACAGTTGAGGGAATTACTCACAAGAGATGGAAAACGGAAATAAAGCCTTTATTACTGCATTCTCTTTTTTGATACAGAACTCTATCATGCCAGCATTCGCATTTCCCAAAGGGGGTATTGCAACCCGGGCTGTTAGTTCTTGCATGGAAACATTGGGAGAAATGTATAGCGGAGGGATCAGCGAAGAAAGGATTGTTGATTATTGTACTTGCCAAGCCTATGCAATTAGCAGGTTTGACAATTCATATCTAAGAAACAGATGGAAAGTCCCCCACTCTTTTGGGAAAAAAGCTGTGGAACGTTTTCTGGCTAACAGAAGAAGTAACCGGTATTATGAGGATAAATGGCTTAATGCTACCGGAACGTCCCGGAAAGAACTGCTTGAACTTATAAAAGACAGAAAGCAACATCCGCTTTTCAGGTATGTGAATCCGGAGTATGAGGAAACGACCAAGAGGCGTGCTCTTTCCACTACAATAGGGTACTATATATGTGCTTCATCCACTTTACTATGGAACCCTTTCTCACCTTCCTGTCAGAGATGTACAAAAAAGGAGGTGTGCTTGGAGCGTACCCGGCTCAATTACCCGGAACTATATCGACTGAGAATAGAAGAATTTAACAAGAAAAAATGAAAACAGAAAGAATAAATCCTTTGAGTGTTGATTTTTTGTACGAACTCTTTGCAACCTCCATGCGTTACGAAGCAGTTTGTAATGTACTTGTCCAGCATGTAAAATCTGAATACATGCCGGACAAGAGCTTTCAGAAACTACTTCTAGGGATAGGTAACTACTACAGAAATTACCAGTCTCCACCTTCATACGCTGTTCTGTCACAACAGTTCAATGGAGATTATGACGCTATCGAACTTATCGATACATTTCGAGAATGTGATGGTGAGAAAAACCAGGAAGTGGTTCTGGATATGTTAGAATCTTACATAAAGGGAGTCAGATTACAGGCTGTTTATTCAGAAGTAGGCAAACTATACAATCAGAGCAAACAGGGAAAAGCAGAGGAAAAACTTAGAGAATATGCTGACTGGCTATCCGGATTTACACTAAAGTCTTCTGCATTTGTAGACGTAGGAAAAACATTCGGCGAACGGTTCCAAAAGAACAAGCAAAAAGATTTGGAAAGCCAACACTCTACACTGGTTCCGGTTACCCGTTTTTATGTTCACGAGTTGGACGCTCTGAATGGAGGGCGTAGTTTGCGTGGACAGCTGACTTGTTTTCTCGCATCGACAGGTGTGGGAAAATCCCATATAGCCAAGCACGTGGGTATCCGTGCATGCATTGATAGCGGACTTCACGTATTACATCTTCAGTTAGAAGGCTCTGAAGCGGAGGCTTTGGATGCCTATAGCGGAGGATTGATTTCCAAAAACAGCTTTTACTTTGAACGTGGACGGATTACAGATGAGGAAATGGCAGAGTTCCAACGCCAGATAGAAAACTATAAAGGAAGTATTACCGTACGAACTTTTCCCAGGTTTAACAGCCGCGTATCTACTTTAGACGTCAAGAATGCAATAGCCGAATATAGAAAGCTGAACAACCAACCACCCGATATCGTGATAGTGGACAGTATGGACCTGCTGACTGACGCAAGCCGTCGTCAATGGGACGCCGAACACGAACGGAGCAAAAGGATCGCAGTTGCGAATGACCTGAAAGATCTTGCAGCAGATGAAAATGTCTGGATGGTAGTCACTTACCAGGCTACTATAGAAAACCGTGAATGGCTCAATGATGAGAATAATGTATTAACTGAATATAATTGCTCGGAAGCCAAGGGACTATCAAGACCGTGTACCCACCTGATAAGTTTGAACCAGTCTGCAGCAGAAAGAAAGGAGGACACCATGAGGCTGCATATAGCCAAATCGCGATTCTTTAAAAAAGGTGAGACGCTAAAGATAGCAACTGATTATGATAACGAGATTTTTTATGACGCACGCAGGACAATGAATTTAAAGCGGTAATGGCAGATGGCGTTGTCAAAAGAAGAAAAGGACTTCCTAATCCGAGAGATCAGCCGGGAACTGGATGCCAAGCCGGACGGTGCCGGAAAAAATCTGATATCCAAATGTCCTTTTTGTGGTAAAGAGAAGAAATTCGGTGTGTACATCGGCAAGGAGACATCGCGTAAGAAGCCTTTTATGGCACATTGTTTCTCATGTATGCACTCTACATACACGCTGGAACAATTGCTGGAAAGTATAGAAAGACCCGACCTGGCTGTAACACCAACAGTCGATCTGGACGCCAAACTGGACGATACATTATTGTTCCCACTGGGTGAAGAGGAAGAAGCGATTGACGACACGCTCGGTATCATTGAACTTCCGGATTTCTACCAAAGATGCTTTACCGATAATTATCTCCGGTCCCGCGGTTTCACATACGATGATTTTGATTATTTCCCTGCGGGGACAACCCGCAGGCTTAACTACAAATTTGACTCGTATGTGATTTTCCCGGTCATAGATGACGGGGATGTCGTTGGCTATGTGTCGCGCCATATATGGACCAAAGACGAGATAGACAGACATAATGCCGGGATAAGACGTAAAGGCGGATACCGGATAACCAGATTCCGTAATTCTACTGAAAATGATTTTGTCAAACTGCTTTATAATTACGACTCAGTCATAGAGGAAGAAACGGACACGGTTATTGTGGTGGAAGGGGTATTTGATGTTGTAGCATTGACACGTAAATTGAATTTATACGATAACAACCAAATCACTGTAGTGGCAACTTTTGGCAAGAAAATATCCAGAGCCCAGATTTATAAGCTGCAAAGCAAAGGGGTACGGACAATTGTACTAGGGTACGACGGTGATGCGGTAGAGGCTATCAAAAAGGCGGCAGACGAAATGAACCCGTATTTTGACATCTTTATCGCTGATATCGAAGACGCTTCGAAAGACTGGGAAGAACTGGACTTTAAAGAGATTTATAACATTTTCTCTGAAAGACTGAAAACTCCCATTGAGTATAAACTAACTAAATTACAGGAATCAAAATAATGGAAGAACTCAAAAAATGGCTGGAAGCCAATAAGATTGCTTATAGACAAATAGACAATGAAGTAGTCGAAGTGACAGGCTTCGGTAAGATGTATCTGGCCGATTTAACGGAAGCACGTTGCGTCTTCAGGGGACAAGAGAATAACCTTCAGTTTAACCTGATGGAAAGTCCCGAGGTGCTCATGCAGGAACAGATTTATTATATAGCTTTCCAGTTCGGCAGAAATTGGTATTGGTATGACCTGAGAGAGAAGTTTAAATTCAATATCCTGAAATATATTGGCAAACGCACTCCATGCAAAGTAAGTGTTCCCTTTGTCAATCTGGGAGTTCATACTCCGTACGAGCTGTTAAATGGTAGTGGTGAATTGTCTGACTGGGTAAAGAAAGCAAAGTATCTGGGACAGAATGCAATTGGAATCTGTGACCGGAATACAATGGCGGCTACCCTGAATTTGCAGAAAGAGTGTACCAAAGCAGGATTGAAATATGTTTTTGGTTACTCGTTCACTCTGGAGCACGAGGGTAATAAGGTGGATATGAAGATTTACTGCCAGTCACAAAAGGGCCTCCGGAATTTGTTACGCATCCAAAAAGAGATTATGGTGGACTCCCCTACTAATACGTTAACTCTCTCCGGGTTGCTTACCCATGCAGAAGGAAATGTATTGGTCTTTGGCAAGCTGGCTTCCTACTGGATGAAGAAAAATTCCCAGATACTCTATGCCATGAATATTGCATTTGATAATAAAATATACTATCAGGTAGATTTAAGCGAGTATAAGGCCGAGCGCATTGATGTGGAAGTACTGCGAGCAACACTGACTTTCTTCAACCATTTCTACGAAGATAAGACACAGACTTTCAGCGTGGAACCAGTACTCATCTGTGATAATTATTACCTGGATAAGGACGATGCGAAAAACAAGATCATACTGAATAAGATAGCTTCCGGTGCAGCCCATGAGCAAAGTGAAGATCAGTATTTTAAAGACGTGGATGAGCATTACAGTGTGTGCTGCCAGCTATTTGACTCTGGAAAATGGGATATCGATGTCCTCTTTGAAAGGATGTGCAGCCATACGATAGAGATTGCCACCCATGCAAAGGCTTACTATGAAACAGGTAAAATGTACATGCCGGAGTATGTAATGTTGCCAGATGAAAAAAAGAAATATGGCAACCGGCATCGTATGTTTACTCGCCTGTTGGAAGAAGGATTGACAGCAAAAATCCCGTCATACGGTCACGCCAAATATAGGGAACGCTTGAAGGAAGAGGTCTATATCATAGAATCTACAAACAATGTGGACTATTTTTTAATACAATGGGATATGGTGAAAAAAGCACGTGAATTAGGAATTGTGACAGGTATTGGCCGTGGTTCGGCTGGTGGTTCTCTGGTTTCATACCTGCTAGGCATTATCTCCATAGACCCGGTTAAGTATGATTTAATTTTCTCACGTTTTCTAGTGCCCGAGCGATGCGGTTTGAACTGGACGGAAGCGGTCAGCATCATTGGCGAAGACATTGAATTGCTTCCCGGAGAAAGATATGTCGGGGTTCAGATTGAAGGAAAAGATTACCGGTTTTATAAGGATGCCGAGTTTCAGATTATACGCAGTGGAAGACAAATGAAGGTATATGCTGACCAGCTTCGTGAAGGCGATGACATTCTTTTTGATAATCGTGACTTGCTATGGACTTTAAATGAAATCAATAAATGAAGGTATCAGGGATAAACCTAAAGGAAAGTCAGGGCGCTTTACCGGTAATAGACTGCTTTGTCGGTAAGGGACTTGTGGAGGGAGGGCATTCCGCCCTCCCGGATATCGACGTCGATTATGCGTCGGATAGAAGGCAGGAAATCAAAGAATACCTGGAACAGAGGTACAATGTAAACGGCAAACAACGTGTCTTTTCTGCCGGCACCTTTTCGAGCATGAAACTCAAGGCAGTCATTAAAGATGTGGCACGTGTTTATCGTGTTCCCTTGAATATTGTCAACTACATAACTGCTATTTTTAATGACGAACAAAATTGGACGGACTTATTCTTATTGGCGGCGATGAACAAGAAAGTGAATAAGTTTGTCCATGATTACCCTGAAGTTATCGAGGATATCCGGACAATTATGGGACAACCACGCTCCACTTCTATTCATGCCTCTGCCATTGTTGTAACACCAGAAACCAAGGACGGAGAACCGGCTGAATGCTTTGATTTTTTGCCAATTCGCAAGATGGATGAGCTATTGGTATCGGAATTTGATGGATATGCGGTGGATGAAATCGGGCTATTGAAGGAGGATGTTCTTGCCACTAAAGAGCTATCCAAACTAAGCGCGGTTATTAATATAGTCAACAGGGTATATGGGAAAAACTACAGTATTGAATCCATTACTCAGAACGAAATAGAGGATACCAGAACATATAAGCTATTGGCAGAAGGACATACTCAAAATGTCTTTCAGTTTGCTTCCAAGGGGATTACCCGTTTCATTACGGATGTCAGACCTGACTGTATCGAAGACCTGATTGCCATTAATGCACTTTACCGTCCTGCCACATTGGAAATCAAGGCAACAGACGACTATATCAAGTACAAACATGGCGAAGTGGCCCCCGTGTACAGTTTCGGAACCTATGAAGCTACCAAAAACACATATGGAATCATGTGCATCGCCGAAGATACAAGAATAGCTACCCGGAAGGGATGTAAACCGATTCAGAATATAATACCCGGAGATTTTGTCCTTACAGAAGACGGCACTTTCCAGCAAGTAACACGAACATACAAGAAGGGGATAAAGAAAACAGTTCTTATCAAAACCTCTATGGGAAGAAAGCTATATTGTACGGCTGATCATCGGGTATTGACCCAGTTAGGCTGGGTACAAGCTAGCAAACTTATCCCCGGAGAACATCGTATCAAGACATTTTATACTCAGGACGATAAAATAGATGAAGAATACAGACAGTATCCAATCTGGTGCCCAGTGTTATCTGTGACTCCGAGTTCTGAGAAAATGACTTATGACCTAAGCGTTTGGAAAAGACATAGTTTTTGTGCCAACAATATGATTGTTCACAATTGTTATCAGGAACAGTTTATGTCCATCGCAAACAGTCTCGGAGGCTTTGATCTGGGAAAGACCGACTACTTGCGAAAGGCTATCGGAAAGAAGAAAGCAGACTTGATGGCTTCCTTAAAAACAGATTTTCTTGCCGGGGCTATCCAAAACGGCTGTCCGGATTATGAGGCAGAAGAAATTTGGCATAAAATTGAGGTTGCAGGAAAGTATTCATTTAACCGGTCGCATGCAGCCGCATACGCGCTTACGGCCTTTGCCGGTGCCTGGCTGAAAGCGAACTATCCCTCGGCATTCTATACAATTGCTCTCCAGTGGGCGGATGATAAAGAAGTGGTACTGCTGATGTCGGAAATGGAACAATGCAGTCGGGCTAAAATTGTACCTCCGGATATCAACGTATCCATGAAGCAGTTCTTCACTGACTACCAGACAGATGAAATCTTTTGGTCACTGACTAAAATCAAGATGTTAGGTGATAAGGCTGCAGAATACATGCTGGAAGAAAGAGAAAAGAACGGACGTTTCACCTCTATAGAGAATTTTATCCATCGCATCTTCAAATATAAATTGAAAAAATACGAATATTGGGATGAACCGGATAATGAACAAGAGGCCGTCCGCGTTCCAGTAAATGCCCGTCATGTCAAAAATTTAGTCCTGTCCGGTTGTTTCGACAAATTGGAAAATGTGAAGGCAATAACTGAACGGTACTCTATTCTGACACGAGCGGCCAAAGCACTCGGTTTCCAGCTTTCTGAAGAAGATTTCCCTGAATCATTGACAGACAAGCATTACTATTGGTCCATGCAGCAAATTGCCGTATCAGGTGCAGGCAGTATTGATTATCATCGTATCTATGATAATTCCGAAGCCAGAAACAAACTGAAAGGAAAAGTCTGTTATATGTCATTACGTGATGCTTCCATTCTTGAGAATGAAGGAAAAAGGATTGTTGTCTGTGTCACAGTCTCTGAAATGTCTGAGATGTCATACAAAGACAAAAACACCGGTGAGAAGAAAAAATTCTGCAAACTGAAACTCCAACAGAACAATGATATGATAGAGCTGGTTATGTGGAACGATTACTACACCGAACATAAGAAAGAAATAACCGATGTGACCAATAAAGTGATTATTATTAGTGCTGTCATTCGCTATAGTGATTATAATGGCGCCAACAATTTACAAACCTACAAAACATCCACTCTTATGAGTCTATAAATGAAACCTATCATTATTGCCATCGTTGGAGATTCCGGTTCAGGCAAGACCTATATGGCTGAATTTCTACGAAATCAATTGAATGTACCAACTATTGTATCATACACCACACGCCCCAAACGACCTGGAGAAACTGATGGTGTAGGGCATTATTTCATAAATGCTTCCCAGCTTCCGGATAAGCAAGACATGCTGGCATATACGAGCTTTGGAGGATATGAATATTTCGCTCTGCATGAGCAGGTTCCCTGTAAAGGTATTTGTTGTTACGTCATAGACGAGAGTGGACTAGAAATGCTGTATTATAATCATTGTGAACGTTATGATATTGTTTCTGTTCTGATTATCTGTCCGCAGGATGTCCTCATTTTGCGAGGTATCGATTCAAACCGGCTCAAGCGGGATAAAGGACGTAAAAACTTAGGTGAGAAGTTCTTTGACTGCATTATTCGGAATGATGTTTCCAAAGAAGAGTTCGAGTACAAAATCTTGTGTGAATTTAATCGGCTTTAGTATGGCAGCACCTAAAATAGAACCTAAAATCTTCGTCGGAATTGTACTTGATTTCGAGACAGGAGGGTTGGATTGTACCAAAAGTGCATGTACACAGATAGCAATGCATGCAGTCCGGATGGACAACTGGCAGGTCATTGACCGCTATGTCAGGTACATTCAACCATACGATAAACAGGAAATTGGAGGCCCGGCCAAACGTAAGGTCTTAAAGAACAAGCGTGAACTGGAACTGGAAGGCTTTGGGCGATCACAGCCAATGGGCTATGACCAGGAGGCATTGGCTTATTCCGGTATCACTATAGACATGCTTATCCAGCAGGGTGTGAATATCCATGAAATAGCAAAGGATATTATCCGCTTGGGCGAGCGCTGTACCTTAACCAAAGGAAAGCAAACCAAGCCGGTGTTGATAGGGCAAAATATCACATTTGATATAGGCTTTCTCCAGCAAATTATAAACTATGCGGGATTAATAAAAGACTTTGAGAAGGTGTTTGCAGGTACTACAGACTTTTATGGGAACTTTCAACCCCATTATATCGATACCATTGACCTGGGACGATTGTGCTTTGCACATAATCCGGAAGTCACCTCTTATCAACTGGAATTATTAGCTGAACGGCTGGGGATTGAGCTGGAGGATGCACATGACGCCGACGCAGATGTTGAAGCAACGCATCATGTAGTTGCTGTTTGTTCTAATCGTTTAAGGATGAACGGAGAGAGCGGAGAAACTTTGCTGCCCAGAAAAGAAAAAACAAGAATGCACTTTAAAATCTAAGCTCTAAGCATATGGAAGACGAGGAAATAATTTCATTCAAAAAAGAAAGTGACAAGATGCTATTCGGGGTACAAGGGTATGACGGTAACGAACTGATGGCCGCTATTACAGGGTATGATCTGAGAATTGCCTTCAACATGAAACTAATCAATTCCCTGGCTGATGCGGAGAGTTGTGCAGATGCCTTGGCAGATATTTTCTATCAATCATTAATGGAACAACTGATTGAGAAAAAGTCTGAAATTATACAACCTGTACCTCCTGAAAAGTCTATTCTTTGAAAAGAGCCATAAGTCCGGTTTCTACTTATGCCGGACTTAGTTCAAAATCATTTATTGAAAGTATGAAAAATGAAAAAAAATGTGACGATACAGAACAGCGGCTAACCCGTGAAGAGGAAGAGTTCTGTAATCTTTATGTATGTGGAGGGATACAGTTCGCCGGACAACATGGCAAATGTTATAAAGAGGTTTTCTATGCGGACGAAGATAAAGCTCTAATGTCCGGAAGACAACTGCTGGCCAAACCATATATCCAGGCTCATATAAAAAAACTTGTTGAAAAAACACATGCAGATATGGAGACCATTGCAGTTAAGTTACAGGTTGCAGAGACATTGAAAGCCGTTATGGAGGAAACTGCTACGGGCAATTACGAAGACAAGTTTGGGGTAAGTCTGTCACCGGCACCTCTCAGGGCAGTTTCAGTAAATGCCGCCAAGGCTTTGATGGAGCTTTATCCAATCAAGCATTCACAAGAGGCAAGATTCAAGATTGAGGGTGAAAGTGGTGTAATCTTTAATGTTGTCATACCCGCATCAAACAAACACGAGAATGACTCCTGATAAAAGAAAGAACCTGGAAAGAGGAATCTTTATGGTGCTGATAACAGGATTAGCCCTCTACGGATTAAAAGATGTCGATGCGGCAGAAAAGATGATTCGTGCTTTGACAGACGCTTTTGCTTTGCTTTTTAACTCAATAAATACCTGACACATGACACAATTTAGAGAATTCGTCCTTAATAACTTCAAGACTTTGACCGCTGTTGTAGCCTTTATCGTAACAATGTACGTTCAGCACATGAATAATATATCACGGATAGCCGAACTGACCGACAAGTGCACCTCACTGGAGATGAAGATCAATGACCAATACGAGAAGATAGATGCCATCAAACTGGATAAAACCGTATTTGAAGCAACTATGGCACAATTTACATCCATGAGGGCTGACCTGAAAGAGATGCGGGAAGATATCAAGGAACTATTAAAAGGTAACCATTGAATAGAAAGGTGATTCTATTATGCCCGCTGCTTTTGTTAATCCAGGATTCTTTTCAGATAGGAAGAAAAGAATGTATTGTTGATTTACATAAAACAACGGACTTCCAGCAACCAGAGATTGACTTATTTGAGACGGCGGTTGCCTGCATCAAAAAATATGAAGGCTGGCATTCACGAGAACATTTCCCATATGTCGGATATGGGCACCGCCTGCTCAAAGGAGAAGCATTTGACCATCGGATTTCAGAAGAGTTTGCAGACTCGCTCCTTAGAAAAGACCTTCGTCTGAAATGTGCAATATTCCGTGATCTTGGAGGAGATTCACTTATTCTAGGCGCTTTAGCCTATAATGTTGGGGAGTACAAACTTTTAGGGATTGGAAAAAAGCAGAAATCCAATTTAATAAGAAAACTGGAGAAAGGAAACAGGGATATATACGATGACTATATTTCATTTTGCCACCATAAAGGGAAAGTAGTTCCTTCCATAAAAAAGAGAAGAATGGAGGAATACAGATTATTGTTTAATTGTAAATATATTAATAACAAAAACTATGATTAATGTAGGTGATGTCGTTACGATTAAAATGTCAGAAGCTTTAAAGTTTGACAAATTAACCACTCTCGCAGGTCGGGAAGCAGAAGTCTTGGAGGTATTGACCTCTATCCAGCGGTTGAATAAAGGATATCTTGTCAAACTGACGGGAGAACCTTATCTGGGTGATGATATCTGGTTCATTCCACAAGAATCCATTGATGATGAAGATGAATAGGATCAGCATAACAACTATTGTCATCTTGGCTGCAGCATTGGTTACAATTCACTTATTAAGGGTACAGATAAAACACCTGAAACAAGAACGTGACCGCTATTCAGCAAATACGGAATCTCTTCTTTCTGATATAAAAAGACTGAAAATCGATTCTTGCACAAGGGTTGTTGAAGTACAAACCCTAAAACTTACAGTTGATGAATACGAAAAATACAGGGCCACCGATGCTGCTCAGATAAAGAAAATGGGAATACGGATTAAGGATTTGGAAGCCGTAGGTAAACATCAAATAACTGTGGATGCACCTATTCAGGCTGAAATTCGAGATTCTACTATCGTTTACGATACTATAACAGTTTCAATCCGTAAAGTAGAAATGGATACTCCTCATTTGAAACTGGATGGAACGATTGAAGATAACCTGTTGAAAGGTAAGCTATATCTGCCTGTTAATTTACAACAGGCAATTTGGTTAGAGTATAAACACAAATTCTTATGGTGGAGATGGAAAGTAAAGGCTGTACACCAAAGTATAAGCAGCGATAATCCTTATGTTTATATTAATTATTCAGAGTTTATAAAAATTCAAAAGAAATAAAGTATGATTTGGAAAAAGTCTTTTAAAGGGAAAATCGAATGTGCAAACCGTGTGTTTAACGCTACTATTGAAAAATTGAAGCGTATTCAAGCTGACATGACGGTACAGATAGAAAAAAATCAAACTAAAATACAGAATATTAAAGATGATAATGAAGAGCTTGAAGGTATGAAGAAGAAAGTTACAAGGCAAATTGAGGAAATTGGAAAGTTTTCTATATAGAAGTCCACACACTCTAAACAAGGTGTTCACTTCGAACACCTTAAATTATTTTAGAAATTGAATCTTATACAATCATATTTTGAATATTCACTAAACCAGCGTCTATATTCATCTAAACTAATCTAAGATAAAAATCTATTCGTTCATATATAACCTTAACCATAACACAAATATGAAAATCACACTGAAACGAAAATTCTATGGGAAAACGTATACCATAGGAGATCTGCTGATAGATGGAAACTTCTTTTGTAACACTATCGAAGATAAAGTGCGTTCACTGCCATTAGCATGTCCAAACACTTCTATAGGTATTGCCTGTAAATGCAAAGGGAAAGTGTATGCCCAGACTGCTATCCCGGCAGGTATCTACAAAGTTACTATGGAGTACAGTCCTAAATTCAAACGCAGACTTCCTCTATTGCATAATGTCCCTCACTTCATCGGCATTTTGATCCACAGCGGAACAACGGAAAAAGATTCTGCCGGATGTATAATCATTGGCGTCAATTCTGTAAAAGGAAAAGTACTGAATTCTCGTAACACATCTGACGCTTTGAATCTATTGCTGGAGAAAGAAAAGAATATAACGATTGAAATAATCTGATGGGGGGTATAAGATTAAAAGCCCCCAGGAATCTTAAAATTGACTTTTGTCCATCTCCTAAGCAATACGAACTTTGGAAACTACTCCAGCCGGAATGTCCACGATGCGGTGGAGAGATTCAACAAAAACTAATAGGATACGATGCAAACCTAAATCCGCAATATAAGCCATATTGTTCCAAATGTGGTAACCATAATGTCCCTCAACTGATTTTAGGCGGGGGAGCTGCTGGTGGTGGTAAAAGTTATTTGGCAAGTGTGTGGCTGGTAAGTAGTTGTATCCGTTTTCCTGATTTACGTGCAGTCGTAGCACGTAAGACATTAAAATCACTAAAGGAATCCACGTGGAATACTATACGCATGATTATAAAGAAGTGGGGACTAGTTGAAGATCAGCATTATCATATTAACAATGTAGCCGGTACACTGAGGTTCTGGAATGGTTCAGTCATTCTCATGCTGGACTTGGCGGATCAACCTTCAGATCCCAACTTTGAAAGATTTGGTTCCATGGAAGTTACAATTTGTGCGGTGGATGAAGTCTCAGAAATCAGTCAAAAAGCTATTGAAGTTTTGTTTTCCCGTCTTCGCTGGAAAACACACGAAACTTTTAAAGTATCTAAGATGTTATTGACAACCAATCCGACTACTAACTGGATACGTGAACGCTTCGTACAAGATAGAAACGGTGATAAAGTTACAACACGTGAGGGCGAATTCTATGTTCCTTTCTCTGTGTTCGACAATCCTGACATCGCATTCCGTCAGACCTACGAGGCAGCTCTTAATAAAATCAGCGACCAGGCGACTAAGGAAAGGCTACTCTATGGCAACTGGGACTTCATTGAGGCAAACGACATGGCCATTTATAGACTATTTGACGGCAATAAGCATCTGGTTACAGGATTGAAAGAGAAAGTCTATGACCCTTCCAAACCCCTTATTACCGTATGGGATTTTAATGTAGTCCCCCATATGTCGACGTTATTGGCACAAATAGACTATGATAACAAGAAAGTCTATATTCTGGAAGAGATACTGGGTAAAGCCGAAGATAAGGAAAATAACACTCCTGGACTTGCACGAAAGATACAGAAGAAACTGTATAGGGAAAAGCATATTGGTGGAGTGGATGTGACAGGAGATCCGGCAGGGTTACAACGCTCCACCACTTCGGAAGACGGGGTAAACAATTTTACAATTATCACCGATACCTTCGGCAAGGGCATTTTAAGGCCAAAGATAAAATTGCTGAAGAAACAGCCTCCACAAACCACACGTTGTGAGTTTATCAATGAATTATTCTCAGGGTTTGGAAACTGGGAAATCCAAATAGATATAAGATGTCGTAAACTGACTGAAGACCTGCTTTATCAACTAAAAAATGAAGACGGCAGTAAAAACAAGTCTAAAGTTACCGACTCAAGAACCGGAGTAAAATATGAGAAATACGGCCATCTTTCAGATTGCCTGGATTATCTTCTCTGTTATTATTTGAGAGATATGTGGAACAAATTTAAAAATGGAGGCGACAGTTCTTCCACATTACATACAACTGTTGCCCATTATGATGGTTTTAATTACTAATACTATGTACAGACGTTTTTTAAACAACAGTGATTACCTGAGTATCATTACTCCCGAAGCTCTTACCCAAATGACAAGAGGAAACTCCGAACATTTCATTCAGGCTGAAGAATCAGCTGAGATGAGTATAACAGAGTACCTGTCAGAAAACTATGAGATAGAAGCAGAATTGAACAAAGGGAAATACATAGCAGAATATAACCGTATGATCACTTATCCTGTTGGAGCTCATATATACTATGAAGGGAAGCTATATGAAATTATACGTTCCATTTCAGGATACAAAGCACCTGCCATAGCGGATTATTGGGAAGAATATACCCATCCGAATATTAATGTAGACTCCCTTCCCCCCTATTCACAATTCGCTACTTATAAAAAAGGCGATATTATACGATATAACGCAGTTGCCTATGTTTGTTTAGATGAAAACGGATACAAATTCAGAAACGTCAGAATACCTTCAGTCTCAGCATGGCTTGAGGCTGCTTTTGTTGAATGGGAACCGATAGAATACTCTTTATGGGACATAGTTCAATTTAACGGCACCTTTTACACCCTGATATCATCAGAAGGATTCGACAATATTAAAACTCCTGTAGAAGAAGACTGCTGGGGAGCCATAGCTGACTATGATTCAGATTACAACAAATATGAGTTAAATAGTCATGAGTATGTTGTGTATAAGGGCAAAGTCTTTTATCCGGAAATAGATGTGAATGCCGACATTCCTGAAATTGGCTGCAATTTGTCTTTACATGACCCTAGAAACTATAATCTCAAAAAGCACATGTTACGTTTGGCTGTTTATGAATTAACTAAACTTATTGCACCCAATAATGTAAGTGTTGTCAGATTAAAGGACTATGAAACTTCCATGAAGTGGTTAAGTGATGCAGCAAAACTAAAATTAAATCCTCAAATACCACGAAAACTTGCCGGAGACAAGCTAGAAGTAATGGATTGGCAGATGGCTACTTTTCAGACGAAGTATGATCCATATCAAAATCCGTGGCTCACTTAATAATCGAATTTGACTAATTTCATAAGTGACTCCAATCTCCTCTAAAAAAAACGAAGCAACAAAAGGTAACAATTAAAAGAACAGACAAAAGATTACACTTCAAACAAAAAGTAGAAAGAAAAAGAATTTATATTCAAAAAATGTATATCTTTGCACTTAATGAAGTTGGGGAGAAATCCAACTTTATTTTGAAATGTAATTAATACAGCGTTTCGTAACGTCTTGATTCTGAAAAAGGTGGTGCTTTAAAGAATAACAAAACAAGATGAGTATGTAACCCGTGTGCTGATATGGTACGGGCTTACTTACTCTGTTTTGTTAGGTCGGCACCACCATACCTTCAGAATCAGAGAAGTACGGTCCGTGCCTCTTTTTTTAAGAGGAAACTTAAAAACTATCAGTATGAAAATTCACACAGGAATGTTATTCGATTGTTTTCTTAAACACTCCCAAAATCAAAACAGCCAAAAGAAGTATAGTGACAACCTATTCTACCAGGATTGTTCCTATACAATAGAAGCAACATCTAAAGATAAAAAACTACTTTTGATTATAGGTTCCCATGATACAAAGCCTTAGCTTGTCCAGCAGTTAGACTTTATACTAATATATTTTAATTATACAATAGAGTTCTGTCGCAAAAAAATACATTTTCACTTTTAATTCTTGTTTTTTTGTCTAAATTTGCGAATAGCACAAACAAAAAAGTAGCTTTATATGACTCAAGACATTTCAGTACAACAATTCGAAAAGATATTCAGAACTCACTTTTCCCCTGTGAAGTTTTTTATATTTATGTTTCTTAAATCAGAAGCAGACGCAGAAGATCTTGCCCAAGAAGTATTTATAAAACTATGGACTAATTTTGAGGGATGGAAAGATAATGATGGAAAAGAAGGTTATATATATACTATAGCCAAAAATATAACACTTGACTTCATCAAACGCAAAAAAATAGAAGATGACTATCGGGAAGAACAAATACAGAAAAATTCTATAAATGGCCTGTATGGCTTTGCAGACCCATTGAATTCTATCTATTGTAACGAGATACGATTAATTATAAAAATGACTCTTGAACGTTTTCCAGAGTGCCGCAGAAAGATTTTTGAGATGAGCCGCTTGCACAATATGAGCAATAAAGAGATAGCCGCAGCCTTGAATATTCCAGTACGGACAGTTGAGCATCAGATATACTTGTCGCTTAAAAAATTAAGAAAAATCATTTTTATCTTATTTTTCTTGCATTTTTTTTAAGTAGTCGAAACGTTTCAGTCGTTATATATGAAAACCCGAAATTTAATATGATTATAATATGAAAAATTACTTCCACAAAATATTGTCTCTCTTCGTCGGATATAATTATTCGGAACAGACCAATCAGCTTTTTTACAGATGGCTAATTGATGATGAGCACGAAAAAGAGAAGGACGAAGCCTTACAAGAGCTCTTCCTTGAAGCAAAAAAAAAGGGAGATGTGCCCGACATAGAAAAAGCGCTCCAACGATGGAAAGAGAATAACAAGGTCACCCCTACTCTATCTCAACTACCTCAAAAGAAGAATAGAAAGTCTTTTATGTATTTGTGGCAATCAGTAGCAGCTGTATTACTCATAGTGTCTATTTCTACAGGGTATTTACTTTACAAGGAGAAAAAAAATGGTTCCGACCTTGTTCAACAATTCGCACCAATCACCCAAATGAAAACATTTTTTTTACCTGATGGAAGTCAGGTAAAAATGAATTCAAAAAGTATACTATTGTACCCCAAGCAATTTACCGGGGAGAGCCGTGACGTTTTTCTACTAGGTGAAGCCAATTTTGTAGTGAAACCAAATAAGAAGAAACCGTTTGTTGTTAAAACAGATGGCTTCCAGATTACAGCCTTGGGAACGGAGTTTAATGTATCTGCATATGCCGAGGACAAGAATATATGTACAACTCTGATAACAGGCAGTGTTCTAGTTGAATATGATAATCTAACAAAGCAGGTGTTGCTTCAGCCGACTCAACAGTTGGTATATAATAAAGAAAATCAGCAAGATATTCTAAACTATCCTGATATAGAGGATGTGACAGCTTGGCAAAAAGGTGAATTGGTATTTCGTCAGAAGACTATTATGGATATTATAGCGATACTGGAACGTAAATACAATTACGAATTCATTTATAATCTGCATAGTTTGAAAAATGACCGCTATAGTTTTAGGTTCAAAGATATGGCTCCATTATCAGAAGTTATGGATGTTATTGTCGATGTAGCTGGAAACTTAAGCTTCAAGATTCAAAATGACAAATGTTATGTTATGCAGAAATAGATAAAAGCATTGACATGAAAAATAAATGAGACGGAAAGGTATGTCGAATAATTAAAAACGAAGAAAGGAGGAATTATTATACTATTATAACGCACTGCCTAACCGGATTTTATATTAACCAATAGATAAGTAATACGACATGAAAAATTTGAGACACTTCTTTTTGCTCGCTGCGGCAATGATTGCAGGAGCTTTTATCACAAGTTGTAGTAATGAAGACTACACAGTAGAAACGCAGCAAGACACTCAACCAACTACTCGTAGCATCGATGCGACGAAAATACCCAAGTTGACTGCTTACATTGAGACCAACGACATTAATCCTTTAAATGCCGGTGAATACTATTTCACTGGTACAAATCCTCAGGAACAGGTGATTGACAATGTGATTCTGTTTGCTTCTAACATCCGAGGTACAGCAAATACTGTTCAATTATACCACAATGACAATCAAACCTATATATTAAACAATGCCAGTACTCTTATTGCCCCACTACAGGCAAAAGGTATCAAGGTATCTTTAGGATTGTTGGGAGATCACACAGGGGTAGGTTTTTGTAACCTAAGCCCAGCAATGGTTGAGAGTTTTGCACAGCAAATAGCAGCTTGTGTTACTAAATATAAGCTAGACGGCGTGGACTTCGATGATGAATACGCCAAATATTGGATGGCACCTGCCAATTTGCCAACACCGAGCACTACTATTTTCGGAAATCTTATCAAAAGAGTACGCCAATTACTACCTGGTAAGTTGATAACAGTGTTCCATTTTGGTGGCTATACTAATTTCGATGCTACTACGATGAATGCCATAAGCTACATGTGGCCTAACTTCGGCATTGACCAGAATCCTCCTGCTGGATTGGGGAACGGTAAATGGGCAAGAATGTCAATACATTGCACAAACCCTATTCCAAGTACAAGTCAAATTCAAAGCTGTGCAGCAAACTATAGCGGCTATGGTGCAATAATGATGTTCAACTTTAGGAATACGGACCACTCAGGCCTCATGAATAATTTCGCTTCAAAGGTATGGGGAGGGAAAACAGTTAGTTATACAGGTAATTCGTACACTAAGAACTATTAAACGTCATAAAGTATGTTGCAAAAAACACATCGTCAAGCGATCACTTTGTAGATAAGCGCTGTTGCGATGGATAGATTAAGACCAGGAGGAATAGATTCTTCTATTCAGAATATCTCATCATAGGTAATACTCCTGGTCTTTTTATATATTTTATCTCATTTTAATCAACCAAAGTAGTGAAAATAATAATTTTAGCCCATAGTATATATTAAAACACGACTTTTGGATGACAATATTGCCGAAAAATATATAAATATTGATTTTCTTGTTAGAATTAAAGATAGGAAAATGAGAATTTTTCATTATTCGAACCTTTTTCATGTCAGAAAAATAAAAAAATATTTCATTGAGATAACCCACTAAATATCAAACATTTATTACATATAATAATATACGAGTATCAATTATCAATTTGTATTAATCAGAAAAAATAACTATATATGTAAAAAAGTATTCGCAATAGAACATTTTCTATTACGGATATGAAATCGAAAAACTTTAAGATAGATAAGTATTGCGAGTAAAAAAGTTAACAAACTAATACTTAAGGTTAATGCTACACACTTATACATTGCAAAATGATAAAAAGGTAAAAGGAATAAGATTTGTGTTATTTTTCTGTATGTTTATGATACAAACTACGGCTTTTGCCCAGAATGGTGTACAAATTACTATTCAGAAAGAAAATGTTACTGTTATTGAAGCACTGAAAATAGTAGAGAAACAATCCAAATTTTCAGTCGGATATAATGATTCGCAATTGAATGATAAACCGGCTATCAACCTCAATTTGGCAAAAGTTGAATTAGAAAAAGCCCTCTCGATTATCCTAAAAGGAACAGGATTTACGTATGAAATTAAAGGAAGTTATATTAAAATTATCCCTCAAGCCAAAACTGTATCTACAACTACCAAACAGATAACTGGTAGGGTAGTTGACGAAAAAAATGAACCTCTGATAGGAGTCAATATTCAGGTAGAAGGCACAAATACTGGAGCTATTACTGATTTAAACGGTGAATATTCCATAAAAGCTCCTTTAAATAGTGTAGTTAGTTTTACCTATATTGGCTATACTTCGTCTTATATTAAAGTTACAGACAAGAATGTATATAACGTACAAATGTTTGCTAACGTAGAGGAACTCAAAGAAGTTGTCGTAACTGCATTGGGTATCAAAAGAGAACAAAAAGCGCTGAGTTACAATGTACAGCAAGTAAAATCGGACCAACTGACGGAAGTCAAAGACGCTAACTTTATCAACAGCCTGAATGGTAAGGCGGCAGGTGTTGTCATCAATAGCAGTTCCTCAGGTGTAGGCGGTGCCAGCAAGGTTGTGATGCGTGGTTCCAAGTCTATCGAACAAAGTAGTAATGCACTTTATGTAATCGATGGTATCCCAATGTTCAATTTTGGAGGAGGAGGCGGTATGGAAAATGGTTCTCAGGGAGTAACTGAAAGTATTGCCGACATTAATCCGGATGATATTGAGAGTATCTCGGTGCTAACTGGAGCCGCCGCTGCTGCCCTTTACGGTAGCAATGCAGCCAACGGAGCTATCGTAATCAATACTAAACGTGGTAAAGTCGGTAAATTGCAGGTATCCGTATCTAGTAATACGGATTTTTCAAAACCGTTTGTGTTGCCGCATTTTCAAAATCGTTATGGTACAGGTAGTAGAGGGAAAGCAGATGGTTCCACGACTTTGAGCTGGGGGGCGTTATTGAATGACGCTTCCCGTAGAGGTTACGAACCAAGTGATTTTTTCGACACAGGGACTACCTATACCAATTCGGTAACGCTTTCCACAGGTACGGATAAAAATCAGACCTTCTTTTCTGCCGCATCGGTAAACTCAGAAGGTATTGTACCTAATAACCGTTACAACCGTTTTAATTTCACCTTTCGTAACACTACGAATTTTTTAAACGATAGAATGAAACTGGATGTAGGCGCAAGCTACATTATCCAAAATGACCGCAATATGACAAATCAAGGAGCCTATTCCAATCCGATAGTCCCTGTTTACTTGTTTCCGCGCGGTGATGATTTCAGCCTGGTCAAAGTGTTCGAACGTTGGGACCCCGCGCGTAAAATCAAAACGATGTACTGGCCGCAGGGTGGGGGCGACCTTCGTATGCAGAATCCATACTGGATTGCATATCGCAATTTGCGTACTAATTACAAAAAGCGTTACATGTTGTCCGCTTCACTCAGCTATGATATAACAAACTGGTTGAATATCTCTGGGCGTGTCCGGGTAGATAATTCCAGTACCAAATCCGAGCAAAAGCTATACGCAAGTTCTAATACTACGCTCACCGAAGGTAGCAGCCAGGGATTTTATTCTATTGGTAAACCTGACGAATCGCAGGTATATGCTGATGTTCTGGCGAACCTCAACAAACGTTTCGGGGATTTTTCACTTGTAGTGAATGTCGGAGCAAGTATAGTAGATAATAAATATGATGAATTGAGCTACCGTGGTCCGATTCGCGCGAATGGAATTCCGAACGTATTCAATGTATTCGATCTCGACAATACACAAAAGAAAGCACGTCAAGACGAATGGGAGGAACAAACACAATCCATTTTTGCCAGTGCTGAATTAGGATGGAAGAGTATGCTTTATCTTACGCTAACAGGACGTAATGACTGGGCATCGCAATTAGCAAATTCTTCTTCCACCTGCTTTTTCTATCCGTCGGTAGGACTTTCAGCAGTTATCTCTGAGATGGTGAAGTTACCCTCCGCAATCGACTACTTGAAAGTACGAGGCTCATTCAGTTCAGTGGGTATGCCTTACCCTCGTAACCTGACATCACCGACCTATGAATATGACGAAACGACCCAGACATGGAAGCCCAAAACTCACTATCCTATCGGCGATCTTAAACCTGAACGTACTGATTCATGGGAATTAGGACTTGATATGCGTTTGTTCAAGGACTTCAACTTTGGTTTGTCCTGGTATCTGGCAAATACATTCAACCAAACTTTTGACCCGAAAATTTCCGTATCTTCTGGGTATACGACTATCTATTTACAAACGGGATATGTACGGAATCAGGGAGTCGAATTGTCACTAGGCTACGGACATACCTGGAAAAAAGACTTTCGTTGGCAAACAAACTTCACACTTAGTCACAACAAAAACAAAATAATAGAACTGGTAAAAGACTATATACATCCTGAAACAGGTGAGCCCATTAATAAAGGTCGATTGGATGTCGGAGGATTGGGCAAAGCGAGATTCATCCTGAAAACCGGGGGCTCGTTAGGTGATCTCTATACGCAATCCGACTTGAAACGCGATGACAATGGAATGGTGGAAATTTCCCCTGCAGGCTCATTAATAACAGTTAATAACTTACCTGACATTAAACTCGGCAGTGTTTTTCCTAAGTGTAATTTAGCTTGGAGTAATCAGTTCTTATGGAAGGGATTCAGTATTAGTGCATTACTCAGCGCACGTATAGGAGGCATCGTTTATTCTGCTACAGCAGCCGCTATGGACCAATATGGCGTGTCCGAAAGATCGGCAATAGCTCGTGATAATGGTGGTATGCTGGTCAACGGACGTAATAGAGTAGATGCACAGACATGGTACACTGCTATCGGGTCACAAAGTGGATTGCCACAATATTATACTTACAGTGCCACTAATGTTCGATTACAGGAAGCAACCATTGGCTACACCTTCCCACGCAAATGGTTGCATAATGTATGCGACATTCAATTGTCTGTCGTGGGACGCAACCTTTGGATGATTTACAACAAAGCCCCCTTTGATCCCGAAGCCGTTGCCACAACGGGCAATTACTACCAAGGAATCGACTTTTTCATGCTGCCGAGTACACGCAACATCGGTTTGAATGTGAAAATCAACTTTTAACAGGTAAAAAACAGTTATTATGAAACATATAACATCTATCATAAAGTTGCTCACACTTGCTCTACTGCTTATAGTCGGATATGCTTGTACGGACAACTTTGATAAAATCAACCAAAAAGACTATCAAGTGGATAAAGAAGAGCTGGGACGCGAAGGGTATAACGTCGGTGCCAGTCTCAAAGGATTACAAGGACTAGTTATTCCTACGGAAGAACATCTTTATCAATTTGTTGAAGCACTTGGAACAGGTGCATTTGCTGGTTACATTGGTTGTACAGTAGAGTGGACAGCAAAATTTGAAACCTACAACCCGCCCATTGATTGGCAAGAAGCACCATTTTCCGACCTCATCACACGTACCTATCCCTTCTATCGAGACCTGCTCGATGAGACAGACGATCCAATCGCACTCGCATTGGGTAAATTGTTGCGCGTAACTATCATGCAACGGGTAACTGATATGTATGGGCCTATTCCCTATTCCAAAATCATCTCCAAGACAGGTGAAGTTTCGCTTACTGTATCCTATGACTCACAGGAAGAGGTTTATAAGCAGATGTTCAAAGAATTGGATGAAGTGAGTGACGTACTCAAAGAAAACCTCAACTTGAGCGCAGAAGCTTTTCGTAAATTCGATGACGTGTATCAGGGCGACCTATCCAAATGGCTCAAATTTGCCAATTCACTCAAATTACGCATGGCAATGCGCCTGACCTACGTGCCAGAGATGAAGGAAGAAGTTCAGCGGATAGCTGAAGAAGCTGTAGCAGCAGGTGTTATTACACAAAACATTGACAATGCATTCTTGAAGGTGGAAGAAAATCGAGCTGCTATGATTTTTAATGATTGGAATGACCAGCGTGTAGGAGCTGATATTATCTCGTACATGAACGGTTATAAAGATTCGCGACGGGAGAAGATGTTCACTACTGTCAAAATGACTGTATATGATGAAAACTTCCAACCTCAGGAAATAGACGGATATGCAGGCATTCGCATCGGAATTGATGTAACAACCAAAGATGACATAATAGGAGTATACAGCAAACCGATCATAACAAGCACTAGTCCTTATATGTGGATGAACTCTGCCGAAATAACCTTCCTGCGTGCCGAAGGCGCTTTACGCGGTTGGAATATGGGAGGTGATGCCAAGACATTGTATAATCAGGCGATAACTCTCTCCTTTGAACAACACGGAGTATCGGGTGTCGAAGCATATACGACAGATATGACTAATATACCAGAGGCGTACAGCGATCCAACCTTCACTTATACTGATTGGGAAGGACCAAGAAGTACCATAACCATTGCATGGGAAGACGGTGATGAAAATTTTGAGCGAAATCTTGAGCGAATTATCACCCAGAAATGGATTGCCAATTTTCCACTCGGTGTCGAGGCATGGAGCGAATTCCGCCGTACAGGCTATCCACACCTTATACCAGTGATAGAGAACAAGAGTGGCGGCAGCATCAATTCTAACCACATGATACGTCGTTTATGGTATCCTCCTACCGAGTATACAGAGAATCTCCAGAACATCAACCAAGCGATAGGCATGTTGGGAGGCCCCGATAATGGAGGGACAAGGTTGTGGTGGGATAAGAAACCCTACTCCAATCCATGAGAGAGTTATAAATGTGAACAATACGAATAAAATAGAAATAGTATGAAAACAATTATGAATAAACTACTCAGGTATGGTTTGTTGCTAATAATCCTTGTTTTGCCTACGGCATGCAATGACTGGAATGGACCGGAACCTGTAAATCTCGATATCAACAGTGCCAAAGACCAAAATCCAGAATTATGGGCACGTTATATGAAAGTATTACATACTTATAAACAGAGCAAGCATTATATAACTTACGCACGCTTTGATAACTCTATAGAGGAACCGGTAAATGAAGGAAGCTATCTCCGCTCATTGCCCGACTCCCTAGATATTGTAACTCTAAGCAGTCCCGACAAGATATCCGATTATGATCTGGAAGATATTCCTCTATTGCAGGAAAAAAGTATTCGTGTACTTTATCTCATAGACTTTACTGCCCAAGAGACTACATTCACTGATATTGCGGCTTGGGGTATCTGGTTGGACAAAGCCGTAGCTACAGTAAACGAACTTAAGTTAGATGGTTTCGCCTTTACCGGAACACCGCTTTATAGCGGAACGGATGCTGAATTGGCGGCACATAAAGAGAAATCACGACTGATGGTTTCCAAACTCTCTGCTGCGGCTGGGCAAAATAAGTTACTGGTGTTGGAAGGAAATCCTGCTTTTGTTGATGATGTAGACCTTGACAAATTGAATTATGTAGTGTTGAATACTGCTGACCTGACTAATGTCACTGACTTAAAACTACAAATTGCAGGAGTTCTGGCTAACGATAAATTACCTAAAGATAAATTATTGCTTGCTGCCCGAATAGGTGAACAGATGACTAACGAAACTAGCATAAAACAAGATGCCGTAACTCTAATGACTGACCGTGTAGCCTCACTCGGTCTATTGGGAGGATTGGGAATTTACGCTATAGGCGGAGATTATTACAGTTCGAAAATGAATTATGAAATTACGCGAACGGCTATTCAGCAAATGAATCCATCGAAGTAAAAAAAATAATTATGAGAAGAAATTTTATCATATATATTACATTCTTGCTGTTATTAACAGTGGGGATGACAGGGTGTACCGAAGAGTCAATTTCCATGGACTCAGCCAAACTGCCCGATGAAACGATGATCGATAATACGTCTGGAGTACTGCGTAGTGTAAATACGTTGACTAACAAAGTAGTTGTCGACCTGACAGAAGGTGATCATTCCACTACTGAAGAAATCTATTATTTGTTATCGCAACCTGCTAAGACTGGACTTACGGTAACTGCAATTGTAGATGAAATGCTTGTGGAAGATTATAATAAGGCAAACAATACTAAACTAAATGCTTTGCCTGTTGAAAATGTAACGTTTGAGGGAGATGGCACATTCTCTATAGCTGTAGGGAAACAGGAGTCCGCTATAATCAGATTTACCATTTCGACAGACGGATTAAATTTCAATACTCCGTACTTGTTACCAATAACTGTAACACAAATGCCTACTGGGATACAGGGACAAACTGTCAAGAATATACTCTACTATGCAGTCAGCATTAGAAAGAAAATAACGACATGCAGTCCATCTAATCCATATGAACAGATAGATATACCACCAATGTTGCCCGATGCACTCGTAATATTCTATGTAAATACCTCGACCTACCAACCTCTTATTGCTGATATATATGGTATTAGAAAAACTAATCAAACAGACTTCACTGCAGCACTGTATAATATTGGCAGTATAGTGAACCTGCGTACCACAACGGTAGATTACGATCCAATGAATCGAAGAGCCTTGCTCAGTCTGAGCAGTGACATGCGCGACGTACTGGAACAAGCCGACAAATTCATCCGTCCACTTCAAGAACATGGACGCAAAGTATGCCTTTGTGTTGAAGGTGGGGGTAAAGGACTTGGTTTCTGTAATATGGCCGATGGACAAATTGCCGATTTTACTCAACAGGTGAAAGATGTAATAGAACTTTACGGTCTGGATGGAGTGAATCTACGTGATGAAGGGAGCGCTTATGGTAAACAAGGCATGCCCGCAGTGAACACCACTTCCTATCCTAAACTCATTAAAGCTCTGCGTGAGGCCCTTCCTGACAAGATGCTCACTCTTGTTGATAAAGACGAGCCTACCGAGTATTTTTATGATGTGAATCGGTGCGGAGGTGTTGAAGTAGGTAGATACATAGACTATGCCTGGCACACTTATGACGACATAAAAGAACTTGTCCAGATTATAGAGCCATGGGAAACAGATCACACTTACAGCGAATATACTCGTAAACCCATCGCTGGGCTGAGCCCAGAACATTATGGAAGTCTGACCGTACCTTTATATGATCATAGTAACACTTTAAGTGCTAGTTCAATTCGTAGAGTGATGGAATGGAAAAAAGAGAAGCACAAGAAGAATAACCTTATTGTATATGCATTTGATCTAACTGCAAATGAGCAAAATAATTATGAAGGTATGGTGGGAAACGATGCGTTAAACTACATAAATGCTATGATGGATGACGGTTCGTATTGGGGGCAATCAACTGCTCCCCCTTATGATTGGGGAATTATTTATGGTGATTATTCTTATAATTATGCCCCGTTGGATTGGATACTTGAGGCAACCTATAATGTATATTCAAAAGGATGGGTACGTCCCGCAGGAATGTAAAACCCTATATTCAATAATTCTGATTATTAAAAAACAAGAATACCATGAAAATAGAAAAAAATCATCAAGGCTTTCTATCACTTACCACTCTTATAGGTTGGAGTATGGCTCTCCTATTATCAGTGTTGGCTTGTGATAACAAAGATTATAGCAAGGACTCTCCTTTCGACAATAGCGTATATATTGATGCAGCAAAAGTGAAAGATATAGCTCATTTTACTTTTAATAATGTCAAACAGACAGGAGAACAACAAATATCAGCAGTATTAGCATACCCTGCCGAACAAGATATCAGTGTCAAATTTCAGGTAGATGCTTCTTTGGCAAGCCACTACAACGCACGCTTAGGGAATAATTATGCTGTATTGGATTCTAAATTTTATAAGTTTTCTGCGCAAGATGTTATTATTCACGCAGGAAAAGTCACTTCAGAAATAGTCACTATTAACTTCTCAAATTTAACAGAACTGGAGATTGATGCAACCTACTTGTTACCTGTTAGTATCAAACAGGCTTCGGGCGGTATGGATATGCTGGACGGTTCAAAAACTATTTGCTATATCGTGCGTCGTTCCAGTGCTATTACCACGGCTGTCAGTCTTGTGGACAACTACTTCGAAGTACCGGGATTCGAAGCTGGCAGCCCCACCGCTGATGTAGTAAACGGTTTGAAGCAACTTACTTTTGAAGCTGTTATAAGAGTAAACAAATTCGATCCCTTGACTGATATTTCTACCATAATGGGTATCGAGCAATACTGTTTATTCCGTTTCGGCGATTCGGGTTTCCCACGACAGCAATTACAGTTTGCTGCCAATGAGGTCAAGTTTCCAAAGGCGGATGATGCGAAATATCTGCAACCGGGTGAATGGTACCACGTAGCAGTAACATACGACACAGAAACAAAAATTGCTGTTATTTATGTTGATGGTAAAGAGCAAAGCCGTATTGAAAATTACGGAACTGGGGAGGCTATTAATTTGGGCAAACAGAAGAAAGGAGATTTCATGTTTAAAATAGGACACTCCTATGGTGAACGTGATGATATGACACGTCAACTGAATGGTGAAATCTGCGAAGTACGCATATGGAATGTAATACGTTCACAAGAAGAAGTTTACAAGAATATGTATGATATCGTACCTACAACTCCCGGTCTGAAAGCTTACTGGAAGTTCAACGAAGGTAAAGGAAACAATACAGCTAAAGATTTTACAGGCAATGGAAATGATGCTATTGCTTATACCGACGCTGTGTGGCCAGCAGGGATTGAAGTCCCTCAAAAAAATAAAGAGTAAGATCGAAGGTGTCTCCAAACAGGGTTAAAAAGCCTGAATATAAAAATCATCCTTGCAACTCATGAAGTAAGGATGATTTTTTTGTAGATTCTTTTAAAAAAAAGTGCCTTAAAATGGTATTTTTTATTGTTTTTTTTGTAACCTAAATGACATTGAGAATATGACCACAAAAGAAGGCAATACCATAACCATAATCAATTACTCGACAGGTGCCGTTTCGGTCGGTAATAATAATCACATTGTTACCAATGTTGATCTTCAAAATCTTGACAACGAAGTAAATAAGTTACTAAAGCAATTACAGGAAAATCATGATGATCGCCTAGAAGCGATTAAAGCAGATATTGAGGCCATGAAGGCTGCGATCAAAAGCAAAGATGAGAAAAAAAACACAGGCACGTTTTGAGAAGATAAAGGGCTATGGTGGGCTTGTGCTGGATTTTGCGAAAACAATTGCGTCTTTTCTTTCATTAGCTTGATTGATTTACCCACAGAAAAAAAACGAATAAAAGTAATTGAGAATACTCAATTACTTTTTAATCATCACATACTTTTTTGTCTAATAACTTTCCACTTAAATATCTTATTTACTTAATATTCTGCAATTTGAGCAGCCCCCATCCCACTCATATGTTTTATTACCTCAAATACAACTAAATGTATTGTCATTTTTCTTGAAAGATGATATTTTGCATGCTTATGAGAAAAATAGTACAATGTACTTTGATTTCTCGAAATTTATATCCACCTTTGCAATGCATTACAAAATATTATCAATAATAAGTCTAGGAATCCCTTAGTTGTCGTCAACTACTAGTGTTTAATGCTTGTAGTTTTATGATAGTACGGCTCTGTGTTTCCCGTGTGGTAGGTTAATTACCCCACTATATCCTAGGCTTCGGCGATAGTTTGTAATGCAGCGGGTCACCAGAGTCGTATTTTTATTTCAGACTCACTATTACGTTTTGAGAATACGAACATGTAAAAGGTTTATTTCTTATATCTATTGCTCCATTTTACCTATGATTTCTCGTCAAGAATGACAGTTTTTTTAGCAGATCATAAAAAATAGTTTTTAAATAAATAAAGATACACTTTATGTTGGTTTTATCAGAAATTATGCGTAATTTTGTATTGCATTACTTATCTATCATGCCGACTGAAAGCCTAGTGACTTTTAGTCGTAAATGACTACAAGTGTATTTGATACACTTGTAGTTTCGTGATACTACGGTTCTGTCCCCCGTGTGGAAAGTTAATGCCTCCACTGTACGCTAGGCTTCGGCAAATAGGTATGTAATGCAACGGGTCAGCAGAGCCGTTTATTTTTTAACACTTTAGATTTGCATAGAAATACATCCCTATAGGGATAACCAATTTCTACGAGAAATTATAATATTCCTGTTTTAGCCAAAAATAATATCTTTTCCATGATGTCTTGAGTCAAAACCACTATTGTTTATTCATCTTTCCTTGATCAAAAACCTTATTCTATCATCTACCATTTGTCACAAATTAAGACCATATTAATAAATAAGACTATTTACAAACATAAAAAACGTAATTTATATTGGAATTATCGGACGATATGCGTACATTTGCAACGCATTACAAACCGTTTGTCGATTAATGACCTAGGCGTCCTTAGTCGTAGACGACTACGAACGTATTTTTAATATGTTCGTAGTTTCGTGATATTACGGTTCTGTCCCCCGTGTGGAAAGTTAATGCCTCCACTGTACGCTAGGCTTCGGCAAATAGGTATGTAATGCAACGGGTCAGCAGAGCCGTATTTTTTTATACTTTAATTGCTCATAGAAGAAGGTTTCATTTCGTAAAAGAGAACATTCCAGATATCTCGTAAATCATATTTTCGCTTCCTTTCTTGTTATTTCAAAATTTTCTTAATAACTTGCTACTGTGATTCTTCAAAATCCGTTGAAGACATAATTATTCAAAGCGTAGTAACCAAAAACAATTATGTCTTCGGGAAGGAAGAATACTATTCTCCTTAAAACTCAAAATGTAAAACAAACCCTTAAACTCATGAGACACTTAATGATTATTATTTTTCTATTCTTTTATACCAGACCTTCGGTTGCCCAATTGCCAATACCCACTCCGGAAAAGATACAGAGCACTCAAGGAACATTCCATTTAAAAGATAAATATCCCACAGTGTATGTTGTAGATAAGTCAGCTCCCTACCTTGAACTTTTTCAAAAGGAAGTATTACATACAACATCTATACGGTTATCAAACCAAAAACAGAAAGCGACAATTAGCTTCATTAGTGACTCTTCCCTGCCTTCTGAAAGTTACAAGATCAATATTACACAAAAGCACATAGAAATACATGCCAAAGATAAAGGAGGTTTTATTTATGCCGTACAGACCCTGCGACAGTGGGTAAGTATGGAGCAAGGACATCCAACATTCGCCTGTGCTGACATTACAGATAGCCCCCGTTTAAATTGGCGATGTTTCATGCTGGATTCCGGAAGACAGTTCCAAAAAGTACCGACCATCAAAAAATATATTGATATGGCTTCTTTACTGAAGATGAATCGTTTCCATTGGCATCTCACCGAAGGTTTAGGCTGGCGCATTGAAATCAAACGCTATCCAGAGTTGACTCGAACCGGAGCCTTTGTAGGAAAAGGTACCGAACAACAAGGCTACTATTCTCAGGAAGATATAAGAGAAATAGTAAAATATGCTGTTGATCGGAATATCACCATTGTCCCCGAAATAGACATGCCCGGACATGCCGAAGCCGCACTATCTGCCTACCCCGAATTAGGATGTTTCGGTACACCAATAGAAGTTCCGGAAAATGGATTTACTCAAAACATATTTTGTGCAGGAAAAGAAAACACAATCGCTTTTCTAAAAAATGTACTAGATGAGGTGTGTGAACTTTTTCCATCCACATATATCCATTTAGGTGGTGACGAGGCCCTAAAAGGAAACTGGGATAAGTGCCCCGATTGTCAGCAGACTATCAAAAAGGAAAAACTAAAAGGTAGCCATGATCTTCAATTATGGTTTTCATCTCAAATGGCAGATTATCTGAAAGCCAAAGGAAGAAAAGCTATCTTTTGGGGAGATATAGTTTATGAAGACGGCTATCCATTACCGGACAACATAGTTATACAATGGTGGAACTGGCGCGGACATAAGGATTTAGCTTTAAAAAATGCTATACGAAATGGCTATCCAGTCATCTGTAGTACGAATTGCTATATGTATCTTAATTTTCCGGTTACTCCCTGGAAAGGATATGATAAAAACCGCACTTTCGACTTAAAAGATGTTTATCTGCATAATCCTTCATACAAAACGGAAGAAAATCCATTGATAATAGGTATGACTTGTGCACTTTGGACGGATTATGGAGTAACAGAAAATATGATAGACAATCGCTTGTTTCCTCGTATACTGGCAATAGCCGAACAAATGTGGTACAAAGGCGAGCTATGTAGTTTCGATACATTCTACAACAATGTATTACAGAAAAAGAACTGGTTTAATAACCAAGGCTTTCAGTTCGGACCGGCACTTAAATAAAATACAGATAATAATTATCAATGGAATTAAAAAAATATACTACCATGAAGACTATGAATTTAATAATTGGAAGTACATATTACGAGGGAAGCTTTACTCATACTTTTACCCCCTGTGTAATTTATTGCTCCATATCAAAAATGGCAAAATAAGAAAGACCATCTTGTGTTACGAGAAATTATCAACAAATTAAATTAGATAGGAAGAATATATTTTTCCGTAAAAATAAAAAGTCCCTGGTTCGGAGGCTGGCTATCCGAAGTTGGTAGTAATAATTCTCCTATTACGCTCGCCCTTATGTAATGAAGTTCCGATGGAGTTAGTTTCATCGAAAACTCATCTATTTTTATAAATATCGAAATATTCTTGATTGTGCTTCTTCTGTTTTTAAATGAATAAAATTCATCAATTCATTTTCGGTCAATCCTGAAATTACAGGATAAACAGATGCACTTTTAATCGGGTAATTGATAAATTTGGCTATACAAGCCCTATGCTGACCGTTTGTTATAATAAACTTAGTGCCGACCTGGCGTAACATTATCCTATCAAAACTATCTTCCAGCAACGATTTATCTATGAATCTTTTCAAATCATCCAAAGTGTGATTCAGGTGGATAATGCTTGAAGGACGTTTCAAATCCCTCAAATGTTCAATCCATACTTTCCCATTATAGGCAAAGCCATAAGAAAGTCCTACTATATCTTTTGGATCGACCTGCATCTCAACCAAAGTCCCCTCTCCTAATCGTCCATGAACCAATTCACAATCCAAATTAGGAACATAGTGATAATGCCATTCTTCGTCCTCAATTAGTAAGCCACTTACCTGCCTCAACCATTCTAAGCTCGTCTGACTATAATTATTCAACTTTCTCTATCTTTAGTTTATTGTAAATCTTTGTTATTTATGCAAATCTAAAAACAAGCCATTCATATTCACACTTAACACCAAGTGACAAAAGCCCTAAAAAAGCAAAGATGTACCACTGCAAAGATAATGCATATTAATCGATCTTACCTCAATTCTGTTGAACAAAAAAATCATGTTCATTAGAAATTATTATTAAAACAAGCTTAAAGAAATTATGGAAAAGAAAAAACTTACATCAGCTAACGATTGTCCTATTGCGGACAACCAGAATAGCCAAACAGCCGGACAGCATGGACCGATGATGGTACAAGATCCATGGTTCATGGAAAAATTAGCTCACTTTGACCGTGAGGTAACTCCAGAAAGGTGTATGCATGCCAAAGGTTCGGGTGCTTTTGGAAAGCGATGAAATGGGAGACCGATGCAAAAATGGACAAAGAAAGGGTGATCGATGTTCCTGTGAACGGAGATATCTATGTTTTCAAATGCAAGAACTACGGTAATTTTTGGCTTTCGGGAGTCCTGGAAGACGACAAGGATGTCAGCATAGACGATATAATGTGGGAGTATGCTATCGGTGAATGGAGCAGTGTTGAAGTTAAAAAAAACGTAATGACTGTCATCTTGTCTCCCAACGACAACAATCACAGTCGTCTTTTGAAAGTAACGTCAACAGTTGGTGATATGTTCTCTTATTTCACGTTCAGACAGGCAGGAAAAGAGAATTAGTAAAAAATCAAGTCTTCAGAAAAAAACTCTGAAGACTTGATTATATCACACATATGTCACTGGTTCTCTCGCACATATCTCGCACGTCAATGAAAAAATATTATGCTTTCTATGGTCCTGCGAGTATGGCAGGCCTAAGTGTTAGTGATATGAAAAACCCTGTATTGTCCCCTTTTTTAACACTCCGTCCGACAGATAAAAAATCCCTGTCGGATACGTGTAAATATCGAATATGAACCACACGCAAATTCAACGCACAAAAAGTTTTTTCAAATAGGATGTAAACTCTTTCACTTTCAGATTTTTAATCTGAATGCCGTTCTTAAAACAAAACAATAGCCAGAATACGACAAAGCAATTATTATAAATATCTTTAAGATCGAAGACAAAAAGAGGTTTTAAGTAAATATAATCCAATTCTCCATTGGTACGAAAGTTGCCAATCAACCAACATATAATTCCTGAAATCTGAAAAACAACAGCAATGTCCAACAAGCGGGTCTTTTGAAACTTGTTCCGGAGAAAAGAGTAAAATGATATTATAAGACATTCTGCCGGCAGAATGATCATCAAGTGTATAACAAACCCAATTGTCAAATTATAATTCTTATATAGAAGTGAACCGATGTAGCTGTTTTTATTATTGAATGTAGGATGAAATTCCAGCAAACCGGGAATAATATTGAAATGACTTTCTAAAAAATAGATATTTATTACCCATTTTATTACTTGGTCTAACAGAACAAGCAGCAGAATATAGCCAGTGATATGTCTATATGAGCATTGTGTCATAAATAAGGTGTTTATATTTTCATTATTTTTTTAGTTGCCCTATACTGCCTGTCCACAAAGATACAGATAGTCCACATAAAAGCAATAATAAATCATATATTTTTCTTCCAGACTTTTAGATAATATTTTCTCCTTTATAATTCAAAACTATAACATCTGATTTATAGTCCTTTTTAACAAGAAAGAAGATGTTTTCGGCTTTCCAAGAAACATATAATCCTCTTTCATAATATGCATTTATCTTTTTCTGAACAGAACACACATCCTGATGTATGATAAAATAAAAGCCACATGAGTACATCATCTTATCTAAAAGGAAATTGAGTTTAAACAAGTTCCAATAGAACAAAGGGCGACTAAGCTTAAGATCCATATTGAGTTCTATGAGAGTTTTTTGAGGTAAGGAATCAACTTGTCCAGTTTGCTCCATTATCAAAGTTGAATTAACGGAGCACAAAGAAGATAGTCCTGCCATCAACTTCCGAACCATATTTTTTTTCTCAGGGGTCACTGCAAAACTTTGAACAGCCTCAGAAGAAGGAAGGAATAGTTCTGTACTACAATAATCGCCTGTAATCTTTCTATATCGAACTGTAAGCTGTGATACAAATTTTTCGTGCGCCAATTCGGAAGCACCCTCATCAATAGTATTATAAAACTGACGAGGTATCATATTTATAGCTTCGATCAATGTTTGAATCGTCTTATTCATTGTTCCAAATCTGAATATCTTTGAATGAATTAATTGAGTGGTTCAAGCAATACTTGTATTTATCCGATTAAAATTTAAACAGATTAATTACATCTACTGTTCATCCTGAAAGTAATTATTTTAGGCACAAAAATAAGAATAATAACTGAGATATAGAAAAAGATTAAACAGAATTAAATAATAATCAGACAACTTTCGACGATCTAAGATTTGGTAAATCACCCCATTGTTTTCAATATAAAAGAACATGTCCAACAGATACTACAGAATGGGGAAATTACCCTTTTACTAATCAAGTACTAGCCAGTTTCTTTTTTTATTTCGCTCTCCCCTACCTGTATTTATATTTTCCCCTTTTTTAATACAATATAATACCCTGTTATGGGTATTGAATAAGAAAGCCATATACAGTAATTTTGCAGCCAGTTCACAAATGAGGTAGAATGGGCAATCAAGGAGTTCAAAGCTTTTATTTGCTACTGGCGCTACTATTAGTACCGGCTTTGCTATCCGCCCAACAGGCCATCAGGGTCAGCGGGCGTATAACGGGCATGTCCGGAACCGGAGAGATAGAAGCATTGCCTTATACCAACGTCACAATCTTAACAGCCAAGGATTCTATATTCATCAAAGGTACTGCCAGTGACCTTGATGGAAATTTCAGGCTCTCCCTTACTCCAAAATCCAGAAAGGACTATCTGCTCAAAATTTCCTATATAGGTATGAAGTCTGTCTACCTGCCTATCAATAAAAACAAGGCAACCGCTAACCTGGGGGACATCTGCCTGACCGAAGGCATGGAACTTGCCGAGGTGACGGTTACTGCACCGTTGAAAGCCATTGAGCAAGTGGGAGACACGACAGTGATCAATGCTGCCGCCTATCACACGCCGGAAGGTTCGTATCTGGAAGAACTGGTAAAGCGCATCCCCGGTCTGGAATATGAACGTAAAACCAAGTCTTTGACCTACAACGGTCTGCCCATCAACGAAATCAATATCAATGGTGAATCGTACTTCTCCGGTAACAACAGCATGGCACTTGAGAATCTGCCTGTGGAAGTCATCAGCAAGATTAAGGTATATAACAAAAAGAGTGAACTGGAGAAGATTACCGGTGTAGATACCGGTAAAGAGAATTTTGTGCTCGACCTGCAAACGCCCGCCAAATTCGACGGGATGCTGACAGGTAACGGTGAAGCGGGACAGGGAAACCACCGGAAGAAAGACTATACGTTTATAGGCAACTATTTCAAACAGAGCGGCGAGAACGCCACCGTCATTGCCCGGTCATCAAACAAAAACCAACAAACCGACTATAAAGATAATATACAAAGCAATATCGCCACAAATTTCACCAAGAAATTCGGCAAAAAGTTCATCCTCACGGGTAACGCGATATACAATAACCACAAACAAGGTGACCGGTCAACCGCTTATAACGAACAGTATCTGACTACCGGTAACCAGTATCAGGCATCTGTCGGAAACAGTATCAACGGAAACAAGATGGCGAGTGCCATACTGGGCATACGCTGGCAAATCGACAAAAAGACCTGGCTCAACCTGAACGGGAGCTTTAATTACAACCGAAATGAAAATACGAACGACAGCCGCCAGGCGACCTTCAACGCCAATCCGAACGTGGATGCCAAAGACCCTTTCGCCAACATAGCGGATATTCCGCACGACACACGGCTCAACGAAAACACCCTGCAAACCCTTGCCCTCGGCAAGCGCCATCAATACGAAGTGAACGCTGATGTGACCCGGTTGTTGAATGAAAAAGGGACCAGCGTCAGCCTTACCCTACGATACAATGGCGGAAACGGTAACAACGACAACTTCACCTTTTCATCAACTACTTACTACCAACTACAGACTACCACCGGAACCGATTCGTTACTCTACCGAAACCAGTATAATACCAGCCCTTCCCGTGACCGTAACCAAAGTTCCGGATTGCTGCTGACGCACCCCCTGGCAAAAAAGCTACGTTTACAGCTCTCATACAATCTAAATTATACGAAACAGAATAGTGACCGCAACAGCTACGACCTCTCCCGTCTGACAGAAGAGGGCAGCAAAAGCATCGGCTTTCTGCCTGACGGTTACGAAACCGGCTATACCGACAGCCTAAGCAACCGGAGCCACAGCCGAACTCTCAGCCATGAGGTTGCTGTGCGTATGAACTACAACGATAAGACCTGGGACATTAACACCGGCATCTCCATACAGCAGGAGAAACGGAGTATCGATCAAAAAAACGGGTTACTGCGAGCTGACACCGCAATGCGCAACTTCAATGTACAGCCATCTGTCAAGATTGTCTGGAAGAATAAGAAAACCCGCATACAATTCATGTACAACGGCAGCACCCGGCAACCTCTCCTATCCAGCCTCTTGTCACTCACCGACAACAGCAATCCGTTGAACATCAGTCGTGGAAACCCGGACTTAAAACCAGCATACAACCAAATTATTCGCCTCGATGCCCAAAACACGGACAAAGGGATATTTGCAAACCTCAACTGGCGTAACGAGTTCAACAGCCAAATCCGGGGTGTGGCCTACAACCCCACCACCGGGGGACGTGAAACCTACCCTGTGAACATCAACGGCAACTGGAATGCCGACTTCCGGCTACGTTACCAGAAACGCATCAAACTGTTTAACCTCTCGGCAAGCACCGGAGCCGGCTACGGTCAGAATGTAACGCTGATCAACGAAGGCCAGAACGCAAATCCCGGCCGAAGCGTTACTCGTACCGACCGGTACAGCGGGAGTTTGCGTCTGGCATACCTGCCCAAATGGGGAAATGTCGAACTGAATGCCGACTGGCGTTACCAGCACGCCGCCAACTCACTGCATGAAACCGAGATCTACACCCGTAATTATACCTTCGGTCTGGACGCATATACCGAACTGCCCGGTAATCTCCGGTTGAAGACTGACGCCGCCTACTCTTTCCGGAACGGCACCAATATTGAAAAGCGAGCCGACGATCAGATTCTTTGGAATGCCGGTATCTCCTGGCGCTTTCTAAAAAAGAAACAAGCTGAAATTTCCGCTTACTGGACCGATATTTTAAGCGATAAAAAAGATTTTAATAGAAGCACTACCGCTAACGGCTTTTCAGAGACGCACACCCGGCAAACCGGAAGCTATTTTATCGTGTCCCTGAAATACAACTTCAATCAAAGCCTGCATAAATAGTTCATTAATAAATCTTTAAAAAGAGAAAAGGACAAGCATTTGACCCAAAAGCGAATGTTGTTCTTTTTTACAAAAACTCAAGAAAATCAAAGTGTTCTAATAGCATGGGCATATCAAGGATAAATATACCCACATATGGGTATTGTACACCTTCCCCGCAACACCTACCTTTGCACCGCAGACAAATAAAAAGAAATCATATTTATAACAATCAAATAAGAATGAAGAAAATTAAAACTTACATCGCTTTTGCAACCGTCGCGTTGGGACTCAGTTTCAGTTCATGCAGTGAAAACGAAGAGACCATAGATTGGAACGGAATCGAATTAAAAAACACCGAATTAAAAAATGTACTACAACAAAAGGGATTCACTTTCAACGAAGCAGGAAGATTAGTTCAAGATGACAAAGTAAAAAGTACTACAACTCTCGACCTCTCCAATTGTAATCTAAGCGACATTTCCGGTCTCGAAGTTTTTCCAAAACTCACCGACATCAATCTCTCCGATAACAAATTCACTTATTCATTCGACTTTTCCATACTACCGGGCACCGTCACCAGCGTTGACCTGACCGGAAACGAAATCTATGAATATCCCGGTTTAGTCAACATAAAAACTGAAGAGAACGGAGATGAAACGGTAACCGTGCAAAGAAAGCTAACGAAACTTTTGCTTCCCGAAGCTGCGAAATACAACTGCGTGGAAATTCCAACCTATTTTGCCAACAGCAAAGAAACGGATATGCAGATGGAGAATGCCAAGGGAATACCGGCTGCTTATACAACTTTACGCGAAGTCCCTGACGACAATGTCCGTGCAATATTAAAAGAGCTTTTCCCATCCATGTTTAAGGAGGATAATATTGATATAAGCAAACGGCTCGTTGTAGCAAGCGAAAAAAGTAAAAACATATCAATCAGCCCTAAAAAAACAGTTGGGAGTGAAGCTGTTGAAATAACATCAGTAGAAGGTTTTGAATATATTGCAATGAACAAAGGTTATGAAGGCGCCCAAATAAGCATCTCGGCGAGTAAATCCTGCCTAATACCTTACTTAAAATTAGGGAGTACATTTACAGCGTACATAACGGATAACGTCTCTACCCCAAATCTGGATATATCAAATGCAGTCAATTTATGTTTGATTCAAATAACCAATGATGCAGAACTTGACAAATTAGACTTAAGCAATTGTCGTTTATTGGGACAGAGAGACTATGATTTGGAAACAAGTCCGTTTAATAATCCAAGTATTATTGTACTTCATCATTGTGATAAGCTGAAAACATTTACTTTACCCAAGAAGGCAAAAATGGTGATGATGCTTCAGTTGGTTAATTTACCATTACTTGAAGATATTGACTTATCCGGCCTTAACTTTATTGGCAGCACGATTTTGGGAAGATTACCTAAATCCGAAATCAAATATTTCGATTATACAAGGTGGGACGGTTTTGGTAAGGCTGCTTTCAGTATTACGGAAGAGGTATTTCAACAAGCCGGAACAAAGGCTTTTTTAGAAAAATATCACTCAAATCTGTATTATGAGTATATAGATTCGGAATTAGGATTAGAAAACTTTAAATGGAAAGATTTCTATAAATAATAAATCGATTTTTTATTTCACTATTGTTTAATTTTTAAAAAAAAGGATATGAAAAAATTCTTTCTTTCACTTGCATTGGTAGTAGTTGCAAGTTTGGGCATGGCAAATGCCAGTACCAATGTTTTAGATAATGCGGCTTCTTCTTATGGAATCGCAAGTGTTAATGCTGTAGATGGAGACTATAATGGCATCGCCACCCCAACCAAAATGAATGGACAGGCAGTAAAAGATCCGACACCTGTTTCCGCCACATTTACAGTTACAAATGGAATCTTGGAAGGGTCTGTTGCTGTTGCAACCGCTAATCACTCATTTAAGATTAATACAGTCGCTGCGATAACAGGTCTTGGCACATATGCCATTCAAGGTAGTTTCAAGGTTAGTGATAAAGTATCTCTACCTCTTAACGGAAATATCGTAGTTACCTCTGTTGATGGAATCGATCTGGAATTTGTTTGTACTGCTTATATTGGGGGTGCCCCGGCTACTGAATCCGTATTCTCATTTTCAACTAAATAAGCATGCATCCAGACAGCAAAAAAAATAAGTTTCTTTTTGCTGTTGCTCTAACAGTACTGTGTTGCACGACTTTCTTTTCGTGTACCGCTGATGAAGAACTCACCCAGAAACCTGTTTCGGATGAATACATCAGCATAGCGAGAGAAATTCTGCAAGACAGTATTGTTGTGAACGCAACAGCAATGCAAGGAACTGTGAATAAGACCCTGTTGGACGAAGGATGTCCATTGAAATATTATCTAAAGTGGAAAAGCGAGACTTCGGATATGCTTAATATCCAGTTGAAGGGCTTTTCTGTAGGTAAAATGCCTGTAACCATCTGGTTCTCCATCAACTGCAAGTTCATGCAGCTCAACACATGGGAGAAGGAAGAATATACCGGAGATGGTTGGATAAAGTTCCAGGGAACTGGGGGGTCAACCCGATATACCGGCAATCAGAACGATGAGGAAGGAAGCTATGAAAGCGGCGACGGCGGCGCAGGCAGCGTAACCGGCTACTTCAACGCCAAAACCAACGAAATAGAATTCGTGACCAACTTCAACGTGATGAATATGAGCAGTGACGTATATCTGCAAAAAGTAGACCCCACCCGTATAGACAGATTTGAAACTGATTTTGCCCAATACGAAAAGGATCTGGCCGAGTATAAAAAAGAGCATGGCATTAAATAAATGCCCCTGTATCCGGTATCAATAATCAAGAAGAGGAAAGAAGCCTCACAGCTCTCTTCCCTCTTTTCTTATGTAAAGACGAAAGCAGAACAAAAAAGACAATGAAAAGGAAAACGACACTATTAATCACGTGCCTGTTACTGGTATTTATCAATGTGGTAGCCCAGCAGAAAATAAGATTGACTGTCTTGGAAAAAGGAACGAAGCAACCCCTGATTGGGGCGGAAATCGTATATGCAGACAACCAAGCACTGAACAAACCGCAGTATGGCATTACGAACGCAGAAGGAAAATCTTCGCTGCATATGCCCGCCAAAGGCATATGCCATTACAGAATCTCCTATTTAGGCTTCTTGCCCCTGACCGGAATAATCGAAAAGGGCAAGCTTTCGCCGACACTCTATATGGAAACAAATACCGAAGAAATCGGTGAAGTAGTCGTGACCGGTTCGCATACGGCACGTCCGGTAAAACTGTCGCCCATACAGACGCAGGTTATCAGCGGCAGGGCTATGGTGGATGCCGGCTACGGAGACATCCAAAAGGTGCTGCAACAGCAGACACCGGGACTGAACATACAGAAAGTAGGTTTCGGCAGCGAAATGTCGATGCAGGGTCTGGATGCCCGGCACGTCATGTTTCTCATGGACGGCGAACGCATGACCGGCGACATGGCCGGAAACCTCGATTACGAGCGTTTCAATCTGCACGCCCTCGACCGCATAGAGATTGTAAAAGGGGCAACAAGCACCTTGTACGGCAGCCGTGCCTCCGGAGCAGTCATCAACCTGATTACCAAGAAGCCCACGCAACCGTTGTCCATCGATGCCGGTGTACGCTACGCACAAATGAACGAGAGGAACTACAAGAACCCGTCGAAAAAGGATTTCTTGTATATGTTTGAAAAGAATTCCGACCGCCCCAACCTGCAAGGCTGGGTAACGGCAGGCGTGAAAGCCGGATGGTTCAGTTCACAGACCGACTTCACCTACAGCGAGAGTGATGCCTTCTATCTCTATCAGGCAGAGAACGACAAGAAGGTCTATACCAAAGAGGCGAATCCCTGGCTCAATGAAGACGTGACCATCGTGAGCGGCATGCCACGACCGCCGATGGGTATCGAAGGCACCGAACATCTGACGGTATCGGAGAAACTGTTTTTCGAACCGTCGAAGAATTTCAAGGCACAAGTCTATGGAACCGCCTTCTGGATGAACCAGTTTGATATGGTGCAGGATCTGGTGTTCAACCAGTCGAAAGACTTCACTCTGGGAGCGAAGGCAACTTACAGTCTGAAAAACTGGTTCAGCATAACTGCCAGCATACATTCGGATTTCTACGACCGTTACAAACGGCACGAACGCCGGGACGAACAGCGGAAAGTGTACAAGAGCCGTATACTTCAACCCCGCCTGATGATCACCAGCAACTATTTCAAGGCACACAACCTGACCTTCGGCATGGAGCACTATACCGACGAGCTGACCAGCGACCGCTTCGCGGGAAAAGGTAGCCATAAGATGCTAAGCCGTTCACTCAAGGAAACAGAGTACTACCTGCAGGACGAGTGGAAAATCAGCCAACAATGGATGGCAACTGTAGGTGTGCGCACCAACTTTTCCAAACAGTTCGGCTTTATGTGGATGCCGACCGTCGCCGGAAAGTATTCGCCGGCGGAACACTGGAGTTTCCGGGCGACCTACTCAAAGGGATACCGCTCCCCTTCCATCAAGGAATTATTCTTTAACTGGGACCACCTGGGGATGTTCATGGTGAAAGGAAATGAATACCTGAAACCGGAAAAGAACAACTACTTCTCCGTAGGCGCGGAATATGCAGACGACCGTTTCTTCATCAACGCCACCGCCTACGCCAATATGTACAAGAATAAGATTGAGGGAGTATGGCGCATCTATGACATGCAGTACAACTTTGAATACGAGAACCTGCATTCACAGGATTTAATTGGCGGCGACCTGTTGGCACGCTGGAAAATCTTCGACTTCCTAACCCTGAACGCCTCGTATTCGTATGTCAACGTAAGCAAGCAGGACGGAATCAGAATCAACACCACATCACCCCACGCGGCAACCGGCGGACTTGAATACAGTTTCAGGAAGAAGAACTACACGCTGCTTGCCGGATTCACGACCTCGATCATGGGAAAGAAGCAATATGACGTGCAAGACCGCCTGACTGTGGACGGAGTAAGCCATGACGCCTATTTCCGCTGCATCCTGCCGACATATGCCTTGTGCAACCTGAACGTGACGCAGAACTTTTTTAATAAGATAAAGCTCACGCTCGGCGTTGATAATATCTTCAACTACCAGCCCAAAACGCTCGGTTCCGGTCTGACCGCCTTTAACGTGCCCGCTACTGCCGGGGCACGGGGCTACGTACAGGTAGAGTTTAAGATAGACGAATTTATTAACCTGCTGAAGAAGAAATAAAGATGAAACGAAAGAATACATTTGTTTTTTCCCTATGGATGTTAGCCGTAATCCTGACGACTTCCTGCATCCATGATATTGAATATGACGCCGACGAGTTCGACGGAAAGATACTCTCGCGCATCACCGGTTACGGCGGCATTTCACAAGATACCAACGACTGGATGTACTTTAATCTCCGCACGGGAGAAGTGTTTAACGAGAATTTCTCCGGAGAAGACATTAAGGAAGGAGAACAGATTGAACGGACGGACTGGGATTTTGCCTTTTGCGGATACCACATGCGTACCAATTCGGGAACCAGCGGGCACGGTAGAGGGGGAGCTTTGGATGCAGGCTCCGGAGAGTACGAAAACTGGACTTCGTCCTCGCAACTGCCTGCCGATGCAGCCTGGGTAACGGACACGGACAAGGATGTGTATGTCACCTATTCCCAGAAGGATTGGTACAGCTACCTGAACAAGAACGGACTGGATGAAAACGAACATCCCTGGTTCGATCCCAACAGCGGTCCGCAACGGACACTGACGAGTGCCAACAAACTGCTGGATAATGCCATTGCCGTATCAGGTCCCCCCATGACCTATACACCGTCTTACCATACGTATATCATCCGCTGCGCGGACGGGGAAACGTATTTCAAGTTGCAGATTGTGAGCTGGTATAACACTCACACGGAAATTGATGATACCGGCGGACAGCTAAGTTATTACATTGACAAATTGAATTAACCCATAAACTTATGAATGATGAAAAGTAAAAGATATTGGTGGAAAGCCATTGCCTCTTTCCTGATGGTGCTATTCACCATGCCGCTGGGACATGCGCTAATGATTATGATGGAACATACAATGGGGAAAACCGCCCTGCACTATTCAGCCTTTGCCATGGGGGCAGTGGGTATGTTTATGGTGATACGGGGCGTATTTGCCAAAGGTGATACAAGGCAGACCTTATGGGGGCTCTTCGGCGGCCTGCTCTTTTGGACAGGCTGGGTGGAGTTTCTATTCATGTATTTTGCCAACCGTTTCGGTACGCAGGCACAGCTCGATCCGGTGACCGGGGAAATCGTGACCCGTCCGGAGTACCTTATCCTGCCCGCTTCTTTCGGTTTCTGGATGATGATTATGGTCATGTATTTGTTCAGCACCCGGAACGGTTGCAACTTCATCAACTGGTGGCAACAGATGCTTTTTCGAGGCCGAAAGGCTGATATTGCGGCACGTCCGATGACACGCCACACCAGTATCGTTACCTTCATGGAGCTGATGATGATTCTGTGGGCCTCTTACCTGTTGCTGATGTTCTGCTACGACGATGTGTTTCTTGGCGACCATCATCCGGTGACATTTCTTGCAGGTCTGGGATGTTTGGTGGGATCGTTCTTTATTTTCGCCAAGCAGTTAAAAATCTCTGCATGGGGAGCCAATATCCGCATGGCTATTGCAACCGTAATCGTATTCTGGACTCCGGTGGAGATATTGGGACGCATGAACTTTTTTGATGAGATATGGGTAGCGCCTATGGAATACAAGACAGAAATGGTCTCCATTCTTATCGTGTTTGTCGCACTGGTAATCTACCTTTGTTATATAGGAGCAAAAAAGAAAAGCAATAAGGTAAATGAGTGAAGGGAAAAAGCCGGGAAGGAAATCCCATTGGTTGAAGGCCATTGTTTCAATTGCCGTGACATTGATAGCCATGCCGGTTACTCATATCATTGCCCGTGCCTTGAAAGACGGTTGCTCGGGCGTGGAACAGTTCTATGCCGGTATGGCTATGGGTGGCGTGGGACTGTTAATGGTAATTGCAGGTGTATTCATGAAAGGGGATGTCCGGCAAACATTGCTGGGGTTGTTCGGAGGAATGTTCTACTGGATGGGAGCCGTCGACTTTCTGTTCATGTATTATGCCAATCGTTTTGGCACGCAGGCACAGCTCGACCCGGTAACGGGTGAAGTGGCCAGCCGTCCGGAATACCTGATATTGCCTGCCACGTTCGGTTTATGGGCAATGGTAATGATACTCTATTTGTTCTGCACCAGCAACGGATGCAACTTTCTAAACTGGTGGCAACGGCTTTTCTTCGGTAGCCGCAAGAAGGAGATTGCCGCCCGGCCTATGACACGCCATACCAGTATCGTGGCGTTCATGGAAGTTATTACGATGCTCTGGACATGCTACCTGATACTGATGTTCTGCTACGACGAGCGTTTCTTGGGCGACCATCATCCAATCACGCTGTTGGTGGGAATGCTGGGTTTTACCGGTTCAATCTTCATGTTTACTAAACTGCTGCATTACGCCTCCTGGGGAATGAGCCTGCGCTTCGGCTTCGCCACGGTCATCATCTTCTGGATTGCGGTAGAGGTGTTTGACAGGATACATGTTTTGGAAGGTTTATGGACGGCTCCTCAAGAGCATACAGACCAGATTGTCGTCATACTGTTGTCAGGTATTGCCGCAAGCCTGTATCTCGTGTATACATCTTATAAGAAACGGAAAAAATAAAGCAACAGGATAAAAGGATGAAAAAGATAACCTGGAAAAGACACCATAAATGGCTGGGGATTATCCTCAGCCTTTTTATGCTGATGTTCTGTGTATCCGGTATCATACTGAACCACCGTACATCTGTGGCAGACGTAAATATAAGCAGAGCATGGTTGCCGCATCGGTATCATTATAAGAACTGGAATGGCGGATTGCTGCGTGGCACACTGCCCTACATGGATAAGGATTCTGTGCATCACGTGTTGGTTTATGGTACAGGGGGCATCTGGAAAACTGACTCCGCAGCTACTTCTTTTGACGATTTCAACAAGGGGCTACCCTGCGGAGCGGACTACCGCCAGATGAAGACCGTCATACAGGCTCCTGATGGGGATTTGTATGCCGTCTCTCCATTCGGCCTATACCGCCATGGCGGTATAGATTCGGGGTGGCGGCCATTGAATATTCCTGTAGCCGAAGACGAGCTACTGACGGATATGGCTTGCCGGGATGACACGTTGGTGGTGGCAGGACGCTCTTTTCTCTATGTATCGGCCGCTCCATACAAGGATTTCAGGAAGATACAGCTGAAAACACCGGATGATTATGACGGAAAGGTGACATTGCTCCGCACTGTATGGCTGCTGCACAGCGGCGAGTTATTCGGCTTTGCGGGTAAAATCATAGTCGATGCGATAGCCGTAGTGTTGATAATACTGTGCCTGACCGGAATCTTGTATTGGTTGCTGCCTAAATACATCAGGCGAAGACGCCAACGGGGCAAACAGGTGAAAGCCGGTTCGCAATGGCTACGCGCATCGCTCCTGTGGCACGACAAAATAGGGCGTATGACCATCCTGCTGACCTTGTTTATAGTCATTACGGGATGGTGTTTGCGTCCTCCGGTAATGATTCTTCTGGCATTGAACAAGGTAGGCACCGTTCCCGGCACGATTCTCGACAGCCCGAACGGATGGAACGACAAACTTCGCATGCTCCGTTATGATAATACTTGCCACGACTGGCTACTTTCCACTTCCGAAGGATTCTACTCGTTGAAGAGTTTGGAAGATGTCCCCTTGAAGATTGCCGGTACTCCACCTGTAAGCGTGATGGGACTGAATGTGCTCCGGAAAGACGATGGTGGCAAATGGCTCTGTGGCTCATTCAGCGGGATGTTCACATGGGACAGGCTTCACGGTACGGCTACCGATTACTTTACCCATGAGCCTGCACCGGAAACTTCCGGAGCGCCGTTCGGCAAGAAAGCTATTTCCGGCTATAGTACAGATATGGGCGATGAAGGATTCACGGTGGAATATTACGAAGGAACAAACATCATTCCACAACCGGAGCCACTTGCGACTCTGCCGATGTCGCTATGGAATGTTGCTTTAGAAGTACATAGCGGCCGTATCTACATGGGAATAGCCGCCACTTATGTGTTTATCTTTTTTGCCGGACTTACCGCTGTATGGTGTTTGTGGAGCGGCTGGAAGCTGAGAAGGAGAAAAAAGAAGTAAACTTTAACTATGATGGCATAGGGATTTTGATTTCTTTTCCGGTCTTTATCTATGACAGACTAAAACACTAAAAATCAGATGAAACCTATAAGAAAGAATATATCCAGGCTATTGGAAGCGACTGTTCTCAGGCTAAATGAGGAAATATGTGATTTTGAGTTCACAAAAAAAGAGAGAGCCTACTTAAATGAAGTCCTCGAACGCAAGGTGGTACATAAGAAAGAGTTTATCTTAAAAGCGGGAGAATGCGAGGAATATATTTATTTCATTGAAAGCGGGGGATTCAGGTATTGGACGATAAGCCCTTCGGGAAAGGAAATCACCTTCTGGCTTGCATTTGACCTGGAGTTTACTTATTCCTATTTCTCTCTCAATTCTTACGAGGCTTCAAAGTTCAATATTCAAGCTGTAACAGACAGTATAGTATGGAGAATTGAAAAGAAAAACATCAATATCAGTCATAACAATTCTGCCAATTTCAATCTGCTGACAAGAAGCATATTGGAAGACATTCTAAAAAGGAAAATAAAAAGAGAAGTCGAACTGCTGAGTTCTACTCCCAAAGAACGTTATAGTGAACTGCTTCGTCACGAGAAAAAGGTACACCTTTTGATAGCATCCAAAGATATAGCCTCTTATTTAGGCATCGCCCATCAAACATTGTGTCGGATTAGAAAACGCATACCTCCCACTGAATAAGGAAAAAGAATCTGCCTTCCTCAGAATTTAATAGCGGCTTTACCTTCCACCGAATAATTTAACTTACTGCTGTCAAAAGAATTCTCCCGGAAACCGGCATCAATGCTAAACTTTGTATTATGATTGGGATTATACTCCAATCTAATTCCTACCCCTGTTTTAGGCTGGGTATCTAAACTTTTGATGAAGGGGTCTTTGTTCCGGTTTAAAAGGTATTGTCCCCACAAGGTCAATGCAAGCTGACTATTTAGTTGATAATTCATCGCCATTCCCAGTCCCAATGAGGTATGTTTTGATGAAAACGTATATCCGTATTGCTTGGACAAAAAGACGCTTCCCGCAAAAGATATCCTCCTGTTCGTTTTCCAAATCAATGTGCCTCCCAGATTATGGATGTCACCCAGTCCTAATTGAAACATCCGTTGATTAAATGGCATCACGGTAAAATGCCTGAAGTTATAGGATTGGCTCAAATCATGGTTAAGCGAGGCAGCATTGTTAATAAAATGAGGCGTAAACAACACATTGCCATCAAAGCTATCCGGATAATCCCGGATAACTGAGAGCGAATCCTTGGCAGGTATTTTCTGGGGTATTGGCACAAGATCCTGCACCTGTTTTACAGGGGGGATATCTATAATCGGATGACCTTCATTTTGGGCAAAAGCCGTCACACAAGATATCATAGAAAATACAATATAAATGAAAATTGCTTTCATTAACTTACAGCTATCTGTTCACAATACTTTTTGTTGCCGGAAGCACAGGTTTATAATCTTGCAAGTCCAGCTTCAGGCTAGTCCCTGTACTTATCCCTACAATTCCGATTCCTCCTGTAATGTTTGAAGGAAGTTTGATTGCCTCATTGAAGGGACCGCCACTATTGTCTGAATCCAAAATATTGAGTGCTCTCAAATAATAATATTCTCCTTCGGAAATACCAAGAAGATGTACGAGAATATTAGTCTTCACATTTTTTATATCCTTCAAATTCTCATAGACTCCATAATAGAGGTTTTGACCGTATGGATAATATTCAGTACTTACTGACATTGTGTATCTGCCGTTAATACGTGAATTATCAAATACCCCGTATTTATTTTCCGGAGAATCAAAAATGTTTTTGCCATCCATAGGGGTTGGCCTGCCGTCTGTCAATACCACATCTTCACGGCTGATCAGGCGCTCTACCGTATTAACAATAACAGTTGTATCGTTGTCGGTATTTGATGAAACCGCGTCAACTGTCTGTATCCGCTCTATCGCTATTCTATAGTAATTATCCACATTCGCATTATCCGTAAAGGTTACATTCAATTTGATAAACCTTTGGGTATCAAAGGGGGTAGTAATAAAAACCGATGTCGTGTCAATACGTTCAATGACCATAGAAGAAGGAACCAGAGCCTCCCCCCAGGCTTTAAATTGACTGTCAGCGGTAGATACTTCTATTTTAACCTTGTCTCCGGGAACGAAGTGTGTTGAGCTAAAATAATCACCCGGGGATGCCCCTTGTGCTGTTTCATTATATGTTGCAGCCGTTATTTCCTCTTTCAGTTCTTCATTGACAAAGACTTTGATCCGGGCATCTGTAATATATGTTACTTGATTGCGCCCGGTTAGAGCCACAACAATTTTATTCTCCTGCTTTTGTGCATCCAGTAACGCATTTACAATGAGCTTGGACGGTTCATTGCCATAGTCAAGTGGAATCTCATTAGTACATGACACTAATGAAAAAAATGCAACTATTGATAATAAGCTTTTCTTCATAAATCTAAAATTTATAGGTATAGGTAACCGATGGAATAAGGGGTAATATTGTGACCTTTTTCAGTACATCCCGGCGATTTCCGTTTTCATCTTTAGCATCCCTGAACAGGAATGTGGGATTCATTGCATTATAAACATTAAACAAGCTGATATTCCATGTTCTAACTCCATGGCTGGTCTTCTTATGAAAATTAACTCCTATACTAAGTTGATGGCTGCTTGGCATGCGGTAATTATTCCGTTGACCTACATAATCAACTAAAGATGGTGTCAAGTCATCCCCAGGGCGTACTACAATTGTACTTTGTTCGCCAATCGTTGTCGTACCTCCGGTACGAAATTCCCATGAAGCGCCCATATCAATCTTTTCCGAAAATTTATGATTGACAGTCAAGCTAATGTTATGCCTCCTGTCATATTTATATGGAAACCATCTTCCGTCATTAATACTCCCTGATGGGAATTTACGATCACTTTTGGCAAGAGTATAAGCCAACCACCCTGTGGTCTTACCTATTTTTTTCTGTACCATAAATTCAACTCCCATAGAGCGTCCTTTTCCCATTTCAACCTTGCTCTCCCAATTGTAGGACGATCCCATAAGTGCTGCTCCATCTTTATACTCCAATACATTATTTACGTTTTTATAATAACCTTCTACAGAAAGTTCCCAACCATGAATTCCGGTGTAATACATCCCAAGAGAATATTGGTGTGCTTTCATCGGTCGTATGTTTTTGGTGGCAGGTACCCACAAATCAGTAGGCATGGTCATGGTGTAACTGGATAAGAGATGAATATTTTGGTTCATCTGAGTATATGATGCTTTCAGAGCAATATCACGATTTAGTTGGAAACGGGCCGACAATCGGGGCTGCAACGAAAGATAAGATTTCTTTTGCACGTGAAATAGGGATAGGTTTAATCCGGCATTAATACTAACCCGGTCACTGATATCAAAATCATCTTCCACATATAAAGTCGATTCATGAGCATAAATCTCTGAATCAAGCAAGCTCTTAAAATCCTTATTTATATCATCAGAGCTATTCTGAATTTTCCCGGTGAGACTTTCCGGTTTAAATGAGTGATACAAATAGATCATCCCAAACTTTATATGATGTTTAGGCAAAGGGAGATAGTCAAAATCAAGGCTATACGTCCAATCTTTAATTCCCGAATTGTAATCCGAACGATAACTGCCATCTTTCTGCGAAGTCTTATTGACTGACTGGTATCTGTATTCAGTATATGCGACTGTGGTATTACTGAATAAGACCGGAGAAATTACATAATTCCAACGCAATGCCGCAACGGTATTCCCCCATCTCAGACTGTTTTCATCCTTAGACTGGTATTTCTTAAAATCTTCCTGATTCATGATTGAGAATTTGTCAGTTCCGCTATATACACTTAGAAATAACCGGTGCTTATCATTAAACTTATGATTTACCTTTGCATTGAAATCATAGAAATAATAGTTGAACTGGTCTTCCTCCTTCATAAAGGGACGGGCTATCACATCAATATAGGATCGGCGGGCAGAAATATTAAAGGAGGTCCGGTCTTTTACTATCGGACCTTCAAACTGAAGTTTGGCTGACAACAAACCGACTCCTAAAGTGCCATGAAATTTACGCATATCACCATCATTCGTACGAACGTCAACGACCGAAGACAAGCGTCCGCCGAAGCGTGCAGGAAAACTCCCTTTATACAGATCCACCTTTTTAACGGATTCAGGAGTAAATACGGAAAAGAAACCGAATAAGTGGTCTACGTTGTAAAGAGGGACGCCGTCCAATAAGATTAAATTTTCATCAGGACCGCCACCCCTTACATATATCCCGGAACTCCCTTCTGCACCGGATTGCACTCCGGGCATCATCTGGATAGTCTTCATGATATCAACTTCCCCTAATACAGCCGGAATCCCCTTCAACTGTTCCATGGGGATATTAATTGCTCCCATACGGGTCGCATTGATCCCTGTTTCAGAACGATTACCATAAACTACAATCTCGTCCAGTTCTTGATTCACCTTTAAGGGTATATTGAGTTTTAAATTCAAAGACACATCAAGTATTTTCATACTTGTCTGGTATCCAATATAGGAAAACTGTAAATCGGCTTTGCCTTCAGGTAAGGTAATACTATAAAATCCAAATTCATTTGTCGTAGTACCCACCTGAGATATTTTATCGTAAATATTTGCGCCCAGCAGACTTTCACCTGAAGATTCATCCGTCACATAACCGCTTATTGTATACCTATTGTCTTTCACTGCAGTTTGCGCATAAAGGATAACAGGAAAAATCAATAAGACAAGACATATCTTTCTTCGGTAGCTATTTATTCTTTTATTCACCATATCATATTATTTATTTAGTTTTCAAACAATAGGGAATGATATTTACTATAGGTATTTTCTCTAACTATCAGTTCTTCATGTGTGCCGGCATCGATCACATGATTCTCATTCAAAACAAAAATTTTATCTGTTTTTTTAGCTATTTCAGGCTTATGCGTTATCATCAGGATAATCTTCTCTCTTTTTATTTTTTGGAGGATATTCATCATAATTAGTTCGTTTGACTTATCCATTGATGCGGTAGGTTCGTCTAAAACCAGTATATGCGAGTTAGTAAATAAGGCCCTTACAAAACCAATTAGTTGTTTCTGCCCACCAGATAAATTAATTCCGTTTTCACTTAAATTGTTGAACAGGTTTAATGCTGAACTTGAATCCAAGAAGCTGTTCAATTCATACTCAGCACACAATTTCTTTAATCGGCTTGTTTCTTCTGGATGAAACATAGTTATATTGTCCGCAACTGTACCCATAAATATTTTGGTATTCTGTGAAACGACACTTAAATAAGAACGCCAGCTGGCTATGGTATATTTATTAATATTATCACCATCAAAAATAATTTCTCCATTTTTAATGGGGTAAAATCTCTGAATGAGATATAATAATGTACTCTTTCCTGTGCCAACATCACCGAAGAGAGTTACAAATTCTCCAGTGCAAATTTTCATATTCAGATTATGTAATAATTCTATCTTCCCCGGATAACTAAACGAAACATCACACAGTTCTAAAAAATGGAATTCTTTGATAGCTTCTTTCATGGAGTGTTCTCCATTAGGAACTATTCGTTTCTCCTCTTGGGAACTCATTATATCATGCAAACGCTCAAAAGCAACTATGGATTCTTGAATATGAATAATTACTGATATTATATTTATTGTAGTCGCTATTGTTAAAGATAAGATAGTGATAATAGCAAACAGTTGGCCTAATTCCAGTTTTTCTGTCATCACATAATATGCTCCTAAAGACATGGCTATTATAGAAAAAACAGAACCTAATATGTTAATTATTAAATCATAACCAGAACTGAACTTTCCCAAATGCTTTGCCGTTTCTTGAGTTACATAATACTGAGATTCAAGTTTCTCTGTAAAAAAGGACTCACAAACATAATTTTTGATACATTGTATTCCAGAAATACTCTCAACGGCATAAGCTTCGAAATCGGCATAATTTGTCATAAGTTCTCTCTGTTTATTCTTTATAACAATAGAAAAGTACCTCGAAACAACAATCATGACAGGGATAGATAAGGCAGCAATAAAAGCAATTTCTATATTGTAGTACATTAACAGGAGAATAGAGAAAAACAAAGTCATACACTCAACAATAGTGGAGTTTATAAGGACAACGATAGCTCCTTGAATTCGCTCGGTTTCCTTCATTCTGGAAATAACCTCACCTATACGCATTGAATTAAAAAAAGACATAGGTAAAGAGAATATCTTGCCAAGAAAAGTGGCGATAAGACGATTATTAAACAATTTAGTATGACGTATTATCAGGATGTCTCTAAAAAAAGAAAGAAAAATACCTATTATGATAATAATCAAATATAAAGAGATAAAAGAAAATAAGGTGTACACATTCTTTTCAGGGAGAACGTCATCAATCAATTTTTGGGTAAACAGAGCTGTAGTAAACCCTAATAAGGAAGTAAAAAGGCTCAAGAAAAATGTCATCAATAAGAGATGTCCATCCGGAGAGATTAATCCTTTTAAGAAAGTTCTTCTCTGATATGAATAATTGGTATCGTCTTTTTTCAATTCGGAGTTGTGAGCCAATGTCAGCAATGTTCTTGTTTCCCAAACAGAAGTTAGTAATTCTTCTGTATAATACTGGATGCCTATTGCCGGATCTCCAATAATGAATTCTTCCTTCTTTTGGTCATACCCGTAATACAGAATAAAATGAGGGAGTTTGTTAGCGTTTGTAATATACAAAATCGCTAATGTATTGAGTGCTTTCAAAGATTGGATATCACCTTCATACCCATTAGAATCAAAGCCCAACTCTCTGGCGGCGTCACGTAGTCCTAAAAAGGTTGTTCCTTCTATCGTGGTTCCAGTGCTAATCTTCAGCTGTTCTTCATTTATATCTTTCCCATACAACTTTGAAGCTGACACAAGACAAGCCAACCCACATGAACTCTGAGTATGCTGTAGACAAAAAGAATGCTTTATCTTTTTTATATCAACAATCATTCTGAACTGTTATTTTTTAATAGCTCCTGAAGGATATTCTCATCAATAGACTCTCCCCGACGGAAAAGTGTACCATTTTTATTGAATATTAGAAATGACGGATAGCCTTTTACATCATAATAATCCAATAAAGACATTTTATCATCAGAAATAACATAAACATTATCAAAATCAAGACAGACTTTCTTATGTAAAAAGAAAGCTGACAGACTAGCCTTAGGCTCAAAAGAAATAAAAAGCACATGATAAAACATCGAAATTTGTTTAAGTTGCTTTTCCAACAACAAGATTTCCGCTAAACAGAGTTCACACTGTGTATTAAAAAATATCAGAATAGTTTGACTCCCCTTCATTTGTTCAGAAGTGATCATCTTTCCATTAATACTTTCAGCCTGAATCCAAAGAGAATTATGTTGTATTTTGAATGGATTATCGTGTCTCAAAGAAAGGATTCCAAGAATTATAGTTATAAGCATTACAGCAAATAATGCAAAAAGAGCCTTTTTTTTATTCATTATAATTTATATAAATAATAGTCAGGTATTATTTACCTGACTATTAGAATTAGTTAGGCTTTCGTTCCGTCATACCCGCAACTCATGCCGTTATTCCATCCACCGTAGCTTTTACCCCATAAACGATGGTAAACCTTGCGACATCTGCAAGCAGGACCTGCACCCATTTTTTCACATTGCCAGCGTGTGGCCCAAAATTTACCGCCTCCACTGATGTTAGCCATCTGTTGTTCTGTAATTTCATTCATGATTTTTAATTTTAAAAATTAGTTGAATAATAGTTCAATAAAATACATAAAACATATATATATTATGGTACCAAATAGATATATTCCAAGTGTTAGCAATATCGTCCTCATCAAGTTGACAACAAGTATTTTTGATAAAATCGATGATAATACCAAGACAAAAATGACTTCTACAAAATTTACCTTTTCCAATAATCGATAAATGATGTTTGGCAAATCTTGATTAACAAAAAGTCTTCCTAAAGATTGGAAAAAGAATTCATCATCTACCGTTTTTGCATTATACTCAATCACACCACCCGCTTTTAAGGATGTTACCAATAGACTATTTAATGAAAATATGATGATAGATTGGCATGTAGCCTTGACACTATTTTTAAAGCTGATAAAATAGTTCAAAGCATTATATCCTATGAATAAACATATTGATATTAAAATGACTTGAATAGCAATATGAACCGGAATCCATAAGTAATTATATAGTTCATAGAATTTAGCTTCCGATATGGCCTTCTGGTAATCGTCTGCTGAACTAAAAAGAGGTTTCAAGTACATACTGTAGTAGTTGTCAGTCTGAATAAAACGATATTCTACAAATATCATTATTGCATAAATCATAATATTCAGCAAAAACAGATGCCAACAATTTATTTTAAGATATTTACTAATCAAGGTATTTTCCATATCATATTTTATATTTAAGAAATACCGGACTATGTATTTCAGCTGCTCCACATAAATTGGACTCCCGCAAAGATAGTCCCGCATATTTAAGCAATACTATACCTTGGAAAGAATCTGACTATTTCTGAATTGAAGTTCAGAAACGACGCACTCACATATTCCAAACATTTTATCTTTTCAGCATTTTTACATCCTTAAAATCAACATTACAAGGCACAATTATGCTACTCGTGTGTAAACACCAAGAATTATGGAAAGTATTGCAATAGAAAAGAAGGCTTATACGATGATGCTAGAACGCATCTCCAAGCTGAAAAACAGAGTGAATAATCTATATCCGAACCAAGAAGGCATCCTTCATGAAGAGTGGATTGAGAACGCCGAGCTATCGCATCGGCTTAATATTTCTTTAAGAACCTTACAGAGTTACCGAGAAAGAGGTGTGATAGGGTTTTCTACAATCGGAAGAAAAATTTACTATAAAATATCTGATGTGGAAAAGCTTCTTAAAAAGAACCGTATTAGTAATAAAAACAAGAACTAAAAAAGAATGGAACTAATCACTGTAGAAGATTTTATGGAGGAACTGCAAGGATTTGACGAACTTGCAGAGAAGTTTGAATATGTATTGGCAACTTATAAGCCGCCTTTAAATGGGGAACGCTATCTGACCAGCATTCAAGTTTGCAAACTTCTAAATATTACGAAAAGAACATTACTGGAATACCGTGAAAAAGGAGAAGTCCCCTACATCACTCTTTTTGGTAAAATGTTATATAAGGAAAGTGACTTGTTGGCTATTTTGGAAGAAAACTATATACCAAGATTTTAAAATCTGAATTATGAATATTATAATATCGAAGCCAAGCCAAAAAGAGACAAAAACTATCAGACTACGCTAACAACAATACAGATTTGCACAAATAAAAAGGCGATTGGATATCCCCCAACCGCCTTTTATCTTTAAAATACATAACCTATCTAAATAAGTTTCTAGAAACCTTCTGCATATCCTCCATTATATTTTGATCAAGGACTCTGGCATAATGTTGAGTTATTTTAGTAGAAGAATGTCCTAACATTTTAGACACATTCTGCAATGAAACATGATTCGCAAGTGTTATTGTAGTAGCAAATGTATGACGGGCTACATGCACTGTTAAATTCTTCTTTATACCGCACAAGGTAGCTATTTCCTTAAGGTAAGCATTCATTTTTTGATTGCTAGGTATGGGAAGACAGGGGGTATTTTCCTTTTCTGGACTCCAATTATACTTCTCCAAAATAGCTTGCGCCGGAGGAAGCAAAGGCACATTGCATGTACAAGACTCCTTCGCATCTGCAATCTTAATACGAGATTTACGAATCCATAAAGCATTATTGTTATCACGAATCAAATGCTCAGCAGAAAGAGTACTTGCATCAATAAATGCCAATCCAGTATAGCAGCAGAACAAAAAGAAATCTTTCACATGCACTAATCGTTGTACAGTAAACTCCTTCTCTTCTATCTTTTTCAGTTCTTCTAATGTTAAGAAGGTGGGAGAGGTTTCCACTTTACGAAAAAGATTCTTCTTATCGACAAACGGATCTTTTTTCATCCAGTCATTTCTCAATGCTGTATTGGTCATCTTCTTAAGACAAGTCATGTATTTAGTCAATGTATTTTGACTAAGCTTCTTATCTATTCTCAGATAAAGTTCAAACTCATCAATGAACTCACCCGTCAGTTCATAAAACGTAATGTCTTCTTTAGCATAAAAGCGATCAACTGCTACTTTCAATGCATCAAAGCAGTTTACATATCGCTTCAATGAACCTAGCCGAAAATCAATATCAAGCCTTCTCTTGCAATTTTCTATATGCTGCTCCATTGCGGCTAAAAGAGTGTGTTTGTCCTCCTTTGAAAACAGTTTTATCAATAAAGCTTTCGGACTGATAAATGCTTCCTCCAATAGGAGTTCTTTATGGATCTGCAGCAGACGTGCACGCATATTATCAATATAGCTATTAAGTTCCAGGGATATCCTATCCTTCCCACGGCAACATCCTTTAGAAGGATTCCAAGAATTCAGGGCAACACTACGTTGTATCCGAACTTCGTCATATTGACCATCAATTGTAACTCGAAGCAAGATTGGAGCTTCACCATTTTTTAAGACTTTTGTCTTCAAAGGAAAGAACAAAATGTTCATTGTACCTTGTTTCATACTTCTAAAATTTTAGTTCAACAAAAATAGCTTGCCATAAACTAAAATACTATCAGCAAAACAATGATAAACAGTTAGTTAGAAACAATTCGGTGGTTTTTTTTTTAAGCTTTCCGGTGGTTTTTTTATGCCTCCAAAAAAAGCCACCGAATTAGCCACCATTGAGCTTAATTTCTACTCTCTTTTTTGCTCGGTAAGAACAATAAAAAAACTCTGATTTAGTTGAAAATCAGAGCTTTGCTTCATTTTGCAATATAACCGAGCGGTGCGTACGGGACTCGAACCCGTGACCCCATGCGTGACAGGCATGTATTCTAACCAACTGAACTAACGCACCAAAATATTCACTTTAGCATCTCTCTCGATTGCGGATGCAAAGGTAGATATTTTTTTGAAACCTGCAATAGCTTCAGTATCTTTTTTCTGAAAAAGTGGGTTTATTAAGAATTATCGTGTACATTTGCAGCTACTAATAAAATAGAAAATAGAATGAAAAATACACCAATTGAACGACATCTGATTGACGAAACCATCAATGAGTTTCAAATTGTCGATTTTTCCAAAGCTACCATTCGTGAAGTGAAAGCTATTGCTTCAAAAGCAGAAACAGCATCGGGAGTTGAATTTATCAAAATGGAAATGGGTGTTCCGGGACTTCCTCCTTCCGCTGTAGGCGTGAAAGCGGAAATTGAAGCATTACAAAATGGCATTGCCAGTCTATATCCCGACATCAACGGATTGCCGGAACTAAAGAAAGAGGCATCCAACTTTATCAAAGCATTCATCAACGTAGATTTAAGTCCGGAAGGTTGTGTGCCTGTCACTGGTTCCATGCAAGGTACATTCGCTTCATTTCTTACTTGCAGCCAATGTGACGAAAAGAAAGATACGATTTTGTTTATCGATCCAGGGTTTCCGGTACAGAAACAGCAGTTGGTTGTAATGGGGCAAAAGTTTGAAACATTTGATGTGTATGACTACCGCGGAGAAAAACTGAAAGAGAAACTGGAAAGCTATCTGAAAAAAGGAAATATATCAGCCATCATTTATTCAAATCCCAATAATCCCAGCTGGATTTGCCTGAAAGAAGAAGAATTGAGGATTATCGGTGAATTGGCAACACTGTATGATGTGATTGTTCTGGAGGATTTGGCTTATTTTGCCATGGACTTCCGCCAAGATTTAAGTAAACCGTATCAACCTCCTTTCCAGCCATCAGTTGCCCATTATACGGACAATTACGTATTGCTGATTTCCGGCTCAAAAGCATTCAGCTACGCCGGGCAACGTATTGGGGTAAGTTGTATCTCTGATAAACTATACCACCGAAGCTATCCGGGACTGACCAAACGATATGGTGGCGGAACTTTCGGAACGGTTTTCATTCACCGTGTGCTTTATGCGCTTTCTTCAGGAACTAGTCATTCTGCACAGTTCGCCATGGTCGCCATGCTGAAAGCTGCCAACGAAGGACAATATAATTTCCTTAACGAAGTGAAGATATACGGTGAAAGAGCACGGAAATTAAAAGAAATCTTCCTCCGTCACGGTTTTCATCTGGTATATGACAACGATCTGGGCGAGCCGATTGCAGACGGATTTTATTTCACCATCGGTTATCCGGGAATGACCAGTGGCGAACTGGCGAAAGAATTGATGTACTACGGAGTCAGCGCTATCTCATTAGTAACTACAGGAAGCCATCAGGAAGGATTGCGCGCGTGTACCTCTTTCATTAAAGACCACC